>OCQB01000007.1_pt1 | contig 302669 bp, 265 predicted proteins | sample 1538631 | NCBI WGS metagenome assembly OCQB01 (sample SAMN04571713, study PRJEB22368) | human gut metagenome | biome: human gut; material: stool | host: Homo sapiens | place: Luxembourg | collected 2012-10-19
TCGTCAGCTCGTGTCGTGAGATGTTGGGTTAAGTCCCGCAACGAGCGCAACCCTCATAAATAGTTGCCAATATTAAGTTAGGAACTCTATTTAGACTGCCGTGGATAACACGGAGGAAGGTGGGGATGACGTCAAATCATCATGCCTCTTACGTCTTGGGCTACACACGTGCTACAATGGCTATTACAAAGAGCTGCAAACCCGTAAGGGCAAGCGAATCTCAAAAAGATAGTCTCAGTTCGGACTGTGGGCTGCAACCCGCCCACACGAAGTCGGAGTTGCTAGTAATCCCGAATCAGAATGTCGGGGTGAATGCGTTCCCGGGTCTTGTACACACTGCCCGTCACGCCATGGGAGTTGATAGTACCCAAAGTCGGTGAGCTAACCGCAAGGAGGCAGCCGCCTAAGGTAAGATCAGTAACTGGGGTGAAGTCGTAACAAGGTAGCCGTATCGGAAGGTGCGGCTGGATCACCTCCTTTTAAGGAGCAGATTTATCTGCTTTGGTCAACTTCGATCTTTCGGGATCGATGAGTCTACGGACTATAAAAAAAGGCACGCAGGACTAATGTAAATAACTGTATTCCTGCAATTATAATTCCTTTTCCACTTCGATTTCAATTGCACACTCACAACAGAGTAATGTACATTGACAACTGCATAAACTAAAATCAATCTAATTTTTTTGGATTGACGAGAGATTGAAAAATATCTAGAAGAAGAGTAATACACAATTCACGAAGATATTTTGCTGAGGACATTAAAACAAAAGTATCGAAAGATACAACCTTAATAGGTTTAAACGTATATGATTAAGCTATAAAGGGCGTAGGACGGATGCCTTGGCACCAAGCGCCGATGAAGGACGTGACAAGCTGCGATAAGCCACGGGGAGTTGCAAATGAACTTTGATCCGTGGATTTCCGAATGAGGAAACTCACATATGGTAATGCATATGTAACCATACATGAATACATAGTGTATGGTGGGGAACCCGGGGAACTGAAACATCTAAGTACCCGGAGGAAAAGAAAGAAAACAATCGATTTCCTGAGTAGTGGTGAGCGAAAGGGAAAGAGCCTAAACGTTTATATAGTGATATATAAACGGGTTACGGACCCCATAACGTACTGATTTTTGTAGTTGAACACAGTTGGAAAGCTGGGCGAAACAGAGTAAAAGCCTCGTAGGCGAAACCGAAATCAGACCGGGGGTATCCAGAGTATCACAGGACACGAGAAATCCGGTGGGAAGACAGGAGGACCATCTCCTAAGGCTAAATACGACTTGGTGACCGATAGAGTATAGTACCGTGAGGGAAAGGTGAAAAGAACCCCGGGAGGGGAGTGAAAGAGAACCTGAAATCCTATGCTTACAAGCAGACATAGCACTACTTGAAAGTGTGATGTCGTACTTTTTGTAGAACGGGCCGGCGAGTTACGATGTGTAGCGAGGTTAAGTGATTAAGTCACGGAGCCGAAGCGAAAGCGAGTTTGAAATGAGCGATAGTTGCATGTCGTAGACCCGAAACCAGATGACCTATTCATGGACAGGTTGAAGCAGCGGTAAGACGCTGTGGAGGACCGAACCCACGTTCGTTGAAAAGACCGGGGATGAGCTGTGAATAGCGGAGAAATTCCAAACGAATCTGGAGATAGCTGGTTCTCCTCGAAATAGCTTTAGGGCTAGCCTCTCGTTAGTGTACCGAAGGTAGAGCACTGTATGAGCTAGGGGGCTTCACGGCTTACTGAACTCTAACAAACTTCGAATGACGGATACATGATGCGAGGGAGTCAGACAGTGTGAGATAAGTCTCATTGTCAAAAGGGAAACAGCCCAGACCTACAACTAAGGTCCCAAAGTACAAGTTAAGTGGTAAAGGATGTGTCGACGCTAAAACAACCAGGATGTTGGCTTAGAAGCAGCCACTCATTTAAAGAGTGCGTAATAGCTCACTGGTCGAGTATCGGTGCGCCGAAGATTATCGGGGCTAAAACTTGTCACCGAAGTTTAGGGATATGCGATTGCATATCGGTAGAGGAGCAATGTGTACGGGCAGAAGCTGTATCGAAAGGGGCAGTGGACTGTACACAAGAGAGAATGCCGGCATAAGTAGCGAGAGCAAAGTGAGAAACTTTGCCGTCGAAAGCCTTAGGTTTCCTGGGGAAGGTTCGTCCTCCCAGGGTAAGTCGGGACCTAAGCCGAGGCCGAAAGGCGTAGGTGATGGACAACAGGTAGATATTCCTGTACCACCGACAGTCGTTTAAATGAAGCAATGACACAGAAGGATAGTCAAACCGCGTTGATGGATATATGCGGCCAAATCATTAGGCTTATGTGTAGTGAAGTACGCACATAGTTAAGGCTGAGTGATGATGGGGAGTGAAAACTAGTAATGAAGTTGATGATTCCACGCTGGCGAGAAAAGTTGCTAAATATGACTGAAGGTGCCCGTACCGCAAACCGACACAGGTAGGTGAGGAGAAAATCCTAAGACGAGCGGGATAACCCATGTTAAGGAACTCTGCAAAATCACCCCGTAACTTAGGGAGAAGGGGTACCACGCAAGTGGTCGCAGTGAAGAGGCCCAAGCGACTGTTTACCAAAAACACAGGTCTCTGCTAAATCGTAAGATGAAGTATAGGGGCTGACGCCTGCCCAGTGCTGGAAGGTTAAGGGGATGTGTTAGCGCAAGCGAAGCACGGAACTTAAGCCCCAGTGAACGGCGGCCGTAACTATAACGGTCCTAAGGTAGCGAAATTCCTTGTCAGGTAAGTTCTGACCCGCACGAATGGCGTAACGATTTGGGCGCTGTCTCAACATGGGACCCGGCGAAATTGTAGTATACGTGAAGATGCGTATTACCCGCGACTGGACGGAAAGACCCCGTAGAGCTTTACTGTAGTCTGATATTGGATTTCGGTGATTTATGTACAGGATAGGTGGGAGACTTTGAAGCATAGGCGTCAGCTTATGTGGAGTCAACCTTGGGATACCACCCTTAAATTATTGAGGTTCTAACTTTGTGCCGTAATCCGGGCAGAGAACAGTGTCAGATGGGCAGTTTGACTGGGGCGGTCGCCTCCTAAAATGTAACGGAGGCGTCCAAAGGTTCCCTCAGGATGGTTGGAAATCATCCAAAGAGTATAAAGGCAGAAGGGAGCTTAACTGCGAGACAGACATGTCGAGCAGATACGAAAGTAGGGCTTAGTGATCCGGCGGTAGAGTATGGAATTGCCGTCGCTTAACGGATAAAAGTTACCTCGGGGATAACAGGCTTATCTCCCCCAAGAGTTCACATCGACGGGGAGGTTTGGCACCTCGATGTCGGCTCGTCACATCCTGGGGCTGTAGTAGGTCCCAAGGGTTCGGCTGTTCGCCGATTAAAGTGGCACGCGAGCTGGGTTCAGAACGTCGTGAGACAGTTCGGTCCCTATCCATCGTGGGCGTAGGATATTTGAGAGGATCTGCTCCTAGTACGAGAGGACCAGAGTGGACGCACCTATGGTGCACCTGTTGTCGCGCCAGCGGCACAGCAGGGTAGCGATGTGCGGATGGGATAAACGCTGAAAGCATCTAAGCGTGAAACCCACCTCAAGATTAGATATCCCATATCATAAGATAGTAAGACCCCTTGAAGACTACAAGGTTGATAGGTCGGAGGTGTAAGCACGGTAACGTGTTCAGCTGACCGATACTAATAGGTCGAGGGCTTAATCAAGAAATTGATGAAGTCATTATACAACAAAGTTTAAAACGCATTTAAGGTTACTATGAAATCCAATCTCAAGTTTATGCAGTTGTGAGTGTGCATTAGAAACATTCAACCATTTCGGTGGCGATAGCGAAAGGGGTCCACCTGTTCTCATACCGAACACAGAAGTTAAGCCTTTCTACGCAGATGGTACTTGGCTGGACACGGCCCGGGAGAGTATGTAGCCGCCGAATTCCAAAAAAAGCACTTACATTTCGTAAGTGCTTTTTACTTTGTAAAAAACGCCAAAATCTTCGCCCTTTTCAAAAATGCTCGTTTGTAGTACAAAAAGTACAACTACACTCGCTTATTTTAAAAGTCATCAAAGATTGTGGCGTTTTTAAGATATTGTTGTTTAGTCTTATATGATTTCACGATTTTTTATACTCAGCCAAGTAAGCGAATCGCAGAATAAGAAGTTGAAATTGCCAGAACTTTTCCATTTAAGCAAACATATACACCAAAGTTGTTTTCAAATTCTGCAATACTTCTGGCTTCATCCTCAGAATCAAACAATAAAACGTAAACATATTTGCCGTCGTAAGTAATATATCGATTCATTTTTTTGCAATATGTGTGACCATACGGAATGTTTATGTCTGCGTCTTCTGTGTTACCCGCTATTGTATAACCAGCATTTTCAAAAGTCGAACAAAACCGATTATATATTTTTTCGCTATTATCTTTTGAACCGCCACCTTTTATAATGTCTTCAAGAAACACGCTTGCTATCGATATAACAACAACCGCAAATATAACGCCAACAATACTTATAATTTTTTTCTTTGTCCATTTTTTATTCGTATTTTCATTTTCCATAATTTAATGTAATAAGTTGTAAAACAGTGTGTATATACCACCGAGAATAGACAGGGCAACAATAATTGCAACAGCAACTTTTACCCAGAACATAGGATCGCGAACCCTGAGGTTATAGTGGTTAACTTTTTCTGCTGTTTCTTCGTCAACCGGGCATCCGCATTTTGGACATTTTGTTTCCCCAAAAGAATATGGGTTAAAAGAATAGCCACATTTTTTACATTTATATTTCATAATCTTAATTAAAAAATCAAATGATTTAGTATCAGAATATTAGATTTCCCACTGGTGTCCGCACTGTTTACAGATGCAACGAGTAAGCGTAACATGTTTTTTATTTGTCAACAACATGATAAACCAAAAAATTAAGCCAATTCCGAAAGTGCAAAAAGCAAAAAGAATCCAAAACAGCCAGGATGATGGGTTGCGTGTTTTAGTAACTGCATCTGAAACAATGGCAATATCTGTACTGCCGCATTTTGGACAAGTCATAATTATAATCCTCCCAAATTATGTAATAATGCAATTATAAAACACGTATCGTGTTTTTGTTTAAAATATGTTTATGACTTGTATTTTTAATGAAAGACTTAAAGAGTTGAGAGAAGAACAAGGTTTGTTACAGGCAGACCTTGCAAAGATATTAAGCGTTTCAAAATCGACAGTGTCCGGTTGGGAAATCGGAAGAAATCAACCGTCATACGATATGCTTATTGATATAGCAAGGTATTTTGAAGTAAGTATTGATTATTTATTGGGAAACGAGTAACCGTGGCGGGAGTCACGGTTTTTTTGTGCGAAAGTTGTTTGAAACAAATTGAAAGTATGGTAAAATCATAATATGGTTATCGAAACGGGAAGGCTCAGAATCGTGCCGCTTGACGCGGATATGCTGGAAACTCTATCGCGCGACGTGAAAGAATTTGAAAGAGAGTACGACGCGAAATACGACGGCGAAAGCATAAACGACGAATTGAAAAGCATACTCGGGCGGTGCGCGGAAGAAGTAAGGGAAGACGAGGATAACAAAGTCTTTCTGACAACGTGGCTTATCGAGCTGAAAGGCGTTGTCATCGGGAGCATCGGTTTCAAGGGTGTGCCGAAGGACGGCGAAACGGAAATCGGGTTCGGTCTTAACAAAAAGTACGAAGGCAAAGGCTACATGACCGAAAGCGTGAAAGGGTTGCTGAAATTGGCGGCTCTGTTGGGCGTAAACCGAGTTTTTGCCGAAACAAGAGCAGATAACGTAAAATCCGAAAAAGTCCTTGAAAGGTGCGGTTTTGCCCTTATCAGCGACGGAAAACTCAAAAAGTGGGGAATGAATCTTTAATTATGCAAGTTGACATTTACGATTTTGACAAAACGGTTGTGCCGTTTGACAGCGCGCTGAAATACTGGGGCTTTTGCATGGTGCACAATCCGTGGATCATACTGTTGCTGCCGTTTCAATTTATCTGGGGTATGATGATGCTGACGCACATAATATCCGTCCGCACGTGCAAGAAGGTGGCGTTTTTGTATATCCGCCTTATCAACAACGAAAAAAACGTGAAAAAGTATTGGGATAAGTACGAAAAATACGTTTACGACTGGTTCAAACCCGAAAACCGCAAACGCACGACGGTGCTTATCAGCGCAAGCCCGGACTTCCTGATTGAAGAAATAGCAAAGCGAATGAACGTCGATTACGTCATCTGCACGACACACGACAGAAAGCACGGAATTATGCGCTCCGAAGTGTGCCGCCATGCCGAAAAGGTCAGAAGGTTCAGAGAAGAGTTGCCCGACGCGGAAGTCATGGACGTTTACAGCGACAGCATTAAGTCGGACAGATATATTTTCGCACTCGGAAAGCGCGACTTCCTTGTGACAAAAGGGAAGATCGAAGAATTCAGCCTTGACGAAAAACTGAAAGAAATGGATCTTACCTTATAAAACGAAAGCACCGCAACCGCGGTGCTTTATTTTTAATTTGAAGACGCGACGATAGCTTGCGTCAATTTTTGATAATTATATTCTTTTGCTTTTTTATAACAAAGGAAAATGTCGATAAGCGGCCATATCCCGAAAGTCAACCAACCGAGCAAGAGTTTTGCAACTCCGAGCCCGATGTCGCCGATATAAAACCTGTCAACACCGAGTCCGCCGAGAAAAATAGACAGAAGAATTACCGTAACGGGGGATTTTGTCTGTATTGCGATAATGCTCGGATACGCTTCGTCGGGGACGTTTTTCAAAGCTTGTTGCAAGGCAAGAGAAGTTCCGTCGGGGATATCTTTTGTAAACTGTGCCGTAATTGCGGCGATTTTGTCGTTTGTCATTTTATTTCCTCCCAAAAAGTATATAAATATTATATATCACCAAACGGTGAAATATCAAGAAGATGACACCATTCGGTGATATAGTGTGTTTATGTACAAGGAAAGATTCGCAAAAGTATTGAAAGAATATATCGGCGACAGAAGCATAAATCAGGTGGCGAAAGATATCGGCATACCCACGCAGACTTTGCACCGCTACGTCAACTGTCAGCGTGAAATCGGGCTTGAAAACCTTGTGAAAATTGCGGACTATTTCGACGCGTCGCTTGACGATATCGTAGGGCGGAAATAAAAAACATAAACAAAAAAACCGAGGCAAACGCTTCGGTTTTTCCGTCTTCCAAAAAAAGTTAATTATTTGTCTTTGCCGCATCCGCAGCAGTCGCTTTCGGACTTGGTTGACGTAGCGCGGTTTGCGCTTGTAGCGGCTTTCTTGGAAGATGCCTTTTCCTTGGCATTCTGTCTGTTTTTCGCCATACAATCTCTCCTTTTATTTGGTAATTGTAGTATTTGCAAGAAAGGAAGATTATATACAGGTTGCGGATTTACATTTTTTAACAAATCAGCAATCGAAAAGCAGGCACAAGATTTTGTCGGTTTTATTATTGACGTCCGTCCAGTCCATTGCGGGCGAATAAATTTTCTCGATGCCGATATGGGTGAGGCGGGCAAGGCGGATATTTGCGATTGCCTTGTCAACAAACGTGCGATGAAGGTTTTCTGCGGCGTCCAGATCGGTACGAAGCGTCAAGGATACGGGCGCGTCCAAAGTTATTATTTCGTCGCATTTTTCAAATCTGTCAATATCCGCGATAACGACGTTTCCGACCTTTACCGCGTCAAAAAAGTCAGGCAAAAAAGGCGAGCGGAAAGCCGTATATTCCACGTCGTTCGCCGCCAAAAGCGACAAAAGTTTCGTGATATAAAGCATAATAATTTCGGGATATTCCGCGCGCACGCCGATTGTGTATGAACCCTTGAAATCGTCGCTTAAAAAGTCGACGAAACCTTCGTCCGAAAGGGCAGCGACAAAGCGTGTTTCGCGCAAGCCGTGTGATAGTTCGAGCGCGGCAAAAGTATCTTTTGCGGCACTTGCGACGGCTTTATTAAATACGGCGAAAAGTTTCCGTTTATTGTTTTCAAAAATCAAGTTTGCACAGTTAAGATTGCAATACGCGTCGTTAAAGTATTGTTTCTTGCAGGATACTGCATATTTTATATCGTCTTTGTACGGTGCGATTTTCTTTTCGTCCGCCGCGTCGAGAAGATTGAACACAAAGCCCGACACAAGCGGAATTTCCGCTTCCGTAACGTGCGGAGAAGTCCCGTCGATTACCGCAAAATTCTTTGACGGAACGAACACCGCGTCGAAAGACGATACGTCGCTGCTACAACGATAAGTTTCCGTCATAAAACCGGCGTCGAGCGCGATCTCGTTGACCTTTTTCATTAACGTGGATTTCCCCGTCCCCGCGCCACCTTTCAATATCACCGTCTTGCCGCGCGTAAGATGCGAAAAGTCGCCGAAAAATCCGTATGCCGTATTGCTGCCTAAAAAATAAGTCTTGTTCATAACCGCCCCCCTTTTACAGTATGCCAGACAAGATTAAAACGAACCTTGCCAAAATGTCGCAATTTCCGCGCTTTTTGTCAAATTCTCGCTTGAAGTACGTATAGTACGTCTGCGTTCGCCTTTACCAAAAATCATCGGAATTATCGGCGTTTTGGTTGCGGGCAAGTCCGACGGCGAAATTTTAGGCTGAGACAAGGCACGCGAACGGGTTAATACTTGATGTATAAGCCGTGAGCGTAACGATGTATTAGTCAAAAATTCGCCGTCAGACCACGGTTCGTTTTAATCTTGTCTGGCATAGTTTGAAAATTCCCGCCTTGACACATTCACCGCGCGACAGCCGTATTCATAGGCTACAATATGGGGTGGTCGATATGTATATGGTTTTCGGAAACGACGAAAGAATGAACGAGGCAAGAAAACTTCTGTCCGTCGAAAAAACGCAGGACGTCGTGTGCGTGTTTCAGCCGAACGTTAAGGTCATAAAAGAAGACACGAAGCGCATACCGTGGGGCGCGCGGGCGTACGCGTTCGATTTTGACGAAGACGCACGGCGGATTCTTGCCGAAAAGTCCGTAAAAATGATTAAATACGGCGACGTCGAAGAATTCAAAAAAGAAAATTCCGTGCTGACCGCGGAAGGCGTGCTTATCATACTTCTGGAAAAATCAAAGACGAAAATCTCGGACAAAAGAGTGCTTGTCGTCGGCAACGGCGCGTCGGGCAAGGAAATCGCCGATATACTTTTAAGGCTTAACGTGAAAGTATCGGTGATGACGTCGCGCGCGGACAGCGTAAAAAAGGGCGCAAACGCGCTTCCGTACGGCGAAAGTATCGAAGAATTTGATTTTATCGTGAACACCGCGCCGGCGCGGATCATCGACGAAGCGCGATTGACAAAAATGAAACCCGACGCCGAAATCGTCGATATCGCGTCGCCGCCGTACGGCTTTGACAAAAACCTGATGGCGGAACTGTCGATAAAATACGGTGTGTATCCCGCGCTCCCGGTGAAGTACAGAAGCGAATCGGCGGGACAAATAATCGCAAAAATCGTGACGGAGGGGAAATTATGACAAAAATCGGATATGCGGTAACGGGCAGTTTTTGCACCTTTTCAAAAACGCTTGCGGTAATGCAGGCGCTTGTCGACAAAGGATATGAACTTGTGCCGATTTTTTCGTATAATACCTGCAATCTCGACACACGCTTTTATAAGGCGAAAGATTTTTATTCCGAAACGGTGCGGATCACGGGGAAATATCCGATATGCGACCTTGTGAACGCCGAGCCGCTCGGTACGAAAGAAAAACTCGATCTTATCGTCGTGTGTCCTTGCACGGGGAACACTCTTTCAAAACTCGCAAACGGCATAACGGACACTCCCGTAACGCTTGCGGTCAAGGCGCATCTCAGAAACTGCCGTCCCGTGCTTATCGCGCTGTCGAGCAACGACGCGCTTGGCGCGAACGCAAAAAATCTCGGTCATCTTCTGAATACGAAGAACGTATATTTTGTACCGATGGGACAGGACGCGCCCGACATAAAAACGAAATCGCTCATCGCCGATTTTTCAATCGTCCCCGACGCGGTGCAACTTGCGCTGAACGGAAAACAAGCCGAACCGGTGTTCAAGAATTTATAAACGTTATTGACAACACCCGCGCAAGGTGATAAAATATAAACAACAAAATACTTGGAGGAATTGTATGGCAGCAAGCAAAAAAGACTACTTTGGTCTTTCAAGAATAGTAAGCATTATTTTGGCAATTATTCCCGTTACCGCATGGGTATTGGGCGTCGTTACAAGGTTTTCGGAAGGCAAAATCGTTGCCGGTATCATTCGTATCTTCGGCGGCTGGCTCATTTGGGTGTGCGACCTTATCTCGATGATTATGAAGGGCAAAATCTTCCGTCTTCTTAACGTATAAGGAAAAAAACAAGTCAAAGGCGTCGTGCGAAAGCGCGACGTTTTTTTTATGCGCCGAAACAAATCGACAAAAATTAAAAATCCGCGTTGATTTTTTTCAAATACTATATTATAATACATAAAGTAGGATAAGGAAAATGGCGGAGAAAAGCAGGAAAAACGACAAAAAAACTATAAATATGTTTCTTTACCGCACGCTGATGCCCGTGCTTATCGGTCTTTCGAAAATCATCGTCGGGGTAAGGACGGATAAATCCGCGCTGAAAGGCGTAAAAGGGCCGTATCTTATCGTGGGCAACCACACGTCGCCCATTGACTTTTTGTATTTTACAGCCGGCGTTTATCCAAAGCCCATAAATTTCGTCGTTGCGGAAAATATGATTTATCGCAAGGTCTACGGCGCGTTCATAAGGTCGTTCGGCACGATTAAAAAGAAACAATTCACGGCGGATTTTGCGTGCATCAAACAAATTAAAAAGAATATCGACGCGGGCACGCACGTTTTGCTTTTCCCGGAAGGTCGCGTTTCGATTGACGGTACGACGGGCTATATCGCGCCGTCGATCGGGAAACTTATTAAGTTTCTGGACTGCACTGTCGTTGCGGGCGTTACTCACGGCGGATACACCGGCGGACCGAAATGGGGGAAACCTCGCCGCACGAAAGTTACGCTGAAACTCGCGCCGGTTCTGACAAAAGAAGAAATCAAAAATATGTCGGCGGCGGACATCGCCGCAAAAATCACAAACAGCCTGCGCTTTGACGACAACAGAAACCTTGTGGAAGAACACAGGAAAATTTCAAGATGCAATAAGCGCGCGGAAGGACTTGAAAAAATCCTTTATAAATGCCCCCGTTGCGGCGCGGAATTCAAAAACGTCACGAAAGGCAACGTTATGAAATGCGAGCAGTGCGGAAATACCGTCGAGTACGGGCGCGACGGAATACTCCACGCGATTAAAGGCAAAACTTTTGATTATATAAGCGACTGGTACGACTTTGAAAGGCAGGATCTGAAAGAGCAGGTCAAGGACGAAAATTTCAGGCTCGAAGGGGAAGTCTCGCTTTACGTCAACAACGAAAAACTCAATAAATTCGTAAAAGACGGGGAAGGCACTCTTTCCGTGTCCAAAGACGGTATAAAGTACGTCGGAAAAACGGGCGAAAACAAATCGCTGGAATTCAAAATCGAAAACCGCGGCACGATCGCCTTTAAGATGGGCGAAAATCTGGAAGTGTCCGAAGACGAAAATATTTACAGATTTGCGTTTACCGAAGGATTGTTCAGTACGAAATTCGTGCTTGCAATCGAGGAACTGCACAAACGATACTTTGACTGAAAGGGGAAACTTTGAAACAAGAATCGACGAAAAAAAACAAAAAGACGATGCTGGAACAATCGACGATAAACATGCCGTTGTACCGCTTTTGCGCGCGACTTTTCAAAGTCGTAGGAAGTATAAGGTACGGATTCAAAGTCGACAAATCCGCAATCAAAGGGCTGAAAGGACCGTTTCTGGTGCTTGGAAATCACACGTCGTGGGTTGACTTTTTATATTTTTCAAACTGCGTGTATCCGCACCCTGTGAACGTGGTCGTAACCAGCAACGTTTTTTATATGAAGTTTTTGGGGAAAGTGTTCACCGATTTCGGCGCAATACCGAAAAAGCAGTTTACAAGCGATTTTTCGTGCATAAAGCATATAAAACGCAATCTTGACAACGGAAACAGCGTATTATTGTTCCCCGAAGGGCGCATTACGGTGGACGGCTCGACAGGGTATATCGCGCCGTCGATCGGGAAACTTATTAAGTTTTTGAACTGCCCGGTTATCAAGGGGATCACCGTCGGAAGTTACGTTACCCGCCCGAAGTGGGGGAAGAAACGTCCCGGGAAAGTAACGCTTAAAATGGAACCCCTTTTAAGCACCGACGATATCGGCGATATGTCGAACGAAGAAATATACGAATATATCCTGAAAAACTTTTCGTACGACGACAACGTCGCTTTCAAGGAGCAGAACAGAAAGGTTTACGGCTTGCGCCTGGCGGAAACCCTTGAAAAACTTTTGTATAAATGCCCCCGATGCGGCGCGGAATTCAAAAACGTGTCGAAATACAGGACGTTCAGATGCACCGCCTGCGGCAATACCGTGAAGTATAATTCAAACGGCACTCTCAGCCCATCGGGCGAAAACGACAAGTGTTTTGAGTTTGTCAGCGAATGGTACAAATTCCAGCGCGACGAAGTGAAAAATGAAGTCGAAAACCCCGATTATTCGTTTGAAGAAAACGTCACGCTTTTGCTCACCGACGATAAAACGCACCGTTTCGAAGAAGCGGGAAAAGGGAAAATCGTCCTTGACAAAAACGGAATTACGTACGTCGGCACGAAATGCGGGCAGGAAGTTTCAAGGACTTTCGGGCTGAAAAACCACCCGACGGTTGCCTATAAACTTGCACAGAATATCGAAATTGCCGAAGATAACGAGATTTTCAAATTCGTTTTTGAAAACGGATTCCACACCGCAAAATTCGTACTTGCCGTCGAGGAGCTTCACAAAAAGTACGTCGAAAACGCAAAATAAGAAAATTTAATTTTTGCAAACCGTAACACAAGCAACACCTGCGCTTGTGTTATTTTTTGCGGTATTTTACGGACACGTGCCTGCCTGTCAGGATAAGTACAAAGAATGACTAAGGTATTTCAAAATCGAATACGGAAAGCGCGAACGCAAAAACCCCAAAACAAACAAAGAATATTTATAAACATTGTATAATTTTTAACAATATTCTTGTCAATTTTCGCTCTTTTGCGTTATAATAAAAATGATAAAACTAATCGGAGGCAAATTATGGATTACAAAATGCAGCTCACACCCGAAGAAGTTGCAATCCTGAACGGAAACGAGGGCGAAACCAAAGCCAAAATTTTGAAAACGCTCGTGCTGTTCGGCGATGCCGTCGGAGCAACGAATTTTATTCCTATCGATTGCTGCGGCCATCTTGTGACGTCTTTCGGTCTTAAAATGATTGACCCGGTTTACAAAATCATGGACGAAATTATCGCCGCTGGACTTAAAGCGCCCAACGGTTTTACGGTTGACCCTCGTCCTTACGATTTTGAAAACGTGAAGTGCAATTTCCTGGAAAAACTTATTTTCACGAAATTTATGTATTCGAAACAAGCCGATTACGAGGCGCAGCTTGAAAAAGTCGGGCTGAAAAAGAACGCGTTCACCTGCACCTGCTACCTTCCCGAAGTCGGAAACGTCCCAAAGAAGGGCGAGGTTATCGGCTGGGCGGAATCGTCGGCGGTCGTTTACGCAAACTCCGTGCTCGGCGCGCGCTGCAACAGAAACAGCGGTATGATCGATTTGTTCCAGAGCATTCTCGGCAGGGCGTTGAACTATGGATTCACGACGGACGAAGGACGCCGCGCAACGTGGAGAGTGGAAGTCAAAACCACCAAAAAACCCGAAGCGCAGATTCTCGGCAGCGCAATCGGTATGAAGGTTATGGAAGACGTGCCTTACATCGTAGGCCTTGACAAATTCATCGGGACGGAACTTAACGACGATGCGAAAGCGTACCTTAAAGATATGGGCGCGGCAACCGCGTCGAACGGTGCGGTTGGCTTGTATCACGTCGACAAACTTACGCCCGAAGCGAAAGAACAGGGCGAAAGCCTTATTGTCGAAAACGCAAAGACTTACGTCATCGACGACGCCGAACTCGAACGCGTTTACAAGGGCTATCCCGTGATGTGGAAAAACAAGGACGCAAAAGCGAAAGTCGCGTTCATCGGTTGCCCGCATCTTACTTATTCGCAACTTGTAAACTGGACAAATAACATAGTTGAAGGTCTTAAAAAGAGCGGTAAAACCAAGGTTACGACGCAAGTCGTCCTTACGGCAGCCCCGCAAGTCGCCGAAAAATTCAGAAAAACAGACGATTATAAAAAGCTTGTCGCAACCGGCGCAAGACTTTCGTCCATTTGCCCGCTTATGTACACCAATAACCCGATTTGCGGTGGAAAACCCATCGTAACGAGCAGCAATAAACTTCGTACTTATTCCAAAGCGAAGTACATGAAAGATGAGGATATTTTGAAACTCATCACCGGACAGGAGGCGTAATATGTCACAGAAAGTATTCAAAGGCAGACCTTTTGCAGGGGGCGCAATTAAAGCCGAAGCAGTCGTTTCGCATCAGGGATTCAATACACTTGCGTCCTGCCAGAAAAGCGCAATGGGCATTAAGCCCAAGGACACGGAAGCGGGCACCGCAAAAATCTTTGTTTCCGACCAGAACAACCCCGACCTTTTCGGTAAACTTATCACGGGGAAAGCACTTTGTTTGCCCATCACGATCGGCAGCACGACGGGCGGTATGATTTTGCAGACCATTTGTGCAATGAAAGCGCAGCCCGCGGCAATGCTGTTTTCGGAAACGGCGGACAGCCTTGCGACGTCGGGACTTATCCTTGCGAAAGTCTGGGAAAACAACTTTATCGTCGGCGTCGATAGGCTCGGCAAAGAGTTTCTGGACTACGTAAAAGACGGCGATATGATTGAGGTCAAAGAAGACGGCACGGTCATTGTTGAAAGAAACTAACGTCGGTTAAAACCAATTAAAAAAAGCGTTCGCGGGGAAGCGAACGCTTTTTGTTTTGGATTGAATATCGATTATTCGTTGTCCTGGGTGTTAAGGGCGGCGTCTTCGACGTTTTCGGCGATTTCCGACAGGGGAGAAATGACGTCGTTTGCAAGGGCGGATTCTTCCGCAACGGGTCCCTCAAAAGCGACGGGCTCGTCCGTGTTTTCGGTTGCGCCGGCAAGCGCGAGTTTTCTTGCTTCCGTTTCCCTGACCATTTCGGCAAGGCGCGTTTCGGACAGCGTGCATTTTTTCTTGTAAATGATAAGCGCGACAATCATAAACACGATGGGGATAATGCACATGCACGACACAAGGATTTGTCTGTCTTGCAGGGAAACTTTGTTGATAATCTCCGTGATTTTTTCCATTTTCACCTTGTTGGTGATAAGGTTTTTGGACGCCTCGTTTTCGATGTTGGAGATGGCGTTGGTGTAAGTCGTGATACTTGCGACCGCGTAAACGCCGATGACGAGAGCCTGCGTAAGCGCGCTGCTGAGTTTTGCGGTGAACGGGCGCAGGGAGAAGATAAGGCTTTCGTTGCGCTGACCGTACTTCCACTCGTTATACTCCACGGTGTTTGCCATATTGATTACCATAATCATATAGAAACCCGCGCCGTAGCCGATGAAGGTATATGCAAGCGCAATAAGGATAAATTTTGCAAACCATTCCGAAGATTTCGGCGCGCCGGTGGGGATTGCAAGGGCAAAAATCAGCATTAAGGCATAGCCGAATATTGTCGCGATACCGACGGAATACAAAACTTTATTACGCCCGAACTTTTTGGACAGCCACGGATAAGTCGCCGTAAACAGCGTGGAAATTATGCCGTAGCCTAAGCCGATAAGCAGGGTGTATCCGCCTTCGTATCCGAACTCGAAGTAAACGTACATTGTAAGAAGTCCGCCACCGACGACACCCGTACCGATTGAAAAAATGAGCATTATGAGCGCGCACCACAAAAGTTGGTCGTTTTTGGCGATGGTTTGGAACATCTTTTTCAGGGTAAGTCTGTCGGATTTATCGGGCTTAATCGGGGGAAGGGGTTTTTCCTTAACGCCGAGGATTGTAAAAAGTTGGAACAATACCATAAGCACCGCGCTGATGATACCGATGACCTTATAGCCCGTGGGCGCGCCCCATTTTGCAAGCGAACCCGTCGTGAACAAGGGGATAAGAAGGCTGGCAAGTCCGATGCCCGCCGACGCCAGAAGCTGCGCGCACGACGTCAGTTTGTTGCGTTCGTGTTCGTCCGACGTCAGTGACGGCAACATTCCCCAGTAAGAAATATCGTTCATCGTGAACGTAATGCTGAACATAAGGTAGGCAAACGCCAGAAACCCTATGTACGACCAGCCGTCAAGTTTCACGCAAAATACCGAGATGATGACCGCGCCCGTAAGGACTGCGCCCAGAAGTTGCCACGGCTTATACTTGCCCCATTTCGTACGGGTGTTTTCGACGATGCCACCCATAATGGGATCGTTCAGAGCGTCGAAAATACGCGCGACGACGATAATTGCGCCGACCGCGGTCAGCATTTTGTTGTCAATAGTCTTTGTGAATAATATGAACGTCATCAAAAAACTGTTGAACAAGAAGTACAAAAAATCGCGTCCGATCGTCCCGAGCGAAAACATAAGCATGTTTTTCGTGAAAGGTTTTTTCAGCTCGGTTTTAAGGCGCGATATTACGTTTGGTTTTTTCGAAATAGTTTCTTCCATAATAATCTCCCTATATGTTCGATTATATCAACAAAAACGGATATAGGCAATAAAAAATTTATCAAAAGAAAATCGTAATATTGCAAAACCCAAAATAAAGTGTTAATATGTTTTTATCAACGACATTCGAGGTAGGATTATGGCAAAAAACAAAAAGTCGACGGGACTTTCGCTTTCAACGGTTTTCTCGCTTATTTCGATGGTTCTTTTCATCGTAAAGACCGTCAACAGCTTTTCGGAAGGCGCAAAAGCGGGCGGAGCGTCGGGCATTATCAAGTTTGCGGTGCTGCCGCTCATTATCGTATTTGCGATTTGTTTCTTCGCGCAGGTCATCGCAAGCATAAAGGATCAGAAAGCCGTCAAAGAAAGTATCGGCGACGCGAAATATCAGATCAAAACGACCAAAAAAGTCGCGGCGATTATGGAAGCCGTCGTGGAACTCGTGAGCGTTATCGTCGCGATTCTTCTTGCGTACGACGAATACGCGTCGGGCAATATTAAATGGTATAACTTCCGTTATTACTTCACTCTCATTATTTTGCTGTTCACTTTTTTGAGCACCGTATATTATATCGTAAAGACGTCGCTGAAACTCAAAAAGTCGTCGGATAAGCGCAAAGAACAGCAGGCAAAAGCCCTTGAAAAAGCGCAAAAAGCGGAAGAAAGACAAAAACAAATCGAGGCTGCCACCGCCGAAAAGGAACGCCGCGCCGAAGAAAGAAAGGCGCAGGAACAGGCGGCAATGCCCAAAAAGGACCAGTCGCATAAACCCGTGAAAAAATTCACGAAAAAATAAACAAATATTTTCAATTGTTTATACGGAAAACATTTTGTTAAACTCGCTTTGACACGGGCGGGTTTTACAATGTATAATAAAATCAATCTCAGGTAAGGAGGAGTATATGGAAAAACAAAAACTCGATTTCCTGACGGCAAAAGCCAGAAAACTCCGTGACGACGCAATCGAAATTATCGGACACTTCGGTGTCGGACATATCGGCGGCACGATGTCTGTCATGGACGCGCTTACCGTCATTTACTACGACAAAGCAAACGTCGACCCTAAAAATCCCAAAAAACAAGACCGCGACCGCGTTATTATGTCCAAAGGACACGCAGGCCCCGCAATGTACGCCGTGCTTGGCGATCTCGGATTTTACCCGCACGAGTGGGAATCCACTTTGAACAGAAACGGGACGAATCTTCCCTCGCACTGCGATATGAACAAAACCCCCGGTATCGACTTTACGGCGGGTTCTTTGGGACAAGGCTTGTCGGCGGCGGTCGGCATGGCTCTGACTGCAAAAATGGACGATAATCCCGCAACGATTTACTGCTTTATCGGCGACGGTGAATCGCAGGAAGGTCAGATCTGGGAAGCGTCGATGTTTGCGGGCAACCACGGCCTTGACAATCTCATCGTGTTCCTTGACAACAACAAAATGCAACTTGACGGCCCCACCGATACAATCAACTCGCTTGCACCCGCAGCGGACAAGTGGAAGGCTTTCAACTTCTTCACCCAAGAAATCAACGGGCATGACCTTGTCGCAATCTCCGACGCAATCGACGCCGCAAAAGCGCAAAAGGGCAAACCCAGCATGATTATCCTCGATACGATAAAAGGATTCGGCGCGTCCTTCACCGAAGGCGTCGCAAACTGCCACAGCATGTCGATTCCCGAGGAACTTTGGAGAAAAGAAACGGGGAGGTATGAATAATGACTGACGAAAAAGAAATGAGGCAAGTGCTTGCCAATACTTTGGCTGAAATCGCAAACACCGATAAACGCATCGTCGTTCTGGAAGCCGACCTTATGGGCTGCCACGCAACGAAAGCGTTCAAAGAAGCGCATCCCGACAGGTTCGTAAACGTCGGTATCGCCGAGGCAAATATGATCGGTATCGCCGCGGGTATGTCCGCAATGGGCAAAATCCCGTTTGCATATTCGTTCGCTCCGTTCGCGACGCGTCGTTGCTACGACACGATTTTCATCTCCGTCGCGTACGCAAAACAACACGTGAAAATCGTCGGCTCCGACCCAGGTATCATGGCGGAAGCCAACGGCGGCACCCACATGCCGTTTGAAGATATGGCGATTATGCGCGCAATCCCCAATATGGTATGCTTCGAGCCTACCGACGGCGCAATGCTCGCCCGCGCAATCCCTCAAATTATCGACTATCCCGGCGCGGTTTATATTCGTCTGTTCAGGAAAAAGCCCGAACATATCTTCGACGACGTTCCCGATTTCAAACTCGGCAAAGCCATCACCGTGAAAGTCGGCAAAGACGTTACCCTTGTCGCAAGCGGTATTATGGTTGAAAAAGCGTTGAAAGCCGCCGAAATTCTGAAAGAAGAAGGCATCGACGCGGGCGTTCTGAATATCCACACCTGGAAACCCATCGACGAAGAAGCAATCGTCAACGCGGTCAAGAAAACCGGCGCGCTCGTCACGTGCGAAAACCACACCTTGCAGGGCGGTCTCGGCAGCGCGGTGTCCGAAGTCGTCGTGTCCAAGTGCCCGGCTCCCGTCGGCATGATCGGCGTCAACAACACCTTTGGCGAAGTCGGCAAGAAAGAATACCTTGCCGAAAAATTCCACCTTACGGTCGAAGACATCGTCAACAAGGCAAAAGAAACCATCGCACTCAAAAAGTAATTTTTGCTTAACGAAAAAGGCTCGTCGAAAGACGGGCCTTATTTTTTGCCACGCACCACTGCAAATTTTGCAGATGAAACAGTTTATCTTGATTTGTCGGGGAAATTATGATATTATATAAAAACAAAGAGTATCATATTACAACACAAAAACAACCCCGCAATGACTGCGGAAATTTGCACTAAACAGGCAAAAGGAGTTGACAAGGTATGATAAGTCTGCGACAATCATCAGCAAGCAAGCAAGCCGTAAGTCTGCCCTTTGGGGCGAATATAACAGGGTTTTAACGCACTGCTGCATAGGCTAAACCTATGGGGCGGTGCGATTTTGCTTTTATAAGGAACAGATATACAACTTTAAAGCAGTTTAGGCTTTAACCAATGAAAAACCTATCTTTTAAATCTTACTAACGAAAAAGTCAGAAGGAGGTGGAACATAATGAAAAAATATTTTGAAAAAACAAGGATTGCTTTAATAATTGCTATGATGTTCATTCTTGCTATTTTTGGTGGCGAAGCAATGAAAACACATACAATCGATGATATTGTAAAATATAAAATGGTCGTGAATGCTCAAAGCACCAAGACAGAAAAAGGGACAGAAGCGACGACGCAAGTAGAATTAGGGAATTATATCAGCCTTGGCAAGTACAACGGCAAGGCTGTAATATGGAGATGCGTAAGTATCGATGAGAAAGGTGCTCTTATGCTTGCAGACAACGTAATCGACACACTTCCTTATGACGCTAAGACCAACGACAACAACCTTTCTAAGTCGCATAGCCGCAATTATAATCGTGATAAACATGGCTCCAACTATTGGAAAGACAGCAATATGCGTTCTTGGCTCAACTCTACGGCAGTGGCAGGTGAAGTGAAGTGGTTGTGTGGCAACCCGCCAAGGGAAGGTTCTGTAAATGGAAATGCTTATGATCAAAAGGCAGGATTTTTGAATGACTTTTCCAAAGCCGAGATTGCCGCAATGAAGAACGTGACTCAACGCTCAATCGTATCTCACCCTGAATATAATTTGGGATTTCATGATGGCGAAGGTCGCTCTGACTTGGAGTTTAATAGGGATATTGAGAACGTTGCCAACAACTTCAACAGCGCATATGGTGAAAACTCGACCGAAAAGGTTTTTCTACTGGATGTTAAACAAGTCAATACAGTATGGAAAAATTTCGGCAATTATTATATAGCTAGAAACGAGCAAGGAATGGCTTGGCCGTATTGGCTTAGAACGCCTTATTCCAGTTGTAACCATTTGATGCGTTATGTGGAAACTAGTGGTTCTATTGAAAGACTTTCTCCAATGACGGAATATATGGGAGTGAGACCTGCGTTTTATCTCGACTCAGACTATTATGTAACAACCTCCGGCGATGGTAGTGCGAGTAATCCTTATGTTGGCTCTGCACCTGACAAGGTAGAAGATGACTATACAGTAGCCGAGCCGGAAGAGGATCCAAATCAAGAGTGGGATATAAGCCTTGACCAACAACTTAGACTTACACTTGGCCCATATTATTCTAGTGATGGCAAATACTCCACTCCGACTATCCCTGTCTATACTATCCAAAAGACAAGAAGTGACACAGAGAATATGGTAATGCTCATTTGTGGCGAGGGCTACACCAAAAGTCAGCAACAAAAATTTATTGATGACGTCAAAAAGGTGTGGGAGGGTGCAATGCAGTACGAGCCATATCGTAGCTATGCAGACCGCTTCAACGTCTATGCGCTTTGCACGGCGTCAGAGTCTAGCTTCAACAGTGGTGGCAGTACGTTTTTCGACGTGGTTATTGATAAAAAGAGTGGTCCGAGGATTTCAGGAAACAAGAGTGCTTGGAAAAACCATATTTTCGAACGCTGTATAGGACCTGCATTTCTTGAGCAAATTCACGACGCTCATATCCCTAACAAAACTGACCCTGACACGTTTATTTGGGACGATGATAAAATGTATCCGCCATTTTATTATGTGCATGAATATATCAATCAGTTTGCTGTGCTAGTCAATACAACTCAAGATTTTGGTGGCTCGCATAGAAATTATGAAAGAGGTATTCATTATCTTGTAACTCCATCTGATAGCCCACGTGCGCAAAAGACTTTTACACACGAGCTTGGTCACGGATTGCTAGAACTTGGCGATGAATATATGTCAAGTACTACGCAACAAACAGATCTTACATCATTAAATGTGGCGCACACTCACGACCCGAACAACGTAAAGTGGAAACAGCTGTTAGGTTTCAGAAAAACTTACACCTGTAATGCGTTAGGCTATGGCAATGCTTACAACTCCAGTTACGAATGCCTTATGCGTGATACTGCCTATCAATTCTGCGAAGTATGTAAGTTGCAAGGATACAAGAGAATGTCGCAACTCATAGACGGCAAGAGCCTTTACGTTGCCGATCCGGAAGTCAAGAAATATACGGGACAATATTCCGCGTACTCGGATTTTGTGGATACGACCTACACCGGATATTATAATTTCGCAAACTATCGCGACGGCGTGCTGCTTAGCGGAGCGGATAAAAACAAATTCAACGCCGATATGGTCGGTAAAAAAATAGAGCTCAGGACGATTGTCCAAAATCTTTCGGACGTTACCGAACGCTACGTTACTATGAAAGTATGGATAAAACGCGCCGACGGAAGCGTAGGGACTACGGTCGGCGGCAGTAGACTTGAAGCAACTAAAACTTTTACTATTCCTGTATGGAGCGAAAAGAGTAAGTTTTGGCCAAAGGGTGCTTTGAGTTATGAAGGTAGCAATATGAATTCGGGATTGGAAAATTGTGAACTCATTTATCAAATCCCACTTGATGCTGACTTAAAACACGGCGATTATGTCGCTTTTGAAGTAACAGACGAAAGCGGAAATATTCTTGCTAACGACAACACCGAAACTCAAACTTATGCAAACATAAATATTGAGTACAAGTTCGAGGACGGAACTCCAATGCCTAATGCAAATAAAGCCGTAATACCTCTTGCGGTAGGTAGTAAGCTTAATTGGACAGCCCCATCGACGATGTTTGGACACACATTCGTTAGGGCAGAAGGACACGACCAAATGGTGAATGGGAGCGGTCAAACCGTGACGTATTATTATACCAAGCAATCCAATGTCCATATCCACGATTGGGAAGAATGGGTAAATAACGGCAACGGAACGCATACTCGCACTTGTAGGACGGACAATTCTCATAGCGAAACTGCAAATTGTGTAGGTGGAACGGCAACTTGCGAAAACAAAGCGGTTTGCTCGGTTTGTGGAGTGGCATACGGCGAAAAACTCGGTCACGACTGGGGCGAAGTAAAATACACTTGGACGGACAACACTTGCAAAGCGGAAAGAGTTTGCAAGCACGACAGCACCCATATCGAAAGCGAAACGGTGACCGCAACAGGAACGACAATCACAGCGGCAACCTGCAAAGAAAAAGGCAAAATGAAATATACCGCTACCTTTGTAAATACTGCGTTTAGTATGCAAGAAAAGGAAGTTGATATCGATTTTGCCGAGCATGACTTTGATACTTTGATACCAGAAGTGCCTGCAACAACGGAAGACTTTGGCGTGAAAGAACACAAAGATTGCTTGGTTTGCGGAAGACACTTTGATAAAGACGGCAACGAAATCACCGACCTTAGAATTGCCAAAATCGGCACGCATAACGTGGTAATAAACGGCGAAAGCAAATTCTATGCACACGGCGAAAGCGTAACCGTAACGGCAGAAGATAAAGAAGGCAAAGTATTCGAAGGTTGGCAGGACGCAAGCGGAAAAATCGTAAGCACAAACAAGAGTTATACCTTTACGGTGGCGGAAGAAACAACTCTTACTGCCGTGTATGAGGATGCTCCCGTGGCAAAGAAAGGATTGTCCGGCGGACAAATTGCAGGTATCGTAATCGGTTCGGTTCTGCTTGCAGGAATCGGCGGATTTGCCGTTCTTTGGTTTGCAGTCAAGAAAAAGACGTTTGCAGATTTAATCACAGCAATCAAGGAAACGGTTAATAAAGTACTCAAAAAAGGCAACAAAGAAGAATAAGACAAGGCAACAAAAAACCATTGCACTCAAAAAGTAATCATCAAAAAACAATAAAAAAACTCGGAGCAATCCGAGTTTTTTTGTATATATTGTATATTAAATATATTTATATTGTAAATTTTTTGTCAGATTATTTTTTACCTATTGCAACTTTTTCAATTCGTGATATACTATATACGAAAATAATATTTCGCGGATTATCCGCAAAAGGCAGGTTATATATGAACAAAGTTTTGGTCACCGGCGGCACCGGTTATATCGGAAGCCACACCGTTATCGAACTTTTGAACGATAATCAGGACGTCGTAATTGTCGATAACCTTTCAAATTCGAAAATCGGCGTTGTCGACCGTATCGAACAAATCACGGGGAAACGTCCCGCGTTTTACAACGTGGACGTGCGCGACAAAGCAAAATTACTCAAAATTTTCAAGGACGAAAAACCCACCGACGTAATCCACTTCGCAGGGCTGAAAGCGGTTGGCGAAAGTGTGAAAATCCCGCTTGCGTATTACGACAACAACCTTAATTCCACGCTCGTTCTCATCGACTGCATGCGCGAGTGCGGCGTGAAAAACCTTGTGTTTTCTTCGTCCGCGACCGTTTACGGCTGCCCGAAGTCGGTGCCTATTTTTGAAGATTTTCCGCTGTCCGCAACCAATCCGTACGGACAGACGAAACTTATGATCGAGCAGATCCTGAAAGACTTTTATCACAGCGACAACTCGTTCAATATCGCGCTTTTAAGATACTTCAACCCCATCGGCGCGCACGAAAGCGGGCTTATCGGCGAAGATCCCAACGGTATCCCCAACAATCTTGTGCCTTATATCACGCAGGTTGCCGTCGGAAAACTTGAAAAAGTCCACGTTTTCGGCAACGATTACCCCACGAAAGACGGCACGGGCGTCAGGGATTATATCCACGTCGTCGACCTTGCGAAAGGTCACATCGCCGCGCTTAAAAAACTGCACGAAAATTCGGGGCTCGTCATCTACAACCTCGGCACCGGACACGGGTACAGCGTGCTGGAAATGATTAACGAGTTTTCAAAAGTCGTCGGACACCCCATCGCGTATCAGATCGACGGCCGCCGCGCAGGCGACATCGCGGAATGCTACGCCGATTGCTCGAAAGCCAAAAAAGAACTCGGCTGGGAATGCAAGTTCGATCTTCACCGCATGGCGGAAGACAGTTGGCGTTGGCAAAAAATGAACCCCAACGGGCTTGAATAATATGAAATACTTTATCGCGACGGATATACACGGCTCGTACTTCTTTGCGAAAAAGGTCGTGGAAGAATTTGAAAAGTCGGGCGCGGACAAACTCGTGCTCCTTGGCGACTTGTACTACCACGGCCCCAGAAACCCTTTGCCGGAAGAACACGCCCCGATGAAGGTTGCGGAACTTTTCAATTCCTTGTCGGACAAAATCATTGCAATCAAGGGGAACTGCGACGCCGAAATCGACGAAATGATTTCAACGTTTCCGTTTTCGCCCGCGGTGCACGTAAACGTCGGCGGGGGAAGGGTGACTTTCACGCACGGGCATTATTTCAATAAGGACGTGTTACCGATAGGTTGCGACCTTTTGGTGTACGGGCATTTTCACGTGAACGAACTGACGGAACGCGACGGCACGACGTGCGTATGCGTGGCGTCGGCGTCCCTTCCGAAGAACGGGTGCAAGCCGTCTTATATGCTTCTGGACGAAGACGGATTCGTCGTAAGAACCCTTGACGGCGACGTCGTTTTTGAAAAATCCTTTTCGTAAAATTCAATAAAACCGAATAAATGTATAAAATCTTGCAAAATATGCAGGATTTTATTCATATATACGGCAAAATGCAAAAATATTTAATTTTTTGTGAATATTTATGCAAAATTGCTTGCCAAGCGCGAATAATTATGCTATGATTGCATCATCGAAAACGAAATAAAATTTTTGAGGTATAAAAATGAAAAAAATACTCGCGGCATTATTGACCGTCGCAACGGTTATCACCTGTGCGTTCGCATTCACCGCATGCGACAAAAAAGGCGGCGACGATACTATCGTTTGCTACACAAATGCGTTTTTTGCTCCGTTTGAATACTACGGCGGCGCAAGCGGCACCGAAATCGTCGGCGTCGATATCGACATAATGAACAAAGTCGGCGAAAAACTCGGAAAAAAAGTCGTTTATGAAAACAAAGATTTCGCAACGCTTATTGATTACGTTCAGGAAGGAAAACTTTGCGATTGTGCGGCGGCTGGTTTTACGATTACCGACTCACGTAAAGAAAAGGTAAACTTCTCGGTTGAATATTATACGTCTGTGCAGTATGTCATTGTTAAAAAAGGCACGCTTACAACAAACAAAACATTGGACGGCAAACAATGCTTGTTCTGGTCGCAACTGGCGGGTAAAAAAATCGGTGTTCAACTTGATACGACGGGCAACATTTACGTTGCAGGCGAAATAAGCGGCTGGGATGCCGAAAATCCCACTGCGGAAGACGGACAACTTGTTGGTACGGGTGCGGAATGTGTGGCTCTTGATGACGCTCAACTTGCTTTCGCAAACCTGAAATCCGGACAAATCGACTGTGTTGTCGTCGATGAACTCCCGGCAAAGTATCTCATTAAAAACAGTTCCGATTACGAAGCGTATCCGTTATATTATGATGCAGATACCGCCACGGAAGAGAAATACGGTATTGCGGTCAACAAAAACAACGCGCAGTTGCTTGAAGCAATCAACAGCGTGCTGAATGAGCTTCTTTCAACGGTAAACGAAGCCGGTGAAAACGGAATCGAACAACTTGTGAAAAAGCACTTCGGTATTTAATCAACAATAGAACGTAAAAGTTTTAAGGCAGAATTTATATTCTGTCTTAAACTCTGTTAAGGCTATGGAATTTTTTCAAAGATTAGAAGAACTTTTTAATACCAAGAAATATATGCTATCGTTTGCGGAAGGGTTGAAAATAACCTTTATAATCGCATTTTCCGCACTTGCAATCGGTTTGGTATTGGGCGTTATCGTTTCGCTTATTAAAATTTCCGCAACACGAAGCAAAAAAATGAAATTTGCGGCATTTTTATGCGACGTGTACGTTATGGTAATCAGGGGCACGCCTATGGCACTGCAACTGTTTATAATGGCGTTTGCGGTGTTTGCAATAAGGGGATTCCCGCTTACCGTGACGGCGATTATCACTTTTGGTATAAACTCGGGCGCATATATTTCCGAAAATATCAGGGCAGGTATTCAGTCGGTCGACGTGGGACAACTCGAAGCCGGGCGCTCGCTTGGTATGAGTTACAGCTCTACAATGGCAAGGATAATCATTCCGCAAGCGATTAAAAACGTTATCCCCACAATCGGAAACGAAATGATCGCATTGTTGAAAGAAACGTCGATTGTGTCGATGGTTGGGCTTGTTGATCTTACTATGGCGGCTAAAATCGTAGGTTCGGGACAAAATATGTCAGACTATCTCGTCCCTATGTTGGTGGCGGCGATGTTCTATCTTATTATAGTTTATATGTTCACGATTGTAATAAAACTTATTGAAAGGAGGCTCGCGAGAAGTGATAGACGTAATTAATCTGACAAAAAAATTCGGAGATTTGCTTGTACTTGACGATATTACTACTTCAATCAAAGAAGGCGAGCGTATCGTGGTTATCGGACCGTCCGGCGGGGGTAAGTCAACGTTTTTAAGATGTTTGAATTGTTTGGAAGACCCGACCGCAGGCAAGATATTTTTCGATGGAGTGGATCTTGCCGACCTCAAAGTCGATATAAATATTGAACGTCAAAAAATGGGTATGGTATTCCAACAGTTCAATCTTTTCAATAACTATACCGTGAAGCAAAATATAATGCTTGCGCCTGTAAGTATCGGCGTGAAAAACATGAGAAAAACAAAGAGGTACAATTTCTTTGTTCCGTTCGTTAACAAGTGTTTAACTGTCTTTGGCGATAAGATAAACGCCGTAATCGACAAGCAAAACGCAAAATGCATCGTAAAAATCGAGAAGACAAAAAAAGTATTAGAACCCATACACGAAGCGTTTGAAGCAACCCGTACAGTCACGAACGTTGCGGGGAAAGACGTTGTAAGTTATGATAAAAAACTTGAAAAAAACGACCTTGCGCTGACAGCGAAAATTGAGAAGTATGAAAGAAAACTGTCGCACAGAGGACATGTTTCAAAGCGTGAAAAATTACCGCTTGAATTCTCGTCGAAGAAGGAAATCAAGGCGCATGCGGAAGAAAACGCGATGCGACTTCTGAAAAGAATCGGGCTGGAACAAAAAGCCGACGCGTATCCTTCGACCTTGTCGGGCGGACAAAAGCAGCGTATCGCCATCGCAAGGGCGCTTGCAATGAATCCCAAAGTCATGCTTTTTGACGAGCCGACGTCCGCGCTCGATCCCGAAATGGTCGGCGAAGTTCTGGACCTTATCAAGGAGCTTGCGGAAGAAGGTATGACGATGGTCATCGTCACGCACGAAATGGGGTTTGCGAAAGAAGTCGGCACAAGGATTTTGTTTATGTCCGAAGGAAAAATCACCGAAGAAAACAACCCGAAAGACTTTTTCGAGCACCCGCAAAACGACAGGACGAAAGAATTTTTAAGGAAAGTTCTGAATGCCTGACCGAAAAAATCGCTTAAACCGCCCATATGGGCGGTTTTTTATTGTGTTTTAAGGAAAAGTGGGCTATAATATTTGATATGAAAAAACAAGCCGTGAAAAATCTTACCATATTCATAGTGTTGCTTGCGCTGATTGCGGGCGCGTTTTCGTGCGGATTTTTCACAAGCGACGTCGCGTATGCCGCCGTGCTCCCCGACGCCGTTTCAAATCAATGGTTTGACGGCGAAGATTATAATAATTTCAACGATACTCTTCAAGCGATAAATAAGATTAAAGACGGGCTTTCCACGGCGGAAAAAGCCGATTTCAAAAATAATCCCGTCCTTGTTGCGGTGATCGACACGGGGATTAACGCCTCGCACGAGTTGTTCGACGGCGTATTGTGCGACGAAGGACTTTGGTATAACGCGATCACTCATAAAAACGGCAGAGATTACATCGACGACACTTGTAATAACGGCAATCTTGTCGGGCACGGCACGCACGTTGCGGGCATCGTCGCGCAGGAAATCAAAAAATACGGGCTTGAAGACTACATTAAGATTTTGCCCGTGAAAGCCGGCGACAGCAACGGAAGTTTTGCCTCTGTCGCTGTCGTGGACGCAATAAGTTACGTCAGGGATCTTGCGACGCAGGGTAAGACGATTGTGATAAATATGTCGCTGACAAACATGATAAGATCGTCGGACACTTCATCGTGGGGCAAAAACGGCGCGATTGACGTCATGATACAAAGCGCGGTGCGCGAAGGCGTCATCGTTTGTGCGGCGGCTGGAAACGACCGCAAAAATTCAGCGTCAAGTGGATATAGTTTAGGAAGCCCGGCGTGCCTTAAAAACGTCATCGGCGTTATGAATTATATGGAAGGTCTTATTCCAGCGCCGAAATCCAACTACGGCGCGGCGTACGACATTGCGGCGCCGGGACAAAAAATAATAAGCGCGGCAAAGTCGGGCGAAACCGAACCGTACTGCACAAAAGACGGCACGAGCATGGCAACGCCTTTTGTATCCTTTGCGGCGGCGGTGCTGGAAATAAGATTCAACAGGAAATCGGCAACCGTTTACGACGTGATGACAAGTACTCCTGCCGTTGCGACAGGCACAGTATCGTACGGAAACGGTGTTTATACCGCAAAAAAACTTAATTTAAGTGCTTTTGTTGAATTTAAGCATATTAAAGAAATCAAAGTCTTTACCGAAGACGAAAGCCTTGACGCGCTTAACCAGAACATTTCGTCGCCGAAAAGAGTCGTCGCTTTTGCAAAGCTCAGATACTTTGACGAAGAAGGCTTTGCGCCCGAAACCGACGTCGCATACAAGAGCATAAAAATGTACGTCGTGAAAGCTGGCAAAAACGGAACACTTTCGGGCGGCGAAGTTATTTACAGCGTAAACGGCGCAAGGATCGAATTTACCCCGACGGAGCCCGGAACGTATTTTATTTACGCCGCGAACAGCGCGTATATCAACGATACGTCCGAGATAATCACCGTCAAGGTCAACTACGTTCAAACGGTTGAAGACGCACAACTTGCGGTTGTCGGCGATACCGTCGTGCGCGCCGAAAGCACTGTGGTTTATAAACTTGACAATGCGTATATGCTCGATCCCGAACTTGTAATCGTGTGGGATATTTACGACGAAAACGGGCGACGCGTCGACACGAAAATCGGCACGGAAATTTCCTTTACGCCCGAAACAAAAGGCGAATACACGATAATTTGCAGCGTCGGCGGCAAAACGATTGCGGGATATAAAGTGAACGTCAGAACAAGTGAAAAAACCGTCCGAGCGGTGTCGGGCGGCGTTACGAGTGCGGTTGCGTTTTCGGCGGTTGCTGCCGTATTGATAATCGTGATTGTGAAAATGCTTAAAAGGCGCGCTTAATCTTTTTTTGAAAATTCCTTTTCAAGTTTTTCGGCATAAACGATGAGATAAGTCTTGATGACGTCCATCGTATTTTTGTAAAATTCCATCGACTTTCTGTAAAATGGATCGGGAATGTTGATGTTTTTCCCGATGGCGGCTTTTGAAAGATTGACGTATTTTTTCTTGTACTTAAAAGGAAGCAAAAACCATTGAAGATAACCCATGCCGATAATGACGTCGGCTTCGTCAAACTTTTTCCTGTCTTTAAGAATGAAGTCGGGCTTGAACGCGTCGAGTTCCTCCTTTGTGAAGCCTTCTTCCAGAAGGAGCGCGTAAGTTTTCGGGTGCATCGCGCGCGACTGATTGAAAACCGCCGACGACGTGACGCTTTCGATATTCTTTTTCAGAACGTCGCTTTCCGACACCAGACGTTTGAATATAAATTCCGCATAAGGACTGCGGCAGGTATTTGACGAACAAACGATGAGTATTTTCATATTTCCTCAAAATAATGCGATATGGGCGTATTGTACAATAAAGCGGTAAAAAAGTAAAGCAAAATATAATTGATAAATTATGTACGTTATTATATAATATAAAATATAAAAATCAAGGAAACAATTATGAAAACGGTATTGATAACGGGCGCGTCAAAAGGTATCGGCGCGGAAATCGCAAGGACGCTTGCAAAAGAAGGCTACAACGTCGCGATAAATTTCAACAAAAGCGAAAGCGCGGCGGTCGCGCTCAAAAACGAGCTTGAAAAATATACGTCCGTAATGCTTGTGAAAGCCGACGTCTCGAAGTACGACGAGGTCGCAAGTATGGTAAGCGCGGTCAGAAACAAATTCGGAAGCATAACGCACCTTGTGTGCAATGCGGGAATAAGCGTGACTGGGCTGCTCGAAGATATGGATTTATGTCAATGTGACAGTGTTATTGACACAAACCTGAAAGGCGTTATTTATACCGTGAAAGAAGTAATCCCCGATATGGTGAAAAGAAAAAGCGGCGTTATCGTTAACGTGTCGTCGATATGGGGAAAAACGGGCGCGTCGTGCGAGGCGGTTTATTCCGCGTCGAAAGCGGGCATCATTGCGTTTTCCGAGGCGATGGCAAAGGAACTCGGGTTGTCGGGAATCAGGGTGAACGCGGTGTGTCCCGGTTGTATCGACACCGATATGATGAGAAAAGAAAACTTCACTGCCTGCGAAATGCAGGCTCTTATCGACGAAACGGCGATAGGCAGAATCGGCACGCCCAAAGACGTTGCGGACGTAGTGTCGTTTTTGTTGTCCGACAAATCGTCCTTTATCACGGGGCAGGCAATTACCGTCGACGGCGGTTTCATTTAATATTATTTTTCAAAAATCCGACCATGAACGACGTAATCAGACAAAAACTGAAAGACCTTCCGCAAAGCCCCGGCGTATATATTATGTCGGACGCTTCCGGCACGGTCATTTACGTCGGGAAAGCGGTCAACCTTAAAAACAGAGTAAGTCAGTATTTCCATTCGTCCGTAAAAACCGAAAAAACGATGAAACTTGTCGAAAACATCGTCGATTTTCGTTACATTATGTGCGCGACCGAAGAAGAAGCGCTCGTTCTGGAAAACAATCTTATCAAAAAGTACGCGCCGAAGTACAATATTTTGTTGAAAGACGACAAACAATATCCTTTCATCAAGATTAACGTCAAAGAAAAATTTCCGTCGGTGCAGGTCGTAAGGAAACTTGTCGACGACGGCAGCAAATACTTCGGACCTTATATGGTCGGCGTGAACACGAAAGATATTCTGGAACTTATCGGCAGCGCGTTCCCCGTGAGAAGTTGCAATAAGGATTTGTCGCACCTTCCTTCGTCGCACAGACCGTGTCTGATGAGTCATATCGGGCGGTGTCTTGCGCCGTGTTCGGGAAACGTTACCCGCGAAGAATACGGCAAGGTAATTTCCGACGTAATTTCGTTCTTAAAGGGAAACGACGAAGAGATAAAAAAAGTCATTGAAAAGAAAATGTACGATGCGTCGGCAAGGGAAGATTTTGAAAGCGCGCTGTATTTCAAAAACCGCCTGCACACGCTCGATAAACTTATCCGTCAGCAAATCGCCGCACTTCCGAAAGACTACAATATGGACGTGTTTTCGGTTTTGGACAACGGCGTATATACCGCCGTATCGGTGCTTATGGTGCGCGGCGGAAAGCTTGTCGGCGGCGACAATTATCCCGTCGAAAGCATAAATTCAGGCTTAGTAAAACCTGTCGAAAATGCGGAAAACAAAGCCAAAGACGAACTTGAACTTAACAGGAATCTTCTGGAACAATTTGTCCTGCAATACTATGACAATATGCCGGACGCGCCCGATGAAATCGTCGTAAACACGACTTTACCGTCTGAAAACGCATTGTTAAGTGTGTTATCCGATAAATTCGACAAAAAACTTAATATCATCGTTCCGCAGCGCGGCATAAGAAAACAACTTGTCGAAATGGCGGAAAACAACGCGAAAAACTATCTTGACACCTTTGTCGTAAAACAACTGAAAAAATATAACCTTACCGAAGGCGCGGTGCAGAAACTGCAAGAGATTTTACGTCTTCCGTCGCCGCCCGCTCGTATGGAGTGTTTTGACATTTCGCATTTCAGCGGGACGGACGTCGTCGCGAGCATGACGGTCTTTCAGAACGGGGAGCCGAAAAAAAGCGCGTATCGCCGTTTCAAGGTGAAAGTCCAGCAGAACAACGACTTCGAAAGCATGCACGAAACGTTGCTTCGCCGCCTTTCGAAAATCGGAAATTCCGAGGACGAAAGTTTCAACGCGCACCCGGATCTTATCGTCATCGACGGCGGTAAAGGTCAACTTTCACGCGCGCAGGACGCAATGCGGGAAGCAGGGGTTTACGTCAATATGATTTCCCTTGCCGAAAGCGACGAAATAATATATTTTCCCGATAAGTCGGAAGGGCTTTATTTGTCGCGCCGTTCGCCCGCGCTTGCGCTTTTGATGAGACTCCGCGACGAGGCGCATCGTTTTGCGGTGGATTACGCGACGCGCCTGCACACAAACCGCTTAAAGGTGTCGAGCCTGAAAGACATCGAAGGTATCGGCGACAAAAAAACGGATATTTTATACAATCATTTCAAGACCATTGACAGAATCAAAGCCGCGGACGTCGATACGCTCGCATCCGTCAAGGGTATTTCGAGAGCCGACGCGGAAAAAATCCGCGCATTCTTCGACGGCAAAAATCAAAAATAATTTTTAAGCCTAAAAATCGTTGTTGAAATCGTAAGGATAATATATAATAGTATTTACTTAATTTGAGGTAACGCTTATGAAATATAAGTTTATCGCTTGCGACTACGACGACACGTTGCTTCCGAAAAGCGGCGTGATAAGCGATTTCACGAAAGACACGATTCAGGGATATATCGCCCGCGGCGGCAGGTTCGCGATTTGCACGGGAAGAATGTTCAGAAGTATCGTAAAAATCGCGCGGGAATTCGGTCTGCACGGCGAAATCATCAGTTATCAGGGCTCTTTAATCAAAAATATCGACACCGAAGAAACCCTGCTTGTCAACGATATCGACAAAGACCTTGCCGTCGATTACGTGGAATTTATGAAAAAACAAAACGTGTTTCCGCAAGTGTACGTTGGGGACAATCTTTGCGTCGAAAAGGAAAATCCGTACAGCGTGGATTACGCGCGGTTTTGCGGGGTGCCGCTTAACGTCGTCGGGGATTTCAAAGATTTTTTCAAAACGACGGACGCGCCAGTGAACAAGGTGTATTGCAGTATGGATTCGTCGATAACGGAGCAGGTCAGAAACGCCGCGATCAAGGAATTCGGCGACAGGCTTTTAATCAACAGTAGCAAGCCGTACAACGTCGAAGCGGTCGACGCGCACGCGTCCAAAGGGAAAGCGGTCGAGTTTCTTGCAAACAAATACGGCATAAGCCTTTCAGATACGATGACTTTCGGCGACAACCTTAACGATTTGCAAATGATCGAAGTCGCGGGGATGGGCGTTGCGGTCGGAAACGCCGTTAACACACTGAAAAACGCGGCTGATTATATCGCGGAAAACTGCGAGGACGACGGCGTCGCGAAAACCATAAGGAAGTTTTGCTTTTAGGAGATAATTATGAAAATCAAAGTCAATACCGGAATCGAAGAAACAAGCGGCGAAATTATCGCTCTTCGCGATTTCGCAAACCTTCTTAAACTGAAAATCATTTATATGAATACCGCGCGGCAAATCACGTTGCAAACGGTGAGCGTCAACCGTCCGGGGCTTATTCTTTCGGGCTTTGATGACTATTTTGCAAGAAGCCGCGTGCAGGTGCTCGGCAACGCCGAAATGTACTATCTTTATCAGATGACCGACGAAAACCGCCGTGCAGCGCTGAAAAAACTGTTCAAAACGGAAGTCCCGTGCATCATAATTTCAAGGGGGCTCGAACCGTGCAAGGATATGCTTGACCTTGCGAAAGAGTACGACACGCCGGTTTTGCAATCGAACGCGATAACGTCGGAAGTCGTCAACGATATCATCAATTTCCTGAACGATTTTCTTGCGCCGAAAACCAGAATACACGGAACTCTCTTGGACATCGACGGCATCGGGGGTGCTGCTTACGGGCATCAGCGGCGTCGGTAAAAGCGAAACCGCGCTCGAACTCATTCACAGGGGACATATGCTCGTCGCGGACGACGCTGTCGAACTGAAAGTCATAAAGGACACGATACAAGGCTCCTCGCCCGACAAGATTCAGGACTTTATCGAGCTTCGCGGCGTCGGATTTATTAACGTAAGGAACATGTACGGCGTTGCGGGCATTTTAAGAAAAACCAACGTCGACCTTGTTATCGAACTTGTCGAATACGAAAAATCGCATGATTACGAAAGAAGCGACGCGCCGATGCGTACTTTCAACGTGCTGGGCGTCGAAATTCCGAAACTTATCGTCCCTGTCATTATGGGCAGAAACCTTGCGATTATCGTCGAAGTCGCGGCAAAGAATTTCCGCTTGAAGCAAATGGGCTACGACGCCAACGAAGAACTTATCGAAAGAATGAACAGGGATTAACCTTTTTCGTCTGTTTTCATAAAATGGTAAAATGGACGGGATCAAGGTAATCGAAAACGCCGACGGGAAGAAATATTCGTCATTTTTAAGCGGCGGAAAAATCAAAAAACTGTATCTGCCCGAAAACGAAAACGAAGTCGTAAGGGCGGTTGAATATCTGACTGAAAAGAACGAGAAGTTTTTTATTCTCGGCAACGGCACGAACACGTTGATATCCGACGACGGCGTCGGAAACGTAATGTGTCTTAAACGCGTGAAAGGCGTCGAAGTCCGAGGCGAAGAAATTGTCGGGCGTTGCGGCGAAACGATGAAAAGTCTGTATCGCGCGGCGTTAGACAAAGGGCTTTCGGGGCTTGAAGAACTTTCGGGAATCCCGGGGACGCTCGGCGGCGCGTTAACGATGAACGCAGGTGCGTTCGGCGTGGAAATCGGGGATTATGTCACCGAAATAACCGTTTTACACGGCGGAATCGTGCAAAAAATCCAAAAATCCGACCTGTGGTTTTCGTATCGGGACAGCGTAGTGAAAAAGAAAGGCTACGTCGTTCTGTCGGCAGCACTAAGGCTGAAAAGGAAAGACAAAAACCTTATCGCGGCGCGCGCGAAAGAGTGCGAAACGATACGGAGGGCGGCGCAACCCGACAGTCCGTCGCTCGGAAGCACGTTCAAAAAACACGACCTTGTGAGCGCGGCGTATTATATCGACGCACTGAATCTTAAAGGGTTTTCGGAAGGCGGCGCGAAGGTGTCCGAAAAACACGCCGGGTTTATAATAAACTCGGGCGGAGCGACAAGCCGCGACTACAAAATACTGTCGGACGCGATTTCGGACAAGGTAAGATGCGCGTTTGGCATAAGTCTTGAAAGAGAAATCGAAATAATAGGAAACATATGAAATTTTACGGCGACTATCACACACATTCGGTTTACAGCGACGGACGGGCGAAAATATCCGACGCCGCGCTTTACGCCGGGAAAATCGGGCTGAAAGAACTTGCGGTCACCGACCACGGGTTTGCAAACGTAACGCTGTCGCTGACGGAAAAGAAGTTTGAAAAAGAAATAATCGACGTAAAAAAGGTAAGGGAAAACCTTGAAAACGTCAATTTGTTGCTTGGCGTGGAGGCGGATATCGTCGACACGAAGGGCAATCTTGACGTGACGGACAAGCACCTTATGAATATGGATATTCTTGTCGCGGGGTTTCATCGGTTCATCAGAAGCACATCGGTCAAGGACTATTTTTCATACGTCCTTTTCAACGGGTTCATCACCGACGTTTTCGGCACGACCGCAAAGAAAAAAGCGGCGGCGACCGACGCGTTTATCGCGGCAATCGAAAACAATCCCGTCGATATTTTGTCGCACGTCGGGAACCACGCGATCGTCGATGTAAAGGAAGTGTGCAAAACCGCGGCAAGGTGCGGCACTCTTATCGAAATCAATATGAAACATCTGCCGCTTGTCGAAAGGCTGTTGCCCGAAATGCTTGATACCGACTGCAATTTTATCGTGAACAGCGACGCCCACAAGTTAAGCGCAATCGGCAATTTTAACAGGGCGGAAGAAATAATAAAAAAATACGACGTGCCAAATACCCGCGTCGTAAACCTTGACAAAAAACCCGAGTTCACAAGGCTTGCCGACTGGAAGAAAAAACATGGAAAAACTGAACTTTAACAGATACGCAAAAAACGAATTACTGACGACGGAATTTGAAAACAAATGTTGCGCGACGGCATGGCTATCCGCCGCGATAAAAGCAATCGGCAGTTTAAGAATACTGAAAAACAAAACCGAGCTCGTTTTCGAGTCGCAGGACTACGAATATATAAAATCGACGGCAATCGCCGTCAAAACGACGTACAACGCGGAAATCGACGTTGACGTTACGAACGTGAACACGGGGCTTCAAAAGGGCAAACTGTACGTTATGAAAGTGCCGCCCGCAATCACGCACGATATGTTGTACGACGCCGGCATTATCAGAAAAACGAAAGACGGCTATGACTTTGTCGAAGGTATCGACAACAAGGTTGTGATGAACGAGTGCTGTGCAAAGACGTATTTGAAATCGTTGTTCGTGGCGACGGGCTCTGCAAACGTGCCCGAAAAACTTATCGGCGAAGACGCTGATATCGAGTCGTCGGGAAGCGGGTATTATCTTGAATTTGCGCTTTCGGACGAAACGTATGCTTTATCAGTCAAAAAACTGCTGTTAAGTTTCGATATTGTCGCAAAAACGGTGGAACGAGGCAATAAGTTTATCGTGTACGTCAAGGAAAGCGAAGTCATTTCAAACTTCTTTGCGCTGCTCGGCGCGTCCGAAACGGTGCTTTATATGCAGGACGTAATGATTGAAAGGCTTGTCAACAACAACGTCAACAGAAAGAGCAACTGCTCCGTCGCGAATATGGACAAGACGGCAATCGCCAGCACGAAACAGCTTATTGCGATTGAAAATATCGAAAAGAATTTCGGCGTGAAAAGGCTCAGCGAAGAGTTGCGATCTCTTATCGCGCTGCGAAAAGAATACCCCGAGGCAACGCTTGATTTCTTTGCCGAAAAACTCGGCGTGAGCAAAAGTTGCATCAACCACAGATTCAGAAAAATAATCTCGATTGCGGAAGAACTTTCTGCCGCAAACGACGCGGAGAACGAAAATGAGTAAAGAATTCGTCCATCTTCATTTGCATACCGAATACAGCCTGCTTGACGGCGCGGCGAGAATCTCGGGCGAAGGGAAAAAATCCCCCCTTGCCGAAGCGTTGAAAGCAAAAGGAATGACCGCCTGCGCGATTACCGATCACGGCAATATGTACGGCGTTTATTCCTTCATCGAGGCGATGAAAAAAGCGGGCATAAAGCCCATTATCGGCAGCGAGTTTTACACGGTCAGGGATATTAAAAACTGCGATCCGACCGAAAAACGCCATCACCTTATTCTGATTGCGAAAAACAAAACGGGATATGACAATCTTATGAAACTTTCGTCGATATCGTTCAAGGACGGTTTTTATTATCGTCCGCGTATCGACATGAACGTTTTAAGGCAGTATTCCGAAGGAATAATTTGTTTGTCCGCCTGCGTGCAGGGCGAAGTGCCCCGTCTGATTATCGAGGACAATTACGAAGGCGCGAAAAGGTCGGCGCTGGAATTCAAAGAAATCTTCGGCGACGATTATTATATCGAGCTTCAAGACCACGGCATTGCGGAAGAAAAGAAAGCTTTGCCCGAACTCGTAAGGCTTGCAAGGGAAATCGGCGTGAAAGTCGTCGCGACAAACGACGTCCACTACATTGAAAAGAACGACGCCGACATGCAGGACGTGCTGATGTGCATCAGTATGAAAAAGCAGCTGACCGATTCCGACCGAATAAGGCTTGAACCCGAGGAATTTTACCTTAAATCGTACGACGAAATGCACGACAAGTTTTCGTGGATCGAGGAAGCGCTTGACAACACCGTCGAAATCGCGAATAAAATCGAATTCGTTCCGGCAACGGCGGCGCCTGCCGGGCATTACGAAATCCCTGAGTTTGCAACCCCCGCAAAATACGATTATCTTCCCAAGGAAAACAACCAAAGGGAAGCGGCATATCTTCGCGACCTTGCGGAAGAAGGCATTGCGAAACGATATAAAGTCGTCACGGACGAGGTCAGGGAAAGGCTGGAATACGAGCTTGGCGTCATCATCAAGATGGGCTTTGCGGGATATTACCTTATCGTCTGGGATTTCGTGAATTACAGCAAAACTCACGGTATTCCCGTCGGCCCCGGGCGCGGAAGCGGCGTAGGAAGTATCGTCGCGTACGCAATCGGCATCACAAACGTCGATCCCTTGAAATACGACCTGTTCTTTGAAAGGTTCTTAAACCCGGAAAGGGTGTCGATGCCCGACTTCGATATCGACTTCTGCACGGTCAACAGGGAGCGCACGATCCAGTACGTTCAGGAAAAGTACGGCAAAGACCACGTCGCGCAGATTATAACTTACGGCACGTTGTCCGCACGCGCGGTTATTAAGGACGTCGCGCGCGTTTACAGCATTCCTTACGCCGACGCCGACAAATGGGCAAAGGCGATAAACGACGTCGTACATATTTCGCTGTCGCAGGCTCTCGGTCGCGGTCCGTACAAGGACGACGAAGAAAAGGCGAAAATGCTTTCGCCAGATTTCATCAAATATTACGAAGAAGACGTCACCGCAAAAACGATAATAGATATGTCGTTGCGCCTTGAAAATATGCCCAGACAAACGGGTATGCACGCGGCGGGCGTTCTGATTTGTCCGCGTCCCGTGTGGGATTTCGTACCTTTGCAAAGGAGCGGCGAATATATCACGACTCAGTTCGACAAAAAGCAGGTCGAGGCGATGGGGCTTCTGAAAATGGACTTTCTGGGGCTCAATACCCTTACCGATATCGAAGCCGCGCTTGACTTTGTGGAAGAAACCACGGGGGAACGGCCGGACCTCGGCAAGCTGTCTTTTGACGATCCGAACGTTTATAAACTCATCTCCGACGGCGAAACGAAAGCGGTTTTCCAGCTTGAACAGGAAGGTATGAAAAAGTTCATGATGCAACTTCAACCCAACTGTCTGGAAGAAATTATCGCAGGCGTTGCGCTTTATCGACCGGGTCCGATGCAGTTTATCCCGAACTATATCGATTGCAAATTCCATCCCGAACACATTCATTATCTGCACCCGATGCTTGAAAACTCCCTGAAAGTTACGTACGGCTGTATCGTGTATCAGGAGCAGGTCATGAACATCGCAAGGGAAGTCGCGGGCTACTCATTCGGAAAAGCCGACGAACTTCGCCGCGCAATGGGCAAAAAGGACGCCGCGAAAATGGCAGCGAACAAAGACATTTTCATCAACGGCAAAAAGGACGAAGAAGGCAACGTTATTATCGAAGGCGCGGTGTCGCGCGGTATGCCGAAAGAGATCGCGTCGGAACTTTTTGAACAAATCACGAAGTTTGCCGCGTACGCATTCAACAAGTCGCACGCAACGGCGTATTCGGTCATTACTTATCAGACGGCGTGGCTGAAAAGATATTATCCGCTGTGCTTCCTTGCCGCCGTTCTGAACAACCGTATCACGAACGCGGACGAGGTCAAAAACTACGTAAATTACCTTAACACGATCAACATAAAAGTCCTGCAACCCGACATCAATAAGTCCAAAACAAAGTTCAGTATCGAGGGCGAAAACCTGCGCTTCGGGCTTATGGCAATCAAGAACGTGGGCGAGGCGGCGGTTGACGCGATTATTGCCGAAAGAAACGCAAACGGGGACTTTACTGACCTTGAAGACCTGTTAAACCGCGTAAGCGGCGTAAACATCAACAAGCGCATGATCGAAAGTATGATCAAAGGCGGCGTGTTCGATTGCTTTGGGAAAACCCGCGCGACGCTTATGGCAAGTTACGAACAGATTATGGATACAATCGCCCGCGACAAGAAAAACTCGGAAGGCGGACAAATGTCTTTGTTCGACGCGCTTATCGACGACGACTTTGTGAAATTCAAGTATCCCGATATCCCCGAATATACCGAAATCAACAAACTTATGCTGGAAAAAGAAGTCCTTGGAATGTACGTTACGGGACACCCCTTAAACTCGTACAGGCAGGAACTTTCAAAGTTCGGTTTCAACACGTCGATGCTTGTCGTCGAAGCGGACGAAGCAAGCGACGATGACGACGATCAGGGATACCAAAAAGCGGCGTACGACAAAAGCTTTGACGGGAAACGCATAAAGCTCGGCGGCATTATAAACAGCGTCGAAAGGAAGTTTACAAAGCGTGGCGACAGCATGGGCGTCGGCGTCGTGGAAGACTTGTACGGACAAATTCAATACGTTTTGTACAGCCGCTCGTTTGAACAATACCGCGATATGCTGAAAGAAAACGCAATCGTCGTAATGGAAGGCACGCTTGTCGTACGCGACGACGAAATGCCGAAAATCAACGTGTTTGCGGTGCATCCGCTTGAAAAACAGGAAGTCGTCGAGGTCAAACCCGTCGCGACTTATGAAGGGAAAACGTTGAGGCTCACCGTACACGGCGCGAAAAACGAGATAATGTCGCTTGTCAAAGAAGCAAGAAACATTATATCGTCCAACAAAGGGCGCAGCAGGGTTTTCTTCGTGTTCGACTGGGGCACCGCCGAAACGCCCGAAAAGGCGGAAATCGGCGACGCATTGCTTGCCGACCTTAAAACAGTTCTCGGCCGCGCGAACGTCGAAGTTACCGAATAAACAAAAATTGACGAATGTAAGGTTTTGGCAAAGCTTTCTATAAAGCGGTTGACAAAACATATTGTATATTTTACCATAGTGTAGTATGTTTGGAGAACATTTATTATGACGGATTATAAGGAATACGAAGACGTCGCGACAGAAGATTACATCGTCGTGAAAGCATTGTCCGAAGGCGTTCAGGTCATCGGGCTCACAAGGGGCGGCGAAACGCGCTCGCACCACACCGAAATGCTTGACGCGGGCGAAGTTCTCGTGGCGCAGTTTACGACAAAAACGTCTGCAATCAAAATAAGGGGCGACGCCGAAATACTGACGAAACACGGCGCTGTCCGAAGCAATAAGAAATAACATTTTTACGGAGAAATAACAATGGCAAAAAACATCGACAAAATCGCCATTCTTACGAGTGGCGGCGATAGCATGGGCATGAACGCCGCAATCAGAGCGGCTGTTCGTTATGCGCTTGGCAAAGGCGTGAAAGTCTATGGCGTAAGACACGGCTATATCGGTCTTATCGAAAACGATATTTACGAGCTTGACTATAAAAGCGTTTCGAATATCATTCAGAAGGGCGGCACAATGCTTCGCACCGGTCGCTCGGATGAATTCAAAGACCCCGAAGTCCTTAAAAAAGGCGTCAAAAACCTTACCGACAGGGGAATAAACAACCTTATCGTCATCGGCGGCGACGGCTCGTTCCGCGGTATGTGCGATATCGAACGTTACACCGACGTACACTGCATCGGTATCCCCGGCACGATCGACAACGACCTTGCTTACACCGACTACACGATCGGCTTCGACACCGCTTGCAACACCGTCATCGACGCGATTATGAAACTTCGCGACACGGCGGCTTCGCACAGTCGTATCATGGTGCTTGAAGTCATGGGCAGAAACTGCGGCGACATCGCTCTTTATTCTGCAATCGCGGGCGGCGCGGAATACGTCATCGTTCCCGAAGCACCCGTTGACATCGACGAAATCGCAAGAAGCGCCAAAGAAGGCATCGATAAACACGACAAATCATCGACAATCATCGTCCTTGCGGAAGGCAAAAAGGAAGTCAAGGACGAACTTATCAAAAAAGTCGCCGAAGCAACCGGTCGCACGACCAATCAGGTTGTTCTGAGTTACCTGCAACGCGGCGGTACGCCCACAATGGCTGACCGTGTGCTTGCTTCCCGTCTTGCAGTCCGCGCCGTCGACCTTGCTCTTGAAGACAAAAACGCAAGGGTTCTCGGCGTGAAAGGCAACGAAGTTATCGACGTCGACGTTGTTGAAGCGCTCAAAATGAAGAAGAAGTTTGATACGAAGCTTTACGATATCGGTCGTCTTGTAAGCAAGTAAAAAGCCGATAAATCGCGAATTTACGCAGAAAACAAAACCGCAGACCGCTTACGTACGACAAGTACGCCGCGCGTCCTGCGGTTTTTTATTTCTTGTAACTTCATCGATTTCTCTCCGTTTTACAGTGCGTTAGGAATTATATTCGGGGCCCCCAAAAGATACTTGTACTTTTGGGGCATATGGTCGCCTTTTACGGTGAGAATTTTTTTATGGTATTATGAGAAACGAACTCTAAATACGCTTGGTTTTTGACAAAAAAACAACCCGTCGTGTGACGGGTGTTTTTTTAGTCTTTATCTGGAATGTATTCTATTATGTCAGATACATTACAATTGAGAATTTTGCACAAATCATTAATTTTTGTGGTGCTTATTCCTTTTTCATGGCGAAGTCTGTCAATTGTTGCGCTACTTATCCCATATTTTTCAATGAGCGTGTAAGTTGATTCGCTCTTTTCTTTTAACGTCTTCCAAAATGGTGCATATGTTATCATATTTACATTTTAAAATGTAGTCTACATATTGACAATAGTCATAATTATGACTATAATAATGATAAGAATCAAAAAGGAGGCGAAGATTATGGAATTGATAGGCGGATTGGCTTTATTGTTGGGCGGTGCTGGTGTTATGGGCTTATATTTTGGTTTAATAAAAGCAGCGGGAGATAGTATAGGGGATAATGTAGTTGGAGCTATTGTTATCATTGCTGGAGGAGTAGGATTTATTATTTTTGGTATCAAATTAATATTTGATTATTTTGATTATTTAAGTGTAAAAGATGAAATTAAGGAAAAAGCTAAGCAGTACGGTTGCCTTTTTGATAAGGGATACGCTATTGCTGATTTTTCGCGTTTCAATGGTTTAAATTTTGAGAAAGAATGCGATAACTTCCGTTTGATTTTCTTTGATTTAAAACAGAAAAAAGTAGGTTTCTTGCATTGTGGTAGTTTTTATATTTATGATGTTGCTCAATTGCAAGAAGCATATGTTTCGAATGAAAACAAAGTTGAATATGATGCTGAACACGGAAGGGCAATGTCAGATGCTGTAAAAGATTATTTCATGGGGGTAAGAAGAATATTTGTTGGAGATGGCGGATATGGCAAGAATTATGTTAGGGCAACGGTTTATTTAACGCTAATGTTTAATGATAATGGATATAAGTTCAGCATGTATAATAAAAAACTTATTTCCGAAAGCGATGTATCGAATTTTGTAGATGCTATGGAAAATATGTGTGCGCGATGTGCGCTGTTTTTAAATGAAATAACAGGGAAAGAACATCCAATTGATACGGACCATATATCTTTAACGATTTAATGACCAGTGAGATTGCGAAAATTTGCTACAATATGAACAGAGGGTTGCTACTAAAAAGTGTTCAATCAAAAATATAATTGTATTATTATCGTTGAAATACTTAATGTAAATTTTCATCAACGTATTAAAGAAATAGAATACTCATGATTTAATTTATAACCCGCAATTATTCAAAGAGCAAGAGTGTCCTAATGACAGTATAGTTATTTTTAAAATGTTACCCTTCCGGGAGATTGCCACAGCACCGCAAAGCAGTGCTTCGCAATGACATAGTACGTTGCACGGATTATTTTATGGCATTATGAGAAACGAGCTCTAAATACGCTTGGTTTTTGGCAAAAAATAACCCGTCGGTTGACGGGTGGTGTTTTATTTTTCGCGTTTTCGCATGAAAAAGTTGGTAAGGCGGAAAGTTGTGAACGGGAAAAATTTGTAAAATACGTAGGCAAGGCGGAAGCCGAATCCGACGATATAGTGATATCGAAGGTGGGTTTTTCCAAGTTTTTTTATTATATAAGCCGATACTTTTTTTGTGCTTGTTTTTTTGGAATTGTCCTGATTTTTTACAAAGTCGTCAACTTCTTTTACGTCCTTGAAATACCTGCTGTCTTCTGCCGTAACGACGGTGCGATTGTTTGAAAAACCAGTGTTGACGGGTCCCAGAAAAAATGCGGTGCAATCAATGCCCAAATTGCAAAGTTCCAACTTCATACTGTAAGAAAACATAGTTAAAGCGGCTTTTGTGCTGTTATACATTGTTCTGAAAGGCATCGGCGTCAGCCCGCTTGCGCTGCTTATCACGGCGATTTTCGCGCCTTTTGTCATATAAGGCAGGGCGCACTTCGTGCACCAGATCGCGCCCAGAAAATTGACGTTTGTGATCCTTTCGATTTCTTCCTTCTTCATTATTTCGGTCGCGCCCGAAAGCCCGTATCCGGCGTTATTGATAAGGACGTCGATTTTGCCGTAGATTTTTCCGATTTCGTCAAAAACTCTTTTGACGTCGTCGAAGTCGGACACGTCCGCCCTGAACGCCGTCTTGCCGTTTTCGACCTCGCTTCTTGACAAAGTAACGACGACGTTGTCCTTTGAAAGGTCTTCTTTGAGTCTGAGCCCGAGCCCGCGCGTTGCGCCGGTTATCACGATAATTTTGTCTTTCATTTTTCACCTGCGGCGCCGTTGTACGTCAGACGACGGCGTTATGCAATTTCAGTATAGCGTAAGTTTTGCGATTTCGCAATTTTTTTCGGTGAATAAACTCGTTTATTCAAATATTTTCGGTTTAGCCTTTTCAAACCTTTTAATATGTGGTACAATAAATAAAAAGTTTTAAGGAGATTCGCGACGCCGGGCGGACGGCAGCGTTTTGCGGACACGGGAAAATGGAGAATTTCAAACTCAGAAGTTTTGACGGCACCGAACTTTATTGTTATCTTTTCGACAAAGTCGAAAACCCGAAAGGCGTCGTTATGGTCGTTCACGGAATGGGCGAGCATATGGGGCGTTATATTCACTTTGCGGAGTATCTCAACTCGCGCGGATACATTGTTTTCGGCGACGACCACAGGGGACACGGCTTTTCGGAAACCGACGCCGACCGCGGTCATCACGACGGCGATATGTTTTCGGACACCGTCAAGGACGAGGTTTTCTTCCTGAAATACCTTGAAGACAGATATAAGTTGCCCGTATTGTTTTTCGGGCACAGTTACGGCAGTTTTTTGGGGCAGTCGTTTCTGGAACAAGGCACCGACGTTTCGGGCGTCGCGCTTTCGGGTTCCGGCACAATGCCGGACTTTGTCACGGGGCTCGGAATGGGCGCGGCGAAGTTCATAATGCTGTTCAACAAAAAGACGAGAATGAAAATTCTGGATTTCTTCGGCAATCTCCGCGACAAAATGAAATACAGGGGGCCCGAAGATAAGGGCGATAAACTTTGGCTCACGCGTGATCCCGCAATGCGACAGGTGTCGCGCGACGATCCGTACACTTCCGTGCCGATGAGCGTTTCCTTCTGCTACTACATGCTGAAAGGTCTCAGAACGGCGGAAAAGCCCGAAAACTTCAAAAAAGTCAACGTCGATACCCCGATAGGACTGTTCAGCGGAAGTATGGATCCGATCGGCGGCTACGGGAAGTCGATTGTCGACCTTAAAAACAGATATGAAAAACTCGGCGTGAAACACCTGGAATTCCACCTTTACAAGGACGCGCGCCACGAAGTTCTGAACGAACTTAACCGCGACGAAGTCATGAACGACGTCGCAAACTTCTTCGACAAGTGCGTCGAAAGGACGGAAATATGATTAAAAAATACAAAATTGCTTGTTGTGTGCTTGGCGCGGTCGTGCTTGTGCTGATTCTTGCGCTTGCAATCACCGTATTCGTTTTCGCCGGCAACATAAAGGCGGCGGACGGCGTCGAAAACGCCAGCGGCGACATTGCCGACACGATTTCGGAGGCGGTGTTCCTTACGACGTCGTACGTGGGAATGGTGATTTTCGTGTTTGCGATTATCGTCGGGTGTCTGCTGCTTTTGTACCTTATCGCATACGCCGCATTTTACGCGCGGATTTACAGCAAGGGGAAATGCCGTGTCGACTTTATTGCGTACGGGGCGGTGGCTTTCGGCATTGCGACCGCGTTCATCGTCGTGATGACCGTGATTTTCCCGAAAACCTTTTACGGCGTGCTTATCACGCTGTCGCTGACCTTTGCCGTGATGGTGGCTTATGCAGTCGTTGCGAAAAAATATACCGCTCTCGTTACCGCAAGCGAAAACTTCTGGGCAACGGACAACGAAAGCATAGGGAGATAATATGGAAAAGTTTTTGAAAGTATACGGAATTATTCTGTTGTCGCTTCTTTCTGTCGCTCTGGCAGGGCTGCTGATTGCGGGCATAGTTTTCATGGCTCCGTCGCTGTCGGATATTTCGTCGGGCGGCGTGATCAACGGACTTGGCAACGGAATCGGCTACGTTCTGGGGGTGCTTGCGTTCGTGATGTGCGTGGAAATTCTCGCGCTTGCCATACCGTTCTTTTTCAGGTTCGCACAGGCAAGGAAAAAAAGATTTGCGGCAGTAAGGATTATCGACGTGTTTATGGTCGCCTATTATTCCGTCGCAATCGTCGCGGGCATTATATGGAGCATTGCGGATAAGGACAGTCTGACGTTCGGCATTATTCTTCTTATCGTCGCGCTGATTTTGAACACCTTTGCAATCCCCGCGCTCGTGTGGGATAAAAAACAAAAAGCGGCGGAAAACGAAAATACCGTCGCGCCCGCAACCGAAACGCCCGAAGAAGAAACCGAAGAAGAAGTGATTTATAAGGAGATCTAATTATATATGACCGATTTGCAAATCGTTTACGTCGTCGTTTTCGCAGTGATGAGCATTGTCGGATTTTTGTCGATGTACGTGGACAAAACAAAGGCAAAACGGCGGAAACGGCGCACGCCCGAGTGGGTGCTGTTTCTGATCGCCGTGCTTTTCGGCGGCGTCGGCTCGACTGCCGGCATGTACGTTTTCAGACATAAGACCAGACGTTGGTACTTCAAAGTTTTTATGCCGTGTCTTGCGGTTATCGATATTGTGGCGCTTGCGCTTTTGTGCGTCTACGTCGCGTAATAATCTGACTATGATGAGTGAATATACGGATGAAAAATTCGTGCCCGAAAAAAACAGGTACGCCGAAACTTTAAGCGAGTTTATCAAATGCAAAACCATATCGGACGAAAGGTTTTTCGACAAAACCGAGTTCGATAAATTTCTGTCCTTTATTAAAGGGCGTTTTCCGCTTGTCTTCGAAAAGGGCGAATATAAGGACTTTAACGGCGGAATTATGATTAAAATCGACGGAAAGTCGCACGGCGAGCCGCTTGTTCTGATGTCGCATTACGACGTCGTTCAGGAAAACGGAAAATGGTCGTTTGACGCATGGTCGGGCAAAGTCGAAAACGGCGTCGTTTACGGACGCGGCGCGGTCGATACGAAAGGCAGCCTTGCCGCGATTTTCGAAAGCGTCGAAAGCCTTTTGAGCGAAGGGTTCGCGTTTTCAAACGATTTATATATTATTTCGTCTTCGCGCGAAGAGATTGCAGGCGCAGACGTCCCGGACATGGTGAAGTATCTTGCCGACAACGGCGTGAAACCCAAACTCGTCATCGACGAAGGCGGCGGCATTGTCGATCCGCCCGTGCCCGGCGTTTCGGGGAAGTGCGCGATGATCGGTATGATTGAAAGAAGCAGCGCGCGCGTCGTTGTCGAATTTACGAACAAAGACGGCAAAAACGCTGCCGCGAATATGTCACGATTTATCGAAAAAACGCAAAAGAAAGTTTTCGGGCGGCGTGATTTCGGCCCTGTGAACACGGCAATGTTCAACGCGATGAAACCAAAAATGAACGGCGCGATGAAATTCGTGTTTTCAAATCTTTTTCTTTTCAAACCGCTGCTTATCAAACTGTTGCCGAAAGTGAATAAATCGGCGGCGTCGCTTCTCGGCGCGACGGTGGCGTTTGTAACGCCGTCCGACAAGGAAAACCTTGATTTACCGTCAAACGCGATAAGGATTGTTGCAAGAATTTCGGGAAACTATTACAACAAAATCGACGACCTTGTGGACGAATTCACCGCGTTTGCAAAAGAATTCGGGGCGGAAACGAAAGTCGTGTCAAAGCGCGAAACCCCCGCTCCCGAGCCGCTTGACAGCGACGGATTCAGGTTTGTGAAAGGGGTTGCGGAGTGCGTTTTCCCGGGCGTTACGGTTGCTCCGTTCTGCGTTCTCGGCGGCACCGACGCGCGGCATTTCATCGGAAAATCGCAAAGCGTAATAAGGTTTGCGCCGATTTATATGAACAATCAGCAGTTTTCGAGTTTCCACAATAAGGACGAAAATATTTCGGTTGATTCCGTTGCCGACGCAGTGCGTTTTTATCGCGAAGCAATCAAAAGATTTAATAAATAATCTGACAAAATCAGCGTTTAATCAGCAAAAATAGTTACTTAAACCGCAAAATGAAAGAAAACACCTGTTACGACAAGTTAATAAACGGCGTCAATGAAAACGGCACGATTGTGTTTTACGGAAAGAAAAATCCGATGCGTGCGTTTTTAAGGGACGTGGATTTATTCGCCGCCGCGCTTAAAAAACGCGGCTTTGAAAAGGGCGACGTTTTGAGCGTTTATTTGCCGACGTCGTTGCAGGCAATCGTCGCGTTTTACGCGTGCAGCAAAATCGGCGTTACCGCAAATATCGTGCATCCGCTTATGCCGCTTGCCGCGCTGAAAGAAAATATGAAAGCCGTCGGCGCAAAGGGGCTGATGTATTACGACGCAACGCTTCCGTCGCGCGACGTTTTCAAAGATTTCAACGGGATTCTTATCGAGTGTTCGGTTGCCGATTACATGGGCGCGCTTTCGCCGTTTTATAAGATTTACGGGCTTTATAAGTGCAGGGGCAACGCAAAAAACACAAGCTACCGCGCGTTTCTGAAAAGCGGGAAGAATGGCGATTTTTCGCAGTGCGGCGGGGCGGAAGATATCGTCGTTACCATGCACAGCGGCGGCACGGACGGCTCTCCCAAAATCCTGAAAATTTCCAACCGCGCGCTTAATGCGCTTGTCGATAATCTGTTGTTTTTGAAAGATCACGAAACGAAAGGCGAATACAGCCTTGTGATGCTCCCCGTTTTCCACGCTTTCGGGCTGGGGATTTCGGTGCATTACGCGCTGACCGACGGATATAATCTGTGTCTTGCCTCGCGATTCAACGCGCGTCGTGCAAACGAATATATAAAACGCTTCAACGTTACGTTCGTTGCCGGCGTTCCCGTGATGTTCAAAAAAATGATTGCCGAAAAGAATTTTTCGGGACACCGACTTAAAAAACTGAAACAGGTGTGGTGCGGCGGCGACGTTCTGCCTGAAAACACGCTGAAATCTTTTGACGAAAAAGTCAGAAACGCGGGCGGCACGGCGCGGCTTATGCGTGGCTACGGGCTGTCCGAAGTGTGCGGCGCGTGCGCGGCGAACAGTTACGCCTGCTATAAGGACGGCAGCGTCGGGAAACCTTTTGAAAATACGACGATAAAAATAATCGGCGACGACGGACAGACGTTGAATAACGGCGAAATCGGCGAAATTCTTGTGAGTACCGCCGCCGAATTTTCGGGATACGTTTGTGGCAACGACTGCAAAATAATCCTTGACGGGAAGCCTTTCGTCAAAACGGGCGACCTGGGATACGTTGACGACGACGGGTATTTGTTCGTGTCGGGGCGCAAAAAACGCACGGTGAAAATCAATGCCATCAACGTTTTCCCGTTTGAAACCGAAGAAAAAATAAGAAAGCTGTGCGGGGTGAAAGATTGCGCCGTCGTCGACTTTGAAAGGAACGGAAAAATCGAGTTTACGGCATACGTCGTCGCGGAAAACGAAAAGCGTTCCGCCGTTGAAAAGGAAATTTTCGACGTCGTAAACCCGAGTCTTATTAAGTACGCGCGCGTAAAGAACGTGAAATTCGTCGAAATGCTGCCGCTGACAAAAATGGGGAAAATCGACTTCAACGCGCTGAAATCCAAAGGGGATTAAAATGAAAACCGCCGAAATCGTGAAAATCAAAATCGAAAAACTTGACGACGACCTATGCGGCGTTGCGTTTCGCGGCGGGAAAAAATACGTCGTCGCAAAAACTCTTCCCGACGAAGAAGTCTTGTGCGAGATAAAAAGAAAAAGCGGAAACGCCGTAATTTGCGACGTTAAAGAAATACTTGAAAAAAGCGGGAAAAGGGTTGAACCGCGTTGCAAATATTTCGATAAATGCGGCGGTTGCAACCTTCTGCACACGTCGCACAGAAACCAACTGGAAATAAAAACCGCGCTTGTCGGACGAAAGTTTGCGGCGCTTGGGTTTTCTGCCGTGTCGGACGCGGTCGGCTTTTCGGAAGACGGCTCGCGCAACAAAACTCACATCGTTTTCGGAAACTCAAAAGGGCAGATTACCGCGGGATTTTTCAATGCCTACACGCACGAAGTCGTTGACGTCGAAAAGTGCCTGCTGCACGGCGAGTGGTACGAAACGCTAAGGCGAATTCTCATTGATTTTATCAAAAAAGAATCCGTGTCGATTTACAATCCGAGAACGCGGGCGGGGGTTTTAAGATTTGCCGTCGCAAGGAAAATCGGCGGCGCGATTATGCTTACACTGGTTATGACGAAACGCGTCGACTACGACTTTTCGTGGCTCTTGAAATCGCTTGAAAAGAGTTTTGGCGAGGCGGCGGTTTACGTCAACGTCAACAACGAAAAAACGAACGCGGTCTTTTCCGACGAATTTATACATATTGCGGGGAAGCGCACTTTATCAGGCGAAATGTTGGGCATAAAGTTTGAATTAAGCCCGAATTCGTTTTACCAGGTCAACGACGAAATTGCGAAAACGATATATGAAAAAGTGCTGTCCGAGATTAAATCGGGCGGAGGAAACCGAGTTGTCGATTTGTTTTCGGGCATAGGCATAACAAGCGCGCTTTTTGCGAAAAACGGCTTTGCAGTCGATAGTGTCGAGATTGTAAAATCGGCGGTTGAAAACGCAAAAACCATCGCCGCAAAAAACGGGGTTTCGGACAAAATCACGGTGCGCCTTGGCGACGCGAACAAGATTATAAAAAGTCTGAACTTAACGGATTGTTCGGTTTTCGTCGATCCGCCGCGCGCTGGACTTCAAGACGTCGCAAGGTCGCTTGCCGCGGCAAAACCGCAAAAAATCGTTTATCTGTCGTGTTCCCTGAAAACGCTTGTCGAAGACCTGAAAATTTTGAAAAAAGCGGGCTACGAGATTTCTTCCGTCATTCCGTACGATATGTTCCCTGCTTCGAAACACGTCGAAGTATTGAGTGTTCTTACAATAAAATAAATGTTGAAAAACGGAAATACGTCCCACAAACGGGACGTATTTTTTATTATGATAACCTTAGAAAATCAATCGGTGGTGTGCAAATGGACAAAAACAAAAAAATCGAATTTTGGAACAACGAAGAGTTCAGGGAAATTTTTGACGAAGCATCGTTATTGCAACTTGGGGTTTATTTTTATTTCGGAAGTGATAATATCGAGCAAAATGTCGACAAAGCAATAAAAATCTGGTGGATTTGCGACGAATTGTACGATTCGGGCGAGGCGTGCTTTTTCCTTGGAAAAGCCTATGCTAACAACGACGACGAAATGTTTTACGAAACCACAATGAAATATTATCAAAAAGCATTGGATAAGGGCGTTGAAGAAGCGTATTTCCCGCTCGGGTATATGTATTTCAACGGATACGGCGTTGAAAAGGACGTCGATAAGGCGCTGGAACTTTTTGAATCTTCCGTGAAGTGCAAAGACAAAGACGGCTTGTATTTTTTGGGGTTTCTGTATGCGATGGGCTTTAAGGTGAAAAAAGACGTGAAACGGGCAAAACGGCTGTTTCGCGAATCGGCGGAACTCGGAAACGAGGCGGCGAAAGAATACCTTGCTTCTTTGGAAGAATAAACGAAAAGCGTCCGTGCGGACGCTTTTTTATGCGGTGAGTATTGACTGTTTGCGGTTTTGAATTATACGCCGAACAAAAGTTTGTCGTACGTCGGGAACGGCCAGTATTTTTCTGCGGTGAGCGTCTCCGCCTCGTCTGCGACAATGCGGAGTTCCGCCATTTTTTGAAGGATAACGTCGCGGATAAGCGCAGCCGATTTTGTCACGTCGGTGATTGTCTTGTACTCGATAAGCGACGATTCGAGGCTGTTTGCCGCGGCGTCGATTTCTTCAACGATGACCGAAAGTTTTTCAATGAGCGTGCGCTCGTACTTTGCGGATACCGTGGGCAGCACGGCGGTTTTCGCGACCAGTGTTTCCGACAAATCTTTGACGTAACTTTCGACGGCGGGCAAAATCTCTTTTCTTGCCATATCGATCATCGTAAGCCCTTCGATATTGACGGTTTTGCAGTAGTTTTCAAGCGTGATTTCGTAGCGCGATTTAATCTCGGCAAGCGACATTACGTCGTGCGACGTCAGAAGGTCGACATTTTTCTTATTAAGTACGGCGGGCAGCGCGTCGGGGGTAGTGCGAAGGTTCAGAAGTCCGCGCTTTTCGGTGGCTTCTTTTATCCATTTTTCGTCGTAGCCGTTGCCGTTGAAGATGATGCGTTTATGGTCGCGCACCGTACTTTTGACGAGTTCGTGCAACGCGGTTTCAAAGTCGTCGGCGGATTCAAGGACGTCCGCAAATTGTTTCAACGATTCCGCAACCGCGGTGTTGAGCATTACGTTGCAGTCGGCGATGCTTTGTTGCGAGCCGGGCATACGGAATTCAAACTTGTTCCCCGTGAACGCAAACGGCGACGTACGGTTTCTGTCGGTGGTGTCGCGCGGGAATTTCGGCAGCGCGTGAACGCCGGTTTTCATCGTGGTTTTTTGCGAGGCGGAATAAGGGGAATCGTTTTCGATTGCGTCAAGAATCGCCGTGAGTTCGTCGCCCAGAAAAATAGATACGACGGCGGGCGGCGCTTCGTTTGCGCCGAGGCGGTGATCGTTGCCTGCGGACGCGACGGACAGGCGCAACAAATCCTGATAATCGTCCACCGCTTTAATTACTGCGGACAGGAACAATAAAAACTGCGCGTTCTCGTAAGGCGTTTCGCCGGGCGTGAGAAGATTGACTCCTTTGTCGGTGGATATTGACCAGTTATTGTGTTTACCGCTTCCGTTCACACCGTTAAACGGCTTTTCGTGCAACAAGCACACAAGACCGTGTTTCAATGCAATCTTTTGCATTATCTCCATCGTGAGTTGGTTGTGGTCGGTTGCGACGTTGGTTGTGGAATAAATCGGCGCAAGTTCGTGCTGGGCGGGGGCGACTTCGTTATGCTCGGTTTTCGCAAGGACGCCGAGTTTCCAAAGTTCGTCGTCGAGATCCGCCATAAACTCCTTGACGCGCGGTTTGATCGCGCCGAAATAATGGTCGTCGAGTTCCTGACCTTTCGGGGGTTTTGCGCCGAAAAGGGTGCGTCCCGTGAAAATCAGATCCTTGCGTTTTGCATACAAATCCTTATCGACAAGGAAGTATTCCTGCTCGGGGCCGACGGACGTACGGACGTATTTTGCGTCGTTTCCGAAAAGTTTCAAAACACGAAGAGCCTGTTTGTCAAGCGCTTCCATTGAGCGAAGGAGCGGCGTTTTTTTGTCCAGAGCCTCGCCGCCGTAGGAGCAGAACGCCGTCGGAATGCAAAGGGTTTTGTCCTTAATGAACGCATAGGACGTCGGATCCCACGCGGTGTAGCCGCGCGCCTCGAAAGTCGCGCGAAGTCCGCCGGACGGGAACGACGACGCGTCGGGTTCGCCTTTAATAAGTTCCTTGCCCGAAAACTCCATGATGACTCTTCCGTCGGGCGACGGGGCGATAAATCCGTCGTGTTTTTCGGCGGTAACGCCGGTAAGCGGCTGGAACCAGTGCGTGAAATGCGTCGCGCCTTTTTCGACTGCCCAGTCTTTCATGGCGACAGCGACCGCGTTTGCGACGTCGAAGGAGAGGCTTTCGCCTTCGTCGATAGTTTTTTTGAGGGCGGCGTAAACGTCGTCGGACAGAGTTTCCTTCATCACCTTGTCGTCGAATACAAGGCTTGCGAATTCATTCGTAACGGTATTCATATACTATACTCCTTAAAAAAAAGACAGCGACGCCCGCATTGGACGTCGTTGCCCGAAAAATCAAAAAAAGAGCGTCGAACGGTTGCAAAAACCGTAAGACGCCGTTGCCTTTATATTGCAGGATTATAAGACCGCAAATTTTTTTTGTCAAGTGATTTTTTTATTGATTTTCCGCTTTTATTTTTATTGACAAATAAATATTCCGGGTGCTATAATTCAAAATCGTTGAGCAAAGACGTTCATTCACAAGGGGAAAAACCCATGTCGAATGGACGCTTTTTTTATTGAAAAAGCATTTTCGCAGTTAAGCGGAAATAAAAGTTTTACCCGCGGGTAACGTATGGAGACAAAAGGCGAGAAACAAAGTTCTTCGGAACGAGTATACAAAGTTGCACTCGTATCGTCGTCGGAAAAGTTTAACGGCGCGATGTTGCCGCTTCTCCCGAAAAATCGTTTCAGCCCCATAAGCGTTTATCGCGACGCCAAAAGCGCGCGGCGGGTGATTTCCAAAGAAAAACCTGATATCGTGATTATCAATACGCCGCTTCCCGACGACTTCGGCACAAGCCTTGCACTGGACGTTTCGGAAACGGACGGCGTTTGCGTATTATTGTTTACCCGCGCGGAGAATTTTTCAAAGTTATCGTCCGTCCTTGCGCCGCACGGGGTGTTGACGTTGCCGAAACCCACGTCGCCCCAACTCACCGAAGAGGTCGTCGAACTTATGTGCGCCACGAGGGAGCGGCTTCGTCGGATTGAAATCAAGAAATCTTTTGCCGAGGAAAGAATGGAAGATATCCGCGTCGTGAACAAGGCGAAATGGTTTTTGATCGAACAGCTTAAAATGACCGAACAAGAAGCGCACCGCTATATCGAAAAACAGGCAATGGACAGGTGCGTCACGAAACGCGTCATTGCGGAAAATATTTTATCTACCTATAAATAAAAAGCGGAGGAATGATTTTATGACAAAGTACATTTTTGTAACCGGGGGCGTCGTATCGGGGCTCGGCAAGGGCATCACGGCAGCGTCGCTCGGCAGACTTTTGAAGGCAAGAGGACTCAAAGTCATCGCGCAGAAACTCGACCCGTATATCAACGTCGATCCCGGCACGATGAGCCCGTATCAGCACGGCGAAGTTTACGTCACCGAAGACGGCTGCGAAACCGACCTCGACCTCGGACACTACGAAAGATTTATCGATGAAAACCTTAATAAATATTCAAATCTCACGACGGGCAAGGTTTTCTGGAACGTCCTCAACAAAGAAAGAAGGGGCGAATATCTCGGCTCGACCGTACAAATTATTCCTCACGTCACGAACGAAATAAAAGAGTTTATTTATCACGTCGGCAAAGAAATCGACGCCGACGTCGTCATCACCGAAATCGGCGGCACGATCGGCGATATCGAGTCGCAGCCTTTCATCGAGGCGATTCGTCAGGTCGGTATCGAAGTCGGGACCGAAAACAGCCTGTACATTCACGTGACTCTCGTGCCGTTTCTGAGAGGCTCGGACGAGCATAAATCGAAACCCACGCAACACTCCGTAAAAGAACTGCAAGGTATGGGAATCCGCCCCGACGTCATCGTGCTTCGCGCGGACGAACCGCTGGAAGAATCCATATTCAAAAAGATTGCTTTGTTCTGCAACGTAAAGCCCGATTGCGTCATTGAAAACATCACGCTGCCGTGCTTGTACGAAGCGCCGCTTATGCTTGAAAAATCCAACTTTTCGTCGGTCGTTTTAAGAGAGTTGCATATCGACAATGTTGCAGAACCCGACCTTAACGATTGGAAACAGATGGTTAAAGATATCAAAACGGCGAAAAAGCACGTTACTATCGGTCTTGTAGGAAAGTACGTGCAACTTCACGACGCATACCTTTCCGTTGCGGAAGCGTTAAGACACGCGGGATATTTCCTCGGTGCAAAAGTCGACATAAAATGGATCGATTCCGAAACGATAACGCCTGACTCCGCGGACGAAATTTTAAGCGGTCTTGACGGGATTATCGTGCCGGGCGGTTTCGGAAGTCGCGGCATCGAAGGCATGATCCTTGCGGCGAAATACGCGCGCGAAAACAACGTGCCGTACTTCGGAATCTGCCTCGGTATGCAAATCGCCGTTATCGAGTACGCAAGAAACGTCGCAGGAATCAGGGACGCGCACTCCGGCGAGTTCGACGAGCTGTGCAAAAACAAAGTCATCAACTTTATGCCCGGACAAAGCGACGATATCGACAAGGGCGGCACGTTAAGACTTGGCGCGTATCCTTGCGTGATAAAAGAAAATACGACGATGCAACGCTGCTACGGCACGCTTGAAATTTCCGAACGCCATCGCCATCGCTATGAGTTCAACAACGATTATCGTGAAATCCTGACGAAAAACGGGCTTACTCTTTCGGGGCTTTCTCCCGACGGTCGCCTTGTCGAAACGGTGGAACTTACAGACTGTCCTTTCTACGTCGGCGTGCAATTCCATCCCGAATTCAAGTCGCGCCCCAACCGCGTGCATCCATTGTTCAAAGGATTTATCGAAGCCGCGCTGCAAAAGGAATGCGAATAAACGGCTTTCGTATTTATAAGGTTAATAAAACAAAAAGAAAGGACGCTGTCAGACGACAGCGTCCTTTTTTGGAAGATTTTCGATTACAGTTTCATCGCGACGTCCCATGCGCGCCAGATAACCGTACGCAGGTTGCCGATGCCGTTGCAGTCGCCGACAAGTTTCACGCCGTCTTTTGCGACGGGGGTGGGAATATAGCCGACAGACATAATCACGCTGTCGCCTGCGATTTCCGACTCCTTGCCGGTTTTAAGGTCTTTGACCTTGACGCCTTTGTCGGTGATCTCGACAAGACCGGTGTTCAGACGTACGTCGACTTTGTTAAGCGCGAAGAAGTCGCGGAGATACGAAGTGTTCGCAAGGCAGACGCCTCTCATTGCGACAAGGTCGTTTTTCATTTCGACGATGACGGGAGTTTTTCCTTTGTTGTAAAGGTCAAGGGCGATTTCGCAACCGGACAAGCCGCCGCCGATGACGATGACTTTGTTGCCGACTTCTTTGGTGCCAAGCAGATATTCGCACGCTTCGATGCCTTTTTCCGCACCGGGAACGCGAAGTTTTCTTGCCTTGCTGCCCGTTGCGACGACGACTTCGTCCGCGCCGAGTTTCGCGATGTCTTCGGGTTTGACCTCGGTGTTGAATTTTACTTCGATATTAAGGTCTTTGATTTCCTTTTCGTACCATTTGATAAGGTCGCGGTCTTTCTCCTTGAACGAAGGCGCAGCGGCAGCGATGAATACGCCGCCGAGAACATTCGACTTTTCGTAAATCGTAACCTTATGTCCGCGCAGAGTTGCGACGCGCGCGACTTCCATACCGCCGATACCGCCGCCGATAACTGCGATTTTCTTGGGATGAGCGGCTTTGACGATTTTGTATTTTTTGCTTTGCATCGTCTGCGGGTTAAGGGCGCAGCGAGCCATACCGGCGTTGTCTGCAAGGGTTTGGTCGTTGCCGACGAGTTGTCCGTCGTCGCCTTTATAGGATGCCATATTGAAGCAGGCGTTGTGGCAGCAGATGCAGGGGTGAATCGACGCGATATCGTCGTTCATAAGTTTGGTTACCCATGCGGGATCGGTAAGGAACTGACGAGCAACGCCCAAACCGTCGATTTTGCCTTCGGCGATTGCTTCCGCGCCAACGTCGGGTTCCATACGGCCGGCGCACACGACGGGAATGTCGACAAACTTTTTGATGTGAGCGACGTCTTCGAGGTTGCAGTTTTGCGGCATATAGGGACCGGGGTGAGCCCAGTACCAGGCGTCGTAGGTGCCGTTATCGCAGTTGAGCATATCATAGCCGGCGTCTTGGAGATATTTTGCGGCTCTTTCGCTTTCTTCCATATCGCGGCCGACCTCAACGTAGTCTTCGCCGGGAAGCGCGCCTTTGCCGAATCCTTTGGTTTTGGAAACGACGGAATATCTCAAAGAAACGGGGAAGTCGTCGCCGCACGCCTTTTTGATGGCTTTGACGATTTCGACGGGGAAGCGGTATCTGTTTTCAAACGATCCGCCGTATTCGTCCGTCCTTTGGTTGGTGTATTTCATCGTGAACTGGTCAAGAAGGTAGCCTTCGTGAACGGCGTGGATTTCAACGCCGTCGACGCCCGCGTCCATGCAGAGTTTCGCGGTTTTTGCGAAAGCCTCGACCATTTTGTGGATTTCTTTTTGCGTAAGGGGGCGAGAGATGCAGGATTCTTGCCATCTGTTGGGGGTTGCGCTTGCGCTTGCGGTAAGGTAACTTACGTCAAGGGCGGGTTTCAGGACGGTTGCAAGGGCTTTGTTGTGTAACGCCTTTACCATAATGTCGTTGATTGCCAGCGACCTGCCGAAGCCTGCCGTAAGCTGTACGAACAATTTTGCGCCCGTTTTATGGAACTCGTCCATAAATTCTTTGAGCTTATTAAACTTTCCTTTGCCTTGATAAAGCCATTTCCCGAGAAGGATATCCCTGATGGGCGCGATGCCGGGAAGGATAAGACCGACGTTGTTCTTTGCGCGTTCAAGCAAGAAGTTTGCGGCTTCCTTGTCAAAGTGGTTGGGCTCCATCCAGCCGAAGATTGACGTTCCGCCCATAGAAGTCATAACAATGCGGTTTTTGATTTCGCAATTCTTGATTTTCCACGGCGTAAACAGGCTTTCGTATTTTGAATCCATAATATGCCTCCTAGCACATAATAATTTAATAGTAACAAAACTATATTACAATAATTAGCGTCAAAAATCAACCGCTGCGATAAATTTTTAACGAGCGCGCAAAAAAAATCGTAATATTTTCCAAAATATCTCAATTTCACAAAAACATATTAAAACCTTGCGATAAGCGTGCGTTTTTGCAACGAAATAACCCCGTTCTGCAAAACGGCGCGAATAAGGTGTATTTCGGCATATTGCAAAACAAGGCGTTAATTGTTCAAAAAAGACACGTTAAATGACGATTAAGACTATTTTTACAAACTGCCGCTTGTGTATTAAAGTAAATCCGCATTTATTTTTAGTTGAAATATTTCGCGCGGTATGGTAAAATATCGATAAATAAAGAGGTGTCTATGAGCGAATTCGAAATCAGCTTATTATGTTCGTCCGTGATAAGTTATTATCAGGTGCAAAACGGGATATCCCCCGTCAAAAGGCTTTACGTCAGAAACGCGTCCGACTTCGACTGCGAAAATATCGAAATCAGCGTGTCGTCAAAGCCCGATTTTTTGCTGCCCGTTTCCGAAATTCAGGCGGTGTTTCCCGCCCGCGCAAATCTCAGATTCGACGGCATCGCGAAACTGTCGCCCCTTTATATGGTGGCGCAAAACAGAAAGCACGACGGCGAAATAACGGTGCAGGTATTGAAGGACGGCGTCGTCCTGGAAGAAGCGACGGAAAGGGTAACGGTGCTTGCCTTTGACGAGTGCAACGTCGATAAACCCGAAAGTATCGCGACTTTCGTCCGCCGCACGCCCGACGTCAACAGACTTTTGAACCTCGCGCACAAAAAGATTGCGGAATGGGGTTTTAAGGACGTTACCGGCACGGGCTATGCGAACGCGTCGAAAAACAAAGTGCGAAATCTCTGCGCCGCGACGTATGCGGTACTTTGTGACTATGGATTCCTTATGGGCAAGAAAACGACGGCGGACAGCGTCATCGTGTCCGATTTTTCGGAAATACTTTCGGACAAGGTCGCAACGCCGATGGAACTTGCGCTGATTTTCGCGTCGGTGATCGAAAGCGCGGGATACAATCCCGTCGTTGCGAAATCGGACAACAGCTGGTACGTCGCATGCTTCCTTACCGAAGAATGTATGGCGGAAGACGTGTTCGACGATATGTCTTACGTCGCGAAAAAAGCGGCGGCGGGCGTCGGTGAAGCGACGCTTATCGACATTTCGGGCATTTTCAAGGGCGAAAGTTTTGAAAAGTGCGAGAAAAACGCCGTATCGTTTCTTAAAAAATCGCCGACCGTCGATTTTGCGGTCGATATAAAACGCGCGCGTATCATGGGCATACTGCCGCAGTCCGTCCGCGTGAAAACGGAGGGCGGATACGATCTTGTCGAAAGCGACGATTATAAACAAGCCGCTCCGCCGAAAATCAAAGAATACGGCGAAAATATCGGCGGCGAAAGTCTGTTCACCCGCGAAAAACAGTGGGAACGCCGCTTGCTGGAACTCGATCTTCGCAATTCGCTTTTGAATTTCAGGGTGTCGAATACCGCCGTGAAAATTCTCACCGCGTCAATCGAAACCTTTGTCGAAAACGTCACACACGATAAACCTTATACGCTCACGGCGCACCCCAAAGACGTGCCCGACGGCGACGCAAGGCTGAATCCGTCTTTCGACAACCCCGCGCCGCTGAAACCGCTGTCGGAATACCTTTTGTACGAATACAAAAACAAAAGACTTTCGACCGTGTTTTCGGAAAAAGAGCAAAACAAAACGCTGCTCAATCTTTATCGCAAGGAGAAAACCATCGAAGAAGAGTCCGGCACCGCAAGTTTGTACGTGGCGTGCGGCTTTTTGAAGTGGAGAGAGTCTGAAAACGAAAAATTCAAATACGCGCCGCTTATTCTTTATCCGGTGTCGATTGACAAAAAAGGAATATCTCTGCCCGTATTTTCGATAACTTTCGACGTTGACGGGGCGCAGATAAACAATACTTTGCTGGAATTTTTGTATCAGGAATTCCGTCTCGATATGCGCGGGCTTTCGGCGGTCGAACTGTCCGACGCGAAAAGCATACTCGCAGTCATTGCGCGCGTCAAAAAAGAAATTGCCGATAAATCCGGATGGGAAATTATCGACAACGTTTATCTGAACGTTTTGTCGTTCACGAATTATCTCATGTGGCACGACGTGCGCTATAATATCGACAAGTTCAAGGAGTCGCCGCTTATCCGTTCTATGATTTCGAACTCGGTGGACGCCGGGCTGAAAAACGAAACCCCGACCGACACCGCAAACTCGGACGAAGCGTACTTCGGGACGGACAGAATGTTGCTGCCGATAAGCGCGGACAGCTCGCAATATCAGGCGATAAAAGCAAGTCTGAACGGCTCGTTCGTGCTGCACGGACCGCCCGGCACAGGCAAGTCGCAAACGATAACGAATATCATCGTCAACAACATCGTGCGTGGCAGGCGCGTGCTGTTCGTCGCTGAAAAAATGGCGGCGTTGAACGTGGTTTATAAACGACTTGTCGACTGTGGCGCGGGTGATTTCTGTCTGGAACTTCATTCCGACAAAACGCACAAAACCGATATTTTATCGAAAATAATCAACACGTTAAACCTTGGTTCTGCCACTTCCGACATCGACTTTGAAGAAAAAGCGAATGAAATCAAGGAGTGTATCGACAAGTTGCAGGGCGAAATCGACGCAATGCACAGAAAGCGTTATCTCGGTTTCTCGCTGTACGAGGCGATGATGGCGTATCTTGACAATTCGGACGCTCCCGATTGTTTAAGAATCGACGGGTTGTTTTACGAAAAACTGACGGCGTCGTCATTCAACAGATACCTTGATATTCTGACGGAACTTGCAATCCGCGCGAAAGAATGCGGCGATATCGAAAAGTCGCCGTTTCGGTACATCGGAAAATTCGATTACACCGACGCCTGGCGCGAAGAAGCCGAAAGCGTGCTCGATATTTACCAGATGGAACTCAGACATCTGAAAACTTACGCGCGCGAACTTCAAACCTTAATCAATATGCGTACGATTTCGCTCACCGGCGAAAAGTTGAAGGCGTTGTATTTCCTGTCGGACAAACTCACGTCCGACGAAAAAATCGCAAAATATTTTGAAAACGCCTGCGCCATCGAAAATGCGAAAGGTCTTGTGGAGTCGTATCTCGAAGCGGCTCGTCGCGACGGGCTTATCACGAAAGAATACGAGAATAAGTACGGAAAGTATCCCGAAAACGTCGCGCCCGCCGAGGTCAAAGAAGCAATGCAAAAAAACGCGTTTTTGCCAAAGTCGGTGAAAAAGGCACTCTCTTCCGTCGACAAAAACGACCGCCGCGAATTTCTGGAATTCCTGCTTATCATTGCGGAAACCAAAGAAACCGTCAAAAAACGCCGCGCGGAAGTCGCATCGCTTTTCGCCACAACCGAAAACGATATGGGTCTTGACGACAAAATCGCGACGGTGTCCGCGCTTTACGACGCCGCACGCGCACTGTACGCCGATTGCGACTTCAATCTTTTCAACGAAACCTGCCGTCGGTTGACGAAAAATAAGCCGCACGTCCTTATGGAATACTATATGCGCGCTTACGAAACCGAACAAAAGGCGAAAACCGCGTTTGAAAATCTCTTTTGCATCGTCAAAAAAGACCCGCGCGAAGAAATCAACAGCACTATCGACCGCATTTCGAGTATCGAAAAGAATATGGACTATATCCCGAGTTGGTGCAGATACCAGAGCGTCGTGGAAAGGTGCGGACAAGAAGGCTTCGATTTCGTGCTGGAACCGCTGTTTAACGGCGAAATCACCGCCGAAGACGTGCTGAGAAGTTTCAAAAAATGCGTGTATTTCAATTTTGTCAGGAGCGAACTTTACCTTGACGACGTGCTTTGCAGGTTCTCGGGGCTGTCGCTTGAAGAAACGATGCAACGTTTCCGCGCGCTGTCCGACGAATACGAAAAACTCACAAGGTCGGAGTTGTATTTAAGGCTCGTGTCGAAACTTCCGCGCACCGATACTTCGGGCGAACATAACCTGGAAAGAGTTTTGCTGTACCGCGCCGAAAAAACGAATATGCAGGGCACAACGATACGCGCGCTGTTTTCGCAAATTCCCGAAATACTTCGTGCGACTTGCCCGTGTCTTCTGATGAGTCCGGTGTCGGTTGCACAATATCTCGATATCGAAAAGGAAAAATTCGACCTTGTTGTCTTTGACGAAGCGTCGCAGATGCCCACGTGCGAGGCGGTAGGCGCAATCGCGCGCGGTAAAAACGTCATCGTCGTCGGCGATCCGAAGCAACTTCCGCCCACGATGTTCTTCCGCACCGATTATCGCGACGAACAGCACTTCGAGGTCGAAGACCTGGAAAGCGTCCTTGACGACTGCCTTGCAATCGGCATGCCCGAACGTCATCTTTTGTGGCATTACCGCAGCAATCACGAAAGCCTTATCGCGTTTTCCAACAGTATGTTTTACGACAATAAGTTGCTCACATTCCCGTCTCCGAACGAGCTGAAAGGCAAAGTAAAACTTGCCTATGTCGACGGCGTTTACGAAAGAGGCGGCAGCAAATGCAACAAAAAAGAAGGCGACGCGCTTGTGAAAGAAGTCGTGGCAAGGCTTAAAAATCCGCAGGAACGAAACCGCTCGATCGGCATAGTTACGTTCAATACGGCGCAACAGAATTACATCGAAGATAAGCTGCAACACGAGATTCACAAAGAAAGTCTCGACGACGTGGCGTACGACGTGGACGAGCCCGTTTTCGTGAAAAACCTTGAAAACGTTCAGGGCGACGAGCGCGACCTGATTTTGTTCAGTGTCGGATACGGTCCCGACGCAACGGGCAGATTATCGTTGAATTTCGGTCCTATAAACCAGCAGGGCGGCTATAAACGACTTAACGTTGCCGTAACCCGCGCAAGGAGCGAGATGATTGTTTTCAGTTCCGTAACGGGCAACATGATTGACCTTAACCGCACTGACAGCGTGGGCGTCAAGGCGTTGAAAGCCTTCCTCGAATACGCCGAACGCGGTCCCGAGATGCTTTCGATTGCGGCAAAGGACGTCAGGGTGGAGTCGAAGGGTATCGGCGAAAACGTCGCGAAAGACCTGAAAGACCGCGGGCTGTTGTGCGACGCGAACGTCGGCGTGTCCGACTTCAAAATCGACGTCGCCGTCGTTGATCCCCGCGATAAAAACAAGTATATTCTCGCAATCATCGCGGACAGCGAGCACTCGGCAAAAATCCCGTCCGCGAAAGACCGCATGACAATGCAGACGAGAATCCTGAAAAAACTCGGCTGGAACGTCTATAACCTTTGGACGATAAACTACTTCAACAACCAGAAACGCGAAATCAACAAAATCAAGGAAGTCGTCGCGACGCTCACCGAAAAGAAGGTCGTTTCCAAAAAAACCGTCCGCGACGCGCTGCAAAAATACAGAAAAACTTATAAGACGGCTTATATCAAACCGCTGGCGCGCGCCGGGGCGGAATACGTCCTGAATTTCGTCAACGAAGAAGCGATTATGAATAAAATCCGCACCGTCATCGAGGTCGAGTCGCCGATCGAAGAAAGCTGTCTTATCGATAAAATCGCCGCGGCGTTCTGCGTGCCGAAAACCGCCAAAAAAGCCATCGCGCAAATTTCAAGATACGTTTCGTCATACGAGGCGCAACGGCAGGAATATTCTGGCAAAGTCTTTTACGTCGATAAGCCCGTTTCGACTTTCCGCCCGAGCGATGCGCGCGTTACCCGCGATTTGACAAAAGTGCATCCCGACGAGATCGTCGCCGCCGCAAAATGTGCGATCGAAGCGACCGTCTATATCGAAAAGGACGACCTTAATAAGGAAGTTTTCAAACTGTTCAACGTCGCGAAACGCACGAAATCCGCCGTGGAATGGGTTGACGCCGCTTTGAGCGCCGCCGTTCAGACCGGCGAAATAATCGTCACCCCCGACGGCTTCTGCCGCATCTGACAATCAATGAAACTTTAAGTTGACAAGCAAAGGTGCGTATGTTAAAATATAATTAACCTTTATACCATACCAAAAATTAAAGGTTTCTAAAACAAGGGTTAATTCCCGAAAAGCTCTATCCCTTGATGTTTTTCATCAAGGGATATCTTTTATAATAAGGAGGAAATATGTACAGACTCGGACTTGACGTAGGTATCAAATCGGTAGGTTGGTGCGTGCTCGAATGTGACGAAAATGGCGAACCTATTCAAATCAATGCTCTTAATTCGCGCATATTTGACGCGGCGGAGCAACCTAAAACAGGTGCGTCGCTTGCGGAACCCAGGCGAAACGCAAGGGGGCTGCGCCGTCGCATCAGACGAAAATCTTTCAGGCTCGAAAGAATCAGAAAACTTTTCTCCGAAAACGGAATTGAATTATTTGAAACGCAGGATGATTTAATTTGTTTAAAAGACGAATATAAGAATCTTGACGTTGTCAAACTTCGTTCGGACGCTTTGGACAAAAAACTGACCGAAGCGGAATTTGCGCGCGTCTTATATTCGCTTGCTCGGCATCGTGGTTTCAAAAGCAACAAAAGAGTAGTTGTAACAGATGACGACGATGAAGAAAAAAAAGGAAAGAGAAAAGAAAATGACGAAGGAGAACTTTTAAGCAGTATTCGAAAAAGCGAAGAAGAAATAAGAGAGAGCGGTATGCGTACCCGCGGCGAACAACTTTATAAAAAGTATTTAATGGAAGGGAAGCCCGTCCATAATAAAGGCGGCGATTATTCGATGTGCGTATCGCGGGATATTCTCGTGAAGGAAATCGAACTTTTGTTTGAAAAGCAAAAGGAATTCGGCAACAATTTTGCGACCGACGAAAATAAAGAGAAATATCTTGATATATTCCTTTCGCAAAGGAATTTTGACGAAGGTCCGGGGAAAGGAAGTCAATACACGGGAAGTCACGACGTGAAAAAGTGCGAGATATATCGTGACGAAGACGTGGCGGCAAAAGGGACATATACGAGCGAATGGGCAACGATTTATCAAAAAATCAACAACCTTTCGATAATATGCGGGGGTGACAGAAGGCGCCTTAGAAACGAAGAAAGACAAATCGCCGTCGAACTTGCAAAAAAAGTGGAAAAAGTCACTTACAATGCGTTCAGAAAGGCGATCAAACTTGACGACGATTACCGTTTCAGCGCGCTTAATTACAGCGAGAAAAAGAAACAGGGTAAGAAAAAAAACGAAGGTGAGTCGGAAAGCGACGTCGTTGAGATAAACGACGTTGTCGATTCGTTAGCTTGCGAAGATAAAGGTGATTTTATTACTGCAAAAAACAGTAATAAAATCGTGAAAGCGTTAAACGACAATCTTAAAAGCGATATTGAACTCATTGACGAAATCGCCGAAATTTGCACGAAATACAAAAGCGAAAACCTGTTCCGCAATGCCATTGCCGAAAGCAAGATAATCGGCGGAAGACTTGACGAAGAAACGATTGAAAAACTTTCAAAAATAGATATGAAGGGATATGGTCATTTGTCGCTTCACGTGTTAAGGGAAATTCTGCCGTATCTCGAAGAAGGCATGGTATACAGCGATGCAATGCAAAAGGCGGGGCACAATCATTCCGAACATAATTTTGAAAAGCAAAAGTTTCTCGGGACAAGAGAAGTTTACGACGCAATCGGAGGCGTAACGTCGCCCGTTGTAAAACGCGCTCTTTCGCAAACCGTAAAGGTAATCGACGCGGTAATAAGACAGTATGGCAGTCCCTATGCAATCAATATCGAACTTGCAAGGGATATGTCGATGACGAAAGACGAACGCGATAAATTGAAAAAAGAAAACGACGCGCGTGCCGCGAAAAACGAAGCGATTCGCGAAAATATTGCAAAGTTAAACGCAATGCCAAACTCAACCAACGTTTTGAAATATAAACTGTATGAAGAACAAGACCATAAGTGCGCGTATTCTATGGAAACGCTGGATATCAATCATTTGTTTGAAGACGGATATTATGAAATTGACCATATTATCCCGTACAGCAGATCGTTTGACGACAGTTTCAACAACAAGGTCCTTGTGTTGAAACGGGAAAACCAAAACAAACGGAATTCCACGCCTGTCAAATATTTTGAAAGAATCGGCAGAGATTACGACGAAGTTCTTGCATTCTGGAAGGCGGTTTATCAGAAACGCAACAGAAAAAAACTTGAATTTTTGCAAAAGAAAGAGATTAATGAATCGGAATGGAAAAACCGCGCGTTGAACGATACCCGATACGCTTCGAGAATGCTTGCAAATCTTATAAAAGATTATTTATTATTTGACGAAAAGTCAAAAGATAAGTACGGAAGAGTTGAAACAGTCAAGGGCGCTATTACGTCGTATCTTCGCAGATTCTGGGGCGTACAGAAGATTCGTGAGGACGGCGACAAGCACCATGCCGTCGACGCGGCGATTATTGCGTGCGTCACGCCGAAAACGAAAAACAAAATCGAAAGATACAATCAGATTAAGGAAAGTCGTAAAATGCGTAACGGACAATACGTCCTTGAAGACGGTGAGATTTGCGATTCCGATTATTACGACAAAAATAGTCATTTGGTTTTGCCTTATCCTTACAAAGAATTTATCAACGAACTCGATGCGCGCGTTATGGACGAGCCGGTCTTAATGCAAAACAAATTGCGATTGCTCGGTTTTAACGAGAATTATTTGATGAACGCAAAGCCTTTTGTCGTAAGTCGTATGACAAGCCGCAAGGCGAAAGGATGCATCAATGAAGCAACCGTTTTCAGCTCGAAATATGCGGATAATAAATATCCGACGGTTTGCGACGGTAATAACGTTATCGTAAAAAGGACTGCGCTTGAAAACCTTAAACTGGATAAAAACGGAGAAATAAACGGCTATTTTCAACCCGAAGGCGACGCAGCGTTGTACAACGCCTTAAAACAGCGACTTGTCGAATTTGACGGAGACGCGAAAAAAGCGTTTGCGCCGACGAATCCGATAAGAAAACCGTGCAACAGCGGACAAGGCAATATTGTCCGTACCGTAAAAACGTATGAAACATATACAGGCGGCGGAATGATTCTGGAAAAGAACAAGGGTATTGTTAAAAACGACGGAATGATAAGAGTCGATTTGTATTCAAAAGACGGAAAGTATTTCGGTGTGCCCGTTTACGTTGCGGATTTGTATCGCGGCGAATTGCCAAGAAGAGCAGCAACGGCCAATAAACCGCAAAACGAATGGCGCGAAATGGACGACACGTATACATTTGAAATGTCGATTTATCAGGACGATTTACTGCGCATTGAAAGCAAGAAAGGCATCGAATTGAAAAAGAAAAAAGACGTTGAAAACAGTGCAAAAGCAACGTCAAAAACGATTACGGACGATTTTGTGTATTTTATAGGATTTAATAGGGCAACGGGAGCAATGGAAATTGAGGACACTTCGGGTTGTTATTATAAAGATAGCGTGGGAATACAAAATGTCGGCAAAATAACGAAATGCGAGATCGACGTGCTCGGCAACGTTCAGGAAATCAAAAAAAGACCGAAACAACCGCAACCGCTGAAAATACTTACTGACAAAGAAAGGGCGGAAAAAAGAAAAAACAAGCAAAATAAATAAGAGGTGTATATGGGGTACATAAATTTATTTTTATCTACCCCTTGCAGTATCAGGATAAATCACGGACAACTTGTTGTAAGGGGTGAAGAAGATCATAGTTTTCCCGTTGAAGATTTGAACAGCGTTCTTATCGAGACGGCGGAATGTACGATAACGAGTTATGCGTTGAGCACGCTTTCGGACGCAGGGACAGTTGTGTTCACCTGCGACGGGAAGCATTTACCAAACGGTGTTATTTTACCGCTTAACAGTTATTATCGACCGTTAAAGATATTAAAATTGCAACAAAACATACCGAAACCGTTGCAAAAGCAGTTGTGGCAAAGCATCGTAAAGCGCAAAATCGAAAATCAGGCAACCTGTGTGGAATTTACGTCAAACGAACCTGTGGACGATTTATATTCTCTTGCAAAATCGGTAAGCAGCGACGATGCGAAAAATCTTGAAGCGGTTGCCGCAAATTTGTATTTCAAAAAAATATTCGGCAAGGAGTTCGTAAGACGCGACGACTCTTTCATAAACCTTGCGTTAAATTATGGATACTCAATCGTACGCGGGCTTATTGCGCGCGCCCTAACCGTATATGGCTTTGAACCTAGTATAGGCGTGCATCACTCAAGCGAATTGAACAATTTTAATCTTGCCGACGATATTATCGAGCCGTTCCGACCGATTGTCGATATGATTGTTTTCAATTTTATCGGGCAAGAAAAACTAACGCCGCAAATAAAAAAGCAGTTGTTTGCATTGATGAATCAGGACGTGGAAATCAACGGGCAGATTTACGCATTGTCCTATGCCGTCGAACTTGTGGTGCAAAGTCTGAAAAATTGCTTAACGTCGGGGAAGTGCGAATTACTGCTCCCGAAAATTTTACCGATTTGCATGCATCGATATGAGTAAGTTTATGAGAATAATCGTATTTTTTGATTTGCCCGTTTCCACAAAAACAGAAAGATATCTTGCCACGTCGTTTCGAAGGTTTTTGCTTAACGACGGATATTATATGTTGCAGTTTTCGGTTTACGCAAGGCTTTGCAACAGTGTTGAAAATGCGGAACAGCATTTTGCAAGACTGGAAAAAGAGGCCCCGAAAGACGGATCGGTCAGGTGTATGATTGTTACCGAAAAACAATATGCAAGCATGAAAATAATCACGGGAAAGAAAAAAGTAAAAGAATCGTCCGTGGACTTTTTCCAGCTTTCTTTTTTATAAAAAAACAAGAAAAAGAAGAAAACGTAATTACAAAATTTTGTTTTTCGCGAAAAAGTAACAATGAAAAAAGCAGAAAAAACTCCTGAAACACTGAGGTTTTCAGGAGTTTTTCTCGTTCCCTATTATACCATACCAAAAATTAAAAGGGAACTAAAACTAAATACAGTATCTTGTTGTGGTTACGTATATTATACCATACCAAAAATTAAAAGGGAACTAAAACCCCTTTTCGCCCGACATCACGCGGCATTATATTATACCATACCAAAAATTAAAAGGGAACTAAAACTTGCGGGCGATAATGAGTTTGACGAAGAATATTATACCATACCAAAAATTAAAAGGGAACTAAAACCCTGCGTCAACAAATGCTGCATGAGTGGTGATTATACCATACCAAAAATTAAAAGGGAACTAAAACGTTACGTCCTTGATATTCGGCATAATTTCAATTATACCATACCAAAAATTAAAAGGGAACTAAAACTAGACGCAATGCGAAGCGGTCAGTTGAATAATTATACCATACCAAAAATTAAAAGGGAACTAAAACTCAATATTGAAACGGCTTTTTTCTCCGTTAATTATACCATACCAAAAATTAAAAGGGAACTAAAACGGCATTATTGGACTTACAACAGCAAAAAAGATTATACCATACCAAAAATTAAAAGGGAACTAAAACAAATTTTGCGGAGGTGTAAACAATGATAACATTATACCATACCAAAAATTAAAAGGGAACTAAAACTGCGGAATGTCGCAGGCTTTGCTTCGTTTCATTATACCATACCAAAAATTAAAAGGGAACTAAAACTTGTGTTTGTCGTTCGCGCTTTTGTCTAAAATTATACCATACCAAAAATTAAAAGGGAACTAAAACTAATCGTCGGCGCAGTAAGCGGACTTTCAGATTATACCATACCAAAAATTAAAAGGGAACTAAAACGGTTTCGTGCTTAATCTTTCAATCATAATTATTATACCATACCAAAAATTAAAAGGGAACTAAAACTAGTACAGCGTCAGACTTGCGACGACGATTATTATACCATACCAAAAATTAAAAGGGAACTAAAACCTATTTGTAACTATAAACGCATTCATAGACATTATACCATACCAAAAATTAAAAGGGAACTAAAACAATGTTTTGGGTACTCCTATTTGGCAAGCAATTATACCATACCAAAAATTAAAAGGGAACTAAAACCCGTATTTGCGAATATTGGCGAGCAACCCGATTATACCATACCAAAAATTAAAAGGGAACTAAAACTAAAACCTTTGTAAAAATGTTGTGTTTTTTATTATACCATACCAAAAAGAAAAGGGAATCAAAAAGGTTTGCAGTTCATAAGGAGAACATAAAAAAACCAATTAAGCGGATGCGCTGAAACGGACAAGTCAAAATTGAACAGAAAACGAGGGATAAGATTACCCGAAACAATATAATATTTCAAAATACAATTAAGAGTCAATTTTTAGATATTTTACATGGCAGAACGCGTATAAACTTGAAAAATAAAAAATATTGTGATATACTATTCACAATAGTTTTTAGTGGCAATACCGAAACATCAAAAACTATTTTAGAAACAGGCAGTACAAGAACAAAAACTGAAACTCTCGACGGGAGGTAACCGCCTATGAATTACGTTTTGACTATAAGCGCAGAGAAAAACTTTTCTCGTGCGCTTTTTTTTGTTTACCGAAACAATTCCGATGGAAATTTACATAAATTAAAAAATCAAATGCACTAAAAAACCGAGGTTTATATGAAAAATAAAGTCGTAAAAGCGATAATAGTCTTTTTATTTATCATGCTCACTATGGGTTCCGTCTGTCTTTTGTCGTCTTGTTCTCGTGGCGGCAACAATAACAACGTTACCATTACGTTTGTCACAAACGGCGGAAATGAAATCTCGTCGATAACGCTTAAAAAGGGGACAGAACTCACTCTCCCGACGGCAGAAAAAGCCGGAAGAGTCTTTGCGGACTGGTATTACGACAATAGTTTTACGAGCGTTTGTCCAAAGAAAATAATCGCAGAAAAGGACGAAACGCTTTACGCCCGTTACGGTGCGGTTTTAACTTTTGTCACGAACGGCGGTACGGAAATCGAGCCGCGAACCTACTTTGAGGGCGAAGAAATAGGAAGTCTTCCCGTATCGTACAAGGACGGTTTTTCTTTCGGCGGTTGGTATTATGACGTAGAACTTAACCAAACCGTCGGGAAAAAAGACAATATAGAACATGCCCTGACGGTATATGCAAGGTTTTCGGAAAAATCCGAAACGATAAGAAAACTCACGAGCTTAAAAAACGTTTCCTTATCCCCGGTTGTCGAAGTAAAGACCGACGGTATTGTTTTGCATAACGAAAACATATCGGATTACATATCTCTCGTTTCGTCGAGCGGAGAAAAAATAGACCTAATATGTAGTCCGTCGGGAAACGGGGCTTTCATCGTCGAACCCAACAAAAAACTTTCGGAGGGTATGACGTACTCTGCAAAAACGTTATCTTCTTTGCTGAAATTCGTCGCCGTTGACGGAAACGACACGGAAAATGCGGACGAAGTAACCATAACTACGCATAAAGAAGAAAAAAACGTTCTTGAAAAAAAGCCGTCGATTCATCTCACTTCGTCCGAACTTGCCAAATGGGAAGAAAACGTTTACGTTTATATGGACGCGGGACTTGAAAAGGACGTAAACAGAATCGTTGCGAGAACGGAAAAAGAGATAAAAGCCGGCTCGATAGTAACCGTCGGCGAAAACCCGACGGCGCAAGACACCGATTATATCTGCAAGGTAATATCCGTCAAAAAGGAAAGAATGCAATATGTTGTCGGTTCGGATATTAAAGAAGACGATTTTTACGTATTGGACGTCGTTACTCCTAACGTGGACGACGTTTATAACGATATAGATATATACGGGGAAAAACAGGCGCAACTCGAAGGCGTGATAAATCTTTCCGCAGAAACGATTGCACAAAACGTGGAAAATAACGAAGGTATCATCACGCTGAAAAACGCAATCAGAAACGCCGTGGCGCAATCGCCCACGATAACCGACTATACAAACACTCTCTCCGAAACGGAAAAAGCGGCGGTTGCTGCGGCAATCGCAGGCTTTGAATTTCAAAAGCCCAAAGTCAGAATCGATATAACGGGAACAGTTCTTGCTTTCGAGATTGAACTCGGCGGCGAAATCCAGGTAAAAAATTTCAAAGTGGGCGTTTCCGTTACGATAAAAAACAAAACGCAGGTGGATTACAGGTACACGATTTGCAAATCCGGACTCGTAACGCTGAATCCGCTTTTATGGTTCTATACCGATATTAAGGTCGATCTTGCAAACGATTTTTCGATTTCGCTTGCCGCAACAGTGGAATTTGCGGACGCTAAGGACGACATTCACGGAATCATTGATATTACCGACGAAGTCGAATACGTTATGGACATCGCTAAGGACGGACAAAACAAGTTTGCCGAGGCAATCACGGGCAGTCCGCTGTGGGATGACGACGACCTTGAATACGTCGATATTTTCAGCATACCGCTGGGGCAAATTCCGTTGCCGGTACCCGTTGTTTCGCTTATGCTGGAATTTAACGTGGTAGGTTCTTTGGGCGCGCGTGCAGGATTGTACGTCGAGTTTTCTCATCACTATGTGGAAACCACAACGCTTACAAACGGGATAAGCGCGGACGGCAACAACGGCAAACCCGTGATGGACAAAGAGTTTAAGTTTTTGAGGAACACGACGGCAAACGAAATTGAACTTTCGATTGCTTTGAAAGGGCAGGTCGGTTTCCGCTGCGGGCTCGAAGCAAAATTGTCTTTGTCTGTTCTGAAACTCAACAATGTCGCGGCGGTATACGTTTCCTTCCGTTTCGGACCTTATATCGAACTCAGCGGACTTGTCAACTTCCGTTATTCTTACGATGCCGTAAATAAAGTTTCCGAAACGCATCTGTACGGAGGAATGTATCTGGAAGTCGGCTTGTTCGTCAACGCGAAAATAGGGGCAAAATTCCTCGTTTACGACTTGAACACGGACATTTTCGATAAAAAGATTCCGTTGTACGGCGTGGGCGACAGGCTTATTCCGCTTGGTTTTGCCGAACAGTCGAACTCGCCCGAAAACCCCTACGTTACCACTACGCGTTACGGCGGAGTAAGAATTAACGGCGTGCAAATGAAGTATCTCGATATCGTCACCGGCGAAAAAGTCGTGGATAACGCGCTGAGAAACAGATACGGGGCGCAGTTGTGGTACGAATTCGAATTGGTGGACGATCCCGACTATCAGACGAGGGATTATGACAAATACGTAACCATCAACAACGGAAGCCCGATTATAAGCAGAAAATTCCCGTTCAAATCGCTGAAATATGTAGTCAAGGTGAAACTTCTGCCGCGGCAAGGAGTATATGCGAGCGGAATCGAACGGATTTTCTATGTGGAATACAGAAATCCCGACGGCAGAGATTACGCCGTTATGAACAACGAATTCCGCAACGAATATTACGCAGGCGGCGGCTCGACTCATTCCGAAGTTCTGGCGAGGCTTTCGTATCTCGAAGGCGAACAGGTCGTTCCGCCCGATTTCTCCGAAGACGAACTGCCCGTCCGTCAGGGGTATTATCTTGACATGAATGACCTTTGGGAAAAATATTATCCGTTTTTGGACAATCAAGTAGATGGCGAATTCGACGGAACTTTCCCCGTGGTCACATACGAAAACGCAAATATGCTCTTCAAGGGCTACATGATCGTAAACACTTGCTATTACAGACTTAAATGGAAACAAGTTACCTATACAGCCGATTTCTATTATCCGGAATATTCGTCTGCCGACGTCGTATCCGAAAACAAATTATTAAAATCAGCGAAAATGCTGTATGTTCCGTCGCTGCGCTCGTTTATCGTGCTTACGGACAAAATAACCGCGCCGGACGTTTACGGAAAAAAGTATGACGCATTCGTGAGTACAAGCGGATTGCGTTTCACCATCGACTACTTTAACGTAGATCCTACCGGCGATTCGTTTATCGGTTTCAATATCGAAGCGGGGCTTTATCCGATAATAAGGGTGGATACCGATTCCGATTTGTATCGCAACGACTTTGACATAATAAGAAACGGCACGACGTTTATCGCAACGTATACGGACTCAAACGTGTTTACCGAAACCTACGTTCTGGAAACGGAAACTTTCGGGCGCGTCAAGGTCGAATACAAGCCTTTCGATTATAACGGCAAAACCATTCGTCCGATGCCTCCCGCAGGGCTTGCGATAGGCGACGAATTTGAGCAAAACGGAAATACATACGTCATCACGGGCTATCGCGACATCAATCCCGAAGACGAGGCGAACAGCCGCTATTACGACGTTGCCGCCATGCCCGACGTTACGAAAAACAGGATATATTACGTGCTATACGAGCGCAAAGGTTTGAGCGAATTGCCGGTATATTACGTCAACATCGTCGCTAACGGACAGAAAATCGGCGATTTCGGCATAAAACAAGGCAAGCCGATAAACGTTGCGTTGCTGAAAATCAATTTTTCCGACAAAACTGTTGTAAGCAGGCTTGCAGGCTATCCGCTTATGACCTTGGACGAAACGATAAAATCCTATTCGGTCGTCTGGGACGAAACGAATATCCCCGCTCAAATGCCCGAAAACGATATCACGGTAAACCTTACGGCAACCTATACGTTTAACGAACTTACCGCCGAGTTTATCGTCAGCGATCCGCGTCAAAGTTTTGCGGACGGAGTGAGTTTCGATACAAACCCCGACGGCAATAAAGTGCATACGGCAAAGGGCAAGACCTGGACTTTCGGCTCGACCGACGACACGGTGTTTTATTCGCTCCCGAAACTCAACGATTACTTCGACAACGAAAGCAAAACGTATTACTCGTTCTACGGCTGGAAGAACGCAGGCGGCGAAGAATATCCTTACGGAATATGCATAGCGTTTGTCAAAAACGAAGTTTATACGCCGATTTTCTCCGATAAAACGGTATTACCGACGATTGCGTTTGTCAGCGTCGGTGATTACGGTTATGAATATTACTACAAAATAATTGAGGGCGATTACTTCGGGAAAACGCTTAAAGAGGTAATACAATCCGAAAAAATCGCTCCTCCCGTACGCGGCGACGTGAAAGGAATGAGCGAATACGCGTTCAAAGGCTGGGGCGTAGACACGGAAACTTATATCGTCGGTTCGGAAAAAGACATTAGCGGCAACGTTAAAACTTATATCGTTTTCAGAGCGCAGTTCGACGAAACGGCGAAAAAACACACGATAACGTTCGAGGCGATGGGCGGAAAGTTTGAAAACGGCGAAAAAACGTTTAAACTCACGGACGTTTACGGCAAAGATATCTCTCACGTCCGCCCGAAAGATTATTCGGACGAAAAAGGCGATTTCACTTTCGTCTGCTGGACGACGGTGCCTTATTCGCTTGAACATAAAGTCGACGCCGAAGATATGAAAATCGGCGGCGAGGACGCGACCTATTACGCTTATTATTCGCTCAACCCCTCAACAATAACTCTTACCTTCAAAGGCGGCTACGAGGCGAAATACGAAGACGATGCGGATAATCCCGGCAAAAAGATTAAAACGGACGTCCCCGTGAACGTTTATTTCAACGGCGACAGGACGAAAACCGAACTCAAAGTAAGCGATCTTTACGGCAGAGGTTATTATCTCACTGCAAACCTTTTCACGGTTGACGACGCGTCCAAAACCTACGTTCCCGAATATCTTAAATGGACTTATGACGGCGAGGAATACGTCAGCGCGTTCTATAACGACGGATATATGGCTTACGTTCCTTTCGATCACGACGCGACGATAGAGATTTTCTTCAAGCCCGCGACCGACAGAATCGTCAACGTCGCTTTCGTTTCGGACGGCGAATGTTACGAACCCGACGGAACGAAAATAGACGGCGTTATCTGCAACGGTTATATGAGCGGGTTCAGACACGTTGCGAATTATTATGAGGCTTACGGCTCGACAATGTTTGCGCCAAACGTTGATTATTACAGCGAAAACTATTATCGCTTCGACCGTTGGGAAACCAAGCCGAACGACGGCTCCGCTCCCGTTTCGGTTAAAGCCGGCGAGCAGATTACGTTCGCCGAGGATATCGTTTTTTACGGCGTTTACGTCCACGATACGGCGGCAAAAGTCGAACTTACTTTCCGTGCCGATACCTCTTACGGAAGTGCCGAAGGTGACGGCGACCTTGTCGGGTTAAAGGTGTTTGACGACGGCAACGTTGAAATTAAAGACTATGGCACTGCCGGCGAAAATATTGCGTTCAATAAAATTCCGTCCTGCAAAGGTATGAAATTCGTCGGGTGGAGAACGAACGACAGCGATGAGATAATTACGCCAAGCAAACTTAAAGAGACGGTTTATTCGGCAAAAACGACATATTACGCCGTTTACGAATCCGACGCCGACGTTTTTGAAATAAAACTCGTCGCGGGCGACGGAAAATTCGCCGACAGCAACACCGAAAAATCGATAGTAAACGTTCCTTTCGGAAGACTTACGAAAGAACTCGAAAAACCTGCGCCGAATGCCCAAGGGCTTGTTTTCAGTCACTACGAAAACGAAAACGGCTATCCCGTTACGGCAATCGAAAAGGCGACCACTCTTTACGCGGCATACGCGAAACCGATTTCCACCTTCGAGGAATTGCAGAACGTGAACCTCGCGCCTTATGAGAACTACGTTCTGACAAACGACATAATCGAGGGCGGCGCAATCTTCGACTACGACAATCTCGCGGACTGGACCGCGCTCGGAGCGGACGCCCAAAACGGATTCTCGGGAGTGTTCAACGGAAACGGATATAAAATACGCATTGCCGCGAAAAGCGGAACAAAACGCAACTTCGGATTTTTCTCCAAAGTGAGCGGAACGATTTATAACCTTTCCTTAATGGGATCTTTCTCGATAAGCGGCTCGACCGACGCGACCACGCTCGGCGCGTTCGTCGGAGAACTGACGGCAAGCGGAAAGATAATCGATTGCCACAGCATGGCTGTAATTTCCGTCGCCGTAAGTCCGACTAACAAACTTTCCGTTTCGGGCGCGATAGGTACGAATAACGGACTTATAGACGGACTTATCGCATCCGCAGGCGGACAGATAAACATCGACGGGAACAATGAATTCGCCGTGGGCGTGACCGTAGGAACGAACATCGGTACAATGAAAAACGTCAATCAGAGTGGCAGAAGCGATTTCAGCGCGGTGAGCGTTTCTCTTGCGAGAAGTCTTAACTGTTATATAGGCTCGTTCGTCGGTTACAACTCCGGCGAAATCAAAAACTGCTTCGCCGAAAGACCAGTATCCATACTGCTTTCGCAAGGCGACAACGTTTATCTTAAAGACTCCGTTCGCCTCGGCGGCTTTGCAGGCAGAAACGACGGAACGATAACCGACTCGACCACGCTTTGCAGAGACCTTGAATACAGTGTGAGCAATATTACGCTTTTTAAGGAAAAAGGACTGTATCTTACTTATATCCCGTATTCGGAAACGCCGCGTTATATCGTTTACGCCGTGGGTAAAGATGATCAAGGTCCGACGTACACCACAAAATGCGTCATATATCTTGACGAAAACGCCGAAAAGAAAGGCACGGACGAATATGAAGAATATACTCTTTCGGAGTTTGCCGCAACTCATCCTGCCGAAGCAAACAAGATTGATTCGCTCCGTCAATCCGTTGCGTTCGATAGCTTTGTTTCCGCGGGCAGCGGCACGAAAGTCAACAGCACCGTGATAGAAAGCATAGGAACGGGTAATATATCGGAACTTGTTTCGAGTTGCGGTTTCGACGAATTAAAGTGGAATTACCTGTTGAGACTTCAAGAAACCGTCTATAACCCGTAACAGCATGTTTGATATTTTGACCGATGCCGAACTTGTATAAAAAAGTTGAATATGGGAAACGGGCGCGGAGAGAACAAAAATTTTTGTTTCTATTCCGCGCTCCGCTCCCCGAAATCAACCCCAAATTAAACGAAAATTGAAGAACAGGAGGTTTTAAACTATGAAAAAATTGCTTTTGTGCTTATTGTCGCTCGTTTGCGTTGTATGCTTGTTTACTGCCTGCAACAAGAAGGATACTAAATACAAAATAACCTTTCAGGACTTGTCCGTGCTGCCCGAAGGCATAGAGAACATCAAAAACGGACAAGGAACTATGTTAAGTGGAAGCGGAAACGACGCAACCATCTATTTTACTTCCGGTGAAGGTGGTTCGTTTTTCGTAACAGTCACGTTCAAAGAAGGCTACGATAAAGGCGACTTTAAGGTGTTTGCCAACGGAAAGGAAGCGTCAATTAAAAACGACAACGAAAACGTCGTCGATTATGAAGTGTATCCGACCTCCGACGTCCACATTACTTTTTCGGGTAAGCCCGCGATAAAGAATTACAACGTAACGGCAACGTTCTACGATAAAGAGTACGGGCAAGACCTGGACGAATTTTCGTATGAGTTGAAATACGTATTCGGAACGGAAGAATCTACGCCGATTAAGGTTGCTTCGCTTGCGGAACTGAAAGACAAAATCAATTTGGACGTAAAAAAAGTAAAACACGGCACGAAAATAACCATAACGGCTACACACACGGGAGAAATCGCTTTTCCCGACAACGGGATGGTTCACTATCAATATTCGGGAGTTGGTCAGATTGTTGAATACAAGACTAAAATCGTCGGCGATACTCAGGTAAAGACTTGGGAGATTGCGGTTTTGTCGGACGTGGAAATAAATTTGGATCTTAGAATGACGGGACAAACTTTCTCACGTAGCATATACACCGACGTAACGCTTTTGGATGGGGGCGTATACGACGGCGATTTCAACGAGATAGTAACGCTGCAAGCGCTTTACGATACGAATGGCAAAATTTACGCGCAGCTTCGCGATAACGCCACGATACTTCATCTTGCCGAAAACTACAAAAGACTTACTATAAACGGCAAAACCGCAGACGGCAAATTTTTCTATAACGAAACCGATAAACGTTGGTACGTTGAACTCGATAAACCCTTAGCCTACCAAAACGGAAGGGCGGACGGTTATGACGTTGATTTTGCCAAAGGAGTAGAAGATTATATGCGCGGCGACTCCGCTTTAACCTGCGACGACATCGAGTTTAAGTCGAGAATTATGGACTGGGGCGAAAATTATTCCGCTCTACACGCCGAAGTATACGGCTATTACCGACTTAAAAACAACGGCTTTTCGCTTGGTTTATGCTTTGCAAGCCCCGTAAACGATATAAAAGTAATTGTCAACGGAACGAAAGAATTTGTTTTCCGCAACATACAAACGCTGGACAAAGAAACGCAGGAATTTGCAACGATTTATCGCTACGACGGAAACGATGCGGAATACGGAAGTATATCAACCGTCAACGGCAAACGCGAAACGCACAAAATTGCGTTCGATCCGTCAACGTTCGGGGAAATAACGAGCGTTGAAATCGTGCTTGCAAGCGGAGAATAAAATTATTTTTCTTTGTGTTTAATTGCCTTATGAAATAATATTTATGGGGGTCGTCTTTATGAAATTAAAAGCATTAAGCGCTGTGATTGTTTGTTGTTTGGCTTTTTCTTTATTCGGATGCGGCAAAGAAATAAAGAGCATTACCGATTTTTCAGAGTATGCTGATATGACTCGGGAAACCGATAAGATAGAAGTAACGTTTGATAACAATTCCGGTTCACCGTTTTACTTTACAATAGAAAAACAAGAGGATATCAGGCAAATTATGTCGATTGTTTTTTCTTCGACTTTCAAAAACATGGGGAAAGAACCTTTTGACGGAAACCATACTTATATTTCTATTATCCAAGGTGAGCACAAATATGATTTGCACCTGCTGATGAACAAAGAAGGTAAATACTATTATTCTTTTGCAACAGATGACCTTCAAAATAAAATAAACGAACTCGCACGACATGCCGGCGCCTACAACAACACCGAGAAGAAGTAGATTGATAAGTTTTACACTATCCAACACAACTTAATAGAAAGAGAAAAGGAAGTTTGAGTAATATCGGACTTCCTTTTTATATGCGGTTGTCGGGAAAAAATTCTCGGCAATTTTTTGTAAAATTTTCGTGAAATACCCCGACAAACGGTTCGTATAATAACACGCACGAGGCGATAGAGAAAATCGTACTTACGGACTTACAATGCGTTTTTCCATATTTGTATATGCAAAATGTCGAACAAGTCAACGCCGTAACGTGAAAAAACGAAAGAAAGAAGTAGGAATATTTTCTTAAAAAATATGTTTCTTACGAACGATAAAACGGATTTGCAAAAAAAGGATTAAAAAACAAATGGAATATAAGATATAACGTTATCGAAAATAAAAAAAGGGAAGTGCCACAATCCCTTTCGGACTAATTCTGTGGGGGCTACAAAGCTTTCGCCGAGCCAAACACTTTCCATATAGTATATTATACGCGGGAATTGAGAAAAGTCAATAATCGCGCGCATAAAAAAGAATCGCCCGTTTCGTCCTTTCGACTATGTCCCCGGCGGGGCTACAAGCGATTCGTGTCTATTGTATGGTTTGTGTCGAAAACTGTCAAGCGGAATTCTAATATACGTCGGGGAGCCTCGGTTATTGTGCGCAGAAAATAAAAAATGTTCCGACGAATCGGAACATTAGTGCGAAGCCTCACAGCCCGTAACCCTCAAAGGGGCAGAATTTCAGCACTTTCGCTACTTCGCTCGATCGAGCCGCACCGCTCTCGACTTTAGGCTTTTTTACCTACCAGCGCAAATATAGTTTAACAAGAATATCGATGAAAGTCAATAAAATAACCGCTCCGAATAAGGAACGGTTAAGTAGTAACAACACATTACCATAATGTATCCCAAACATATTGTTACTTTGTATATGCGACTGCGCCCATATACTTCCATCAAGTGGACCCGGGATACCGCAATAAATATTATAAAGGAAGGCGATTACTTTTGTCAAGTTATGATTTTTATAAAATAGCCGTTCCGAATAATCGGAACGGCTAAGTAAGAAGTCTGTGTTAAGTGCGCCAAACACTCTTCTTTGTCAATGCGAATAACCATTGCGTCCGTACCTACGGACTCTTGGGCGCAAAATTATTATAAAACGAAACGACGACGAAAGTCAAGAATAAGGGGAAAGGCGGCGAAAAGAAGGTATATTTTTAGTAAAGATATGGCGTGTGTGCGCGGGCGGGATATGTACGCGGGCGGCGCGCAGGGCGCGCGTATTTATTAAGTTAGCGGAAAAACGAGAGTGGCGAGCATACGGGTAACAGATTTGGCGATTGTATGGGCAACAGGTCGGGTGAGTATGCGGTCGCGCGGGAGAGTAAACGGAATGATTGGACAGACAAGCATATGGAAGGTTGGCTGAGAAATGGTTGAAACGTGAATAAAAGTTCAGAAAAACCCTTATATTTCGTCGCCTTTGTATGGTTATTATTTTTTAATTTGAAAGAAGTTGAAAATAATGTTCAAAAGTGGCGATTTTCGTTTGACACATTTTGTCGTTTTGGTTATAATGGCACTATCTTACAGGTGGCGGAAAGCCAAAAAACACAAAATAAAGTGTTTATGACCGACGCCAACCACATTATATTGGGGTACAGAGTGAAACTTTTGGAGGAACGCATCCTCAGGGACGGTAAAGTCTTCCCCGGAGAGGTGTTAAAAGTTGGAGGTTTTCTCAATCATCTTATAGATGATACTTTGATGGAGGAAATCGGCAAGGAAATCTACTCACTCTATAAGTGCGACCAAGTTACCAAAATTCTGACCTTAGAAGCATCGGGAATCGCAATTGCATGCTACGCAGCTATGTACTTGCACGTCCCGGTGCTTTTTGCTAAGAAAAGTAAAACCGCCAACATTTCAAAGGACGTTTATTCTGCGGAAGTCAAAAGTTATACCCACGGCAACGTAAACACGATAATGGTTGAAAAGGAATTTCTGAATTCTTCCGACCGCGTGCTTATCGTCGACGATTTTCTTGCTCACGGCGAAGCGTTGCGCGGGCTTATTGCATTGATCGGGCAGGCGGGTGCGACTCTTGTCGGGTGCGCGATTGCCATTGAAAAGGGCTTTCAGAAAGGCGGGGACGAGTTGAGAGAGCAGGGCGTCCGCATCGAAAGCCTTGCGATTATCGAAAGTATGTCGGACGACGGCGTCACTTTCAGGAAAAACTAAGTTAAAAAATGCCATACGGCAAAATATATGGAGGGTTTCATAATGAAGAAAAAAATTCTTGCAATTTTCCTTGTTGTAGCGATGGTTGCAGCACTCGCAGTCGGTCTTACCGCATGTAAGAAAGACGACGGCGGAGAAGTCGATTATTCGAACATCAAAATCGGTATGCTTTGCTTGCATGACAAAAACAGCACGTACGACAAAAACTTCATCACGGCGATGGAAGAAGTTCAACGCGAACTCGGTCTTCGCGACGACCAAGTCATCATCAAAACCGGTATCCCTGAGGACGATACTTGCTATCAGGAAGCCATGAACCTTGTCGACGCAGGTTGCAACATCATTTTCGCTGACTCTTTCGGTCACGAAGCATATATGTTGAAAGCTGCAAAAAAAGCTCCCAAAGTTTTGTTTGCGCACGCAACCGGAACGAGAGCTCACACCGAAAATCTTCCTAACTTTGTCAACGCATTCGCTTCCATTTACGAAGGTCGTTTCCTTGCAGGCGTTGCCGCAGGTTTGAAACTCAATGAAATGATCGCAGCAGGCAAATTCACCGCAGAAGAAGCCAAAATGGGTTACGTCGGCGCATACACCTATGCGGAAGTTATCTCCGGCTACACCTCCTTCTACCTTGGCGCAAAATCCGTCTGCCCGACCGTCACGATGGACGTTCAATTTACCGGTAGCTGGTATGATGAAACAGGCGAAAAGGAAGCAGCAAACTTGCTCATTGGTAAAGGTTGCAAACTTATCAGCCAACACGCTGACTCCATGGGCGCACCTAACGCTTGTGAAACAGCAAAAGTTCCCAACGTATCTTACAACGGCAGCACTTTCGAAGCATGCCCCGAAACGTTCATCGTTTCTTCCAGAATCAACTGGGCACCTTACTACAAATACCTTGCTGAACAAATCGTAAACGCCAAAGGCGACGTCAATAAAGCAAACGTTGCTAAGGACTGGACAGGCACTATCGCAACCGGTTCCGTAGAACTTACCGCTTTCGGTACGGCAGCAACCGCTGACACTGCGGCAAAAGTTGCTGACATTAAGGCAAAACTTATGAACGGCACCCTTAACGTTTTCGACACCGCCACCTTCACCGTTAACGGCACGAAACTTGCAACATATATGGCAAACGTAAACTTTGAAGACGACGGCACCGGCAAAGATAACAACAAAGCCGACACGCAAGTCATTGAAAACGGCGTTTTCTTTGAATCCAAACATCGTTCGGCACCTTACTTTGACGTTCGTATCGACGGCATCACGCTTCTTAACGAGAAGTACTAATTTACAACAACAGAATAGGATTTTGGCGGGACAATCGTCCCGCCATAACCCTTTTATTTCGGCGTAATAATCGCTATTTTTGGAGAGTTATATGGGACAAAACAACGCTATCGAACTCAGAAACGTTACTAAACGGTTCGGCGCGGTCGTTGCGAACAATGACGTCAGCATGGACGTCAGGCGCGGTGAAATTTTGTCGCTTCTTGGCGAAAACGGAAGCGGTAAAACCACCCTTATGAATATGATTGCGGGCATTTACTATCCCGACGAAGGTGAAATTTTCATCGACGGGAAGGAAGTCGTGATTCGTTCTCCGCAGGACGCTTATAAATACCACATCGGAATGATCCATCAGCATTTTAAGCTGATTGACATCTTTACGGCGGCGGACAACGTTATTCTTGGCGAAAAGATGCCCCCGTTCAGTATCCGTGAAAAATCGAAAGAATACAAAGATAAACTTGACGACTACGGCATTGTCGTTGACGCCGATGACGAGCGTTCGCCCGTCAAAGAAATCAGGCTTGGCGACAAACCTGCCGAAAAAATAAAATGCGCCTTAAAATGCGCGGCGCTTCCTTTTGTAAAACTCGGCAAGAAAATCAAATTCAACCACTTGTCGAGAAATCGCGTTGGAATCGTACAAAAAATCGTCGATAAGTACGGTTTCGATATCAACGTCAAAAAGAAAATATACGATATGTCCGTTTCCGAAAAACAAACCGTCGAAATTATTAAGACGTTGTATCGCGGCGCGGATATCCTTATTCTGGACGAGCCTACCGCCGTTCTGACGCCGCAGGAAACCAAAAAACTTTTTGACGTTTTAAGGAAAATGCGCGACGACGGAAAGTCGATTATCATCATCACTCACAAGCTCAACGAGGTTTTGGAAATCTCGGACAGAGTCGCCGTTTTAAGAAAGGGCGAATATATCGGCACCGTCGATACGAAAGACGCAACCGAAAGTTCGTTGACGGAAATGATGGTCGGCGAAAAGGTCGAACTCAATATTGACAGAACAACCCCCGTCAACGCCGAAGAAAGGCTCACGATTTCCGGACTCACTTGCAAAAACCGCGAAGGAATACTTGCCCTTGACAACGTGTCGTTCACGGCGCGTTCGGGCGAAATTCTGGGCATCGCAGGTATTGCGGGCAGTGGACAAAGGGAACTGTTGGAATCAATCGCGGGACTTCAACGTCTGGAAGGCGGAACGGTTACTTACTTCGATCCCAAAGACAATAATAAAGAAGTCGATTTGAGGCAGAAATCCCCCACGCAAATCAGAGAATTGGGCGTAAGGCTTTCGTTCGTCCCCGAGGACCGTCTGGGCATGGGACTTGTCGGAAACATGGACTTGACGGACAACATGATGCTTCGTTCTTACGGCAAAGGTCATTCGATGTTTCTGGACAGAAAAACCCCGCACGACCTTGCGGAAAATATCGTGGAAGAGTTGGAAGTTGTGACGCCTTCCGTGAAAACTCCCGTCAGAAAACTTTCGGGCGGAAACGTGCAAAAAGTTCTGGTCGGTCGCGAAATCGCGTCCGCGCCTACCGTCCTTATGGCGGCTTATCCCGTAAGGGGGCTGGACATCAACTCGTCCTACGTTATTTATAATTTACTCAACAAACAAAAAGAAAACGGAGTTGCCGTTATTTTCGTCGGCGAAGATCTGGACGTACTGCTTGCGCTTTCGGACAGAATCATGGTTTTGTGCGGCGGCAAAGTCAGCGGCATTGTCGACGCAAGAAACTGCACGAAAGAGCAAGTCGGGCTTCTTATGACAAGTATGCCCGAAAAAGTCGAAATATTTGACGATGAAGTAAAGGAGGGACACAATGCGTAAAACAGTTCACGAACCCGTCGCGCACCTTGTAAAACGCGTGGATATGGACAGAAAAAAAGCGTGGCTTATCCGCCTTATCGCTTTTGCATTGTCAATCCTTGCCTGCGCGATTATCACTACGGCAATCACGAAAAAAGACATGGGTTTCTTCTTCAAAAACTTCTTCGGCGGCGCATTCAGCACCCCAAGACGCGTCTGGGGACTTTTCCATGAAACGGCACTGCTTTTGTTGGTCGCGCTTGCGGTCACTCCGTGTTTCAAAATGAGATTCTGGAACATCGGCGGCGAAGGACAAATCCTTATGGGCGCGCTCGGTTGCGCTGTCGTCATAAACTTTATGGGCGGCAAATCAAGCGACGCGGGAACGATTGTTCTGTCGCTTGTCGTTGCGATGGTATTCGGCGCGTTATGGTCGATGATTCCTGCAATATTCAAAGCGAGATGGAACACCAACGAAACGCTTTTGACGCTTATGATGAACTATATTGCGGTATGTCTTACGGAATACTTTATTAAAAGCGTTGCGTCGACGGGCACCGGTACGCTGACGTTTACGAAGGGCGTTGTCGGCTCAATCGGAGATAACGAATTTATTCTTAAAATCATCATCGCGGCGGTTATTACGATTCTGATGTACATTTATCTTCGTTTCAGCAAACACGGCTATGAACTTACCGTTGTCGGCGAAAGCGAAAATACGGCGCGTTATATCGGAATCAACAGCAAAAAAGTTATCATTCGCACGTTGATTCTTTGCGGTATTATCGCAGGTATCACGGGATTCCTTCTCGTCAGCGCGACAAACCTTGACTTGAACAGCAAATATACCGTCAACGGCAGAGGCTTTACGGGCGTTCTTATTTCCTGGCTTGCAAAGTTCAATCCGTTTGCGATGGTGTTGACGTCGTTTTTGGTTGTGTTCGTACAAAAGGGCGCGGCAGAAGTTTCAACGTATGCGCGTCTCGGTGCGTCGTTCCCCTCGATGCTTGCGGGCGTGTTCTTCTTCTTTATCATCGCAAGCGAGTTCTTTATCAACTATAAGATAATGTTCAACAAAAAATATTTCAAAATTCCCGCATGCTTCAAAAAGAAAAAACAAGCGGAAGTTGTCGCAGAGGAGGATAAGTAATATGTTTGTTACGTTAATAACTCAGGCAATAAAATTCGGTATTGTTTTCCTTTTCGGCTCGACCGGCGAAATTATCATCGAAAAATCCGGACACCTTAATCTGGGAATCCCCGGCGTTATGTGCTTTGGCGCAATCGGCGGATGTCTTGGCGCAAACCTTGCAAAAAACGCAGGGCTTGCAGCCGGCGGAATCGTCTTTGTCGCAATTCTTATGGCAATGCTGTTCGGCGCGATGATGGGCGTCGTTTACGGATTGTTTACGATTACCCTTCGATGCAACCAGAACGTCACGGGACTTACCATTACAACGTTTGGTGCGGGCGTACTTGGGTTCTGGGGCTCGATGATGAGCAACGAGGGCACGACGTTTTACGAAGTAAGCAAAGTGTTCACCGCGCCGTTCTTCGGTGAGGTCGAAAACAACTGGTTTTCACAAATGTTCTTGTCGCACGGCGTTTTGGTGTACGTCGGTATAATTATCACAGTGCTTGTCGCAATTTTTATGAACCGCACCAAAACGGGACTTAACTTAAAAGCGGTCGGCGAAAACCCCGCGGCGGCGGACGCGGCGGGTATCAACGTCATCAGATATAAATACCTTGCCTGCATAATCGGCGCGGCAATTTCCGGTATCGGCGGCGCGTTTTACCTTCTTGACTGCACGCGCGGATCGCTTGAATACGTTATCGAAGGGCTTGGCTGGCTTGCGGTCGCGCTTGTTATCTTCTCATTGTGGCGCCCGGGACTTTGTATTATCGGCTCGTTCATTTTCGGTCTTTTGTACATTATGCCCAACTATATTACGGGCGTAAGTCTTGCCGAAAAAGAACTTGTAAAAATCATTCCTTACGTTGCAACCGCTCTCGTCCTTATTATTATTTCGTTCTTTAATAAACGCGAGACGCAGCCGCCTGCATCGCTTGGGCTTTCCTATTTCAGGGAAGAAAGATAATTTCAAAAACGTTAAAAAGGTCGTCTTCGGACGGCCTTATTTATTGTCAAAACGCCACGATGTGATATAATAAAAATATGAATGCTTTGACCATTGTACACGAAACAATAAGGAAATTCGTCGGCGCGGGCGACGTCGTTATCGACGCAACCGCAGGGCGCGGATACGATACGTCGTTTTTATGCTCGCTTGTCGGGGACAGCGGGAAAGTTATTTCTTTCGACGTGCAGAAAGACGCCGTGGACAGCACCGAAAACCTTCTGAAAAGCCGCGGACAAACGGCGGACGTCCACCTTGAATCGCACGAAAATATGACAAAGTACGCGGAAAGTGACAGCGTATCGTGCATTGTTTTCAACCTCGGATATCTGCCGTCGGGCGATCACAGCGTTTTCACGCACGCAGAGTCCACGATAAAAGCAATCGAGTGCGGACTCGGACTTTTGAAGAAGGGCGGTTTAATGTGCGTGAGCGTTTATTACGGCGGCGACTCGGGCTACGAGGAAAGAGACGCGCTACTGCCGTATCTTAAAACGCTCGATTCGTCGAAATATCAGGTCTTAAAACTCGATTTTTATAATTGGACAAACGACCCGCCGTTCCCGGTGTTTATCATCAAAAACTGAACGATAAAGCCATAAGGACGATGTATTAAAAGAAAATCCACGATATTTTCAAGTTGAAAAAACCAAAACAAACAATACCGCCGCCGACAGTCTCCTATGACAAAATAGACCATAGAGCTGCTGCTGGCAAGAGAAGGCGATGAGAGCACGAAGTATTCTCAATCGCCCTCAAAGATATGGTTAGAATATGTTCGCCTAAACAAATCACCATCATACTAGAGCAGGATATGGTAGCACGAAAGTGACAGCAGATATATATGCTCACATGATAAAGAGCAGTGATAGAGAAGCAGCTAATGCACTAGATAGTGTACTAGGATAAAACTTAAAATAATGTATGACCAACCATAGGAAGGAATCCTATGACTGGTCTTTTTTGTAAAAGTTATTAAGAGTTATTAAAAACTATTGACAAGATGTTTAATAAGTGTTAATATATGTGTAGATGGAGGTGTTCAATGAATTACGATTCAATTATCCTAGAATTACTTGAGAGAGTACAAAATCTAGAAAAAGAGGTCAAAGAATTAAAAGAAGGTACATCTGTAAAGCCAATAGAAAATATGACAGGTAAAACAAATACTCAATTAGCCAGAGAATATATTCAACAGCAAAAAGAAGAAGCAAGAACAAAGGGAGAAGGCTCAATAGTGTTAGTGGCAGGGGATATTCAGAAAGCAATTGGACTAAAAAATCGTCCAGTCATTATTTGTAATGCAATGAAACAATTGATGTCAGATAAAGATGAGATTTTATTTGCTCCACCAAGCGGCAATTCGACAACAGTAAGAATAAAATATTATTTATAGGAGAATATTATGAGCAAGTATGACCCATTGGGTAAATTTCTTGAAAGAAATAACAGCAACACTATAGCAATGACTTTTGATGAAATAGAGGAAGTTTTAGGTTTTGAACTACCAATGTATTTACAAAAGTATGGAGCTTGTTGGTATGGCACAGCGGAAGGTTCACCAACCCATGTTGCTAAGGCAGTGTGGCAAGCAGTAGGGTATCAAGTAGAAACAATTAATCTTCTTAAAAAAGAAGTTGTGTTTAAAAAAAGTATTAATTTCTAGTATGCCAAATCTTCCATAAATCATTCCAAAGTTCCATAAAAACTCTTAAAAAAGTATGCCAAAAATATGCCTTTTTTCAAGGTCTTAATTTTTTTGGCATAATAAGGGTGTTTTTAGGAAAAGGATGCGGCTAGTCAATTATAAAGAAAGACCCTCAAATTCCGAAGAAAATGATGGATATTGGAGCTGCTGCTGGCAAGCGAAGGCGATGAGAGCACGAAGTATTCTCAATCGCCGAGCTCAGACGACAGGCTCCACGCGCGATTTTTGAAATAAATCGCACAAATTTGTGCAAACAAACTTTGCACAAATTAAAAAAACACGACCAACGTCGTGTTTTTTTAGTGGAGCTGCTGACGACAAGGAAAGGCGGGGAGATTGCTTGCAAGAAGAGACGCCGTCCGCAGGCGACGAGCGCTCCGCACGGCTGCAAGCCGTGCATTTCATTTCATCGGAAAATGAAATGAAAAATCCGTGAACGAAATTCGTTCACGGATTGTGGAGCTGCTGACCAGACTTGAACTGGTGACCTCATCCTTACCAAGGATGTGCTCTACCTCCTGAGCCACAGCAGCGTTTTTATCAATGCTCAATTATTATATTGAATAAGGCGAAATATGTCAAACGAAATGAGCAACAAAACAAAAAGTCGAAAAAATAATTTATTGCGGCGTTTATAATAAATTTTTTAATGAAAGCCGTACGATGGAAACATTTTGTCATGAATGATAAAACTGTCGCATAACGTGAATGAAAACCGCAAAAATTTTTTTTGAATCGCAAAATTTTATGATTGAAAACGACCTAATCTGTTTTACATAAATCAACATATTATATATAATATAGAAAGTAACTTATTATAATGGAGAGAATCGGGCAAATTTTGTCCAACCGAAATTGAAATGAATAATTGGCTTAACGTATTTTATGCGTTTTTGTCCCTGCTTGGCGGTATCGGCGTCTTCCTTTACGGAATGAAGTTGATGGGCGACAGCCTTGAAATGGTTGCCGGTAACGAAATCAAGCGAATGTTTGCCAAAATATCGAATAAGAAGCTTATCGGAGTGGGCATAGGAACGGTGACGACGGCGGTCGTACAAAGTTCCGCGGCGGTCACGGTTATGGCGATAGGTTTCGTCAACAGCGGGCTGATGACTCTGACGCAAGCCGCGTCGATTGTTTTCGGTGCGAATATCGGAACGACGTCGACCGCGCTTATCGTTGCGCTTGGCGCGGGCGGGTTTGCAAACGTCAACCTTACGGTAATTTTTGCGGCTCTTGCGGGCGTCGGCGCATTGATAATAATGCTGACCAAAAAGGACAAGGTCAAAAAAATCGGCGGCATTATCACCGGGCTTGGTATGATATTCGTTGGGCTTTCGGTCATGACAAGTTCAATGGATATTTTCGCGAAGTCGGACAAAATCAGCGCGTTCCTTACAAAGGTTTCAAACCCTGCGTTGCTGTTATTGTTCGGTATTTTGTTCACCGCGCTTATCCAGTCGTCGTCGGCGGTCAGCGGTATCGTCGTTACGATGTCGGTTGCAGGGCTTTTGTCGTTTGATCAAGGGCTGTACATAATTTTGGGAAGCAATATCGGAACGTGTATTACGTCGCTTATCGCGTCGGTCGGCACAAGTACGAACGCGCGTCGCACCGCCGTAATCCACCTTATGTTTAACGTGATCGGCGTAACGATATTCGGACTTGTGAGCATTTCCGGCGTGTTTACGAAAATGTTTATGCCGATTAAAAGTCCCGCGATGAGAATTGCGCTTTTGCACACTTTCTTCAACGTAACCACCACCATAGTACTGTTGCCGTTTATGAATCTGCTTGTGAAGTTCGTTTCAAAAATCGTTCCCGAAAGGAAAACGGACGACAAAAACGACGAGCCGCACCTGTACTTTTTGGAAGAACGCTTGTTGAGAACGCCCCCGGTTGCGGTCGCGCAGCTTAAAAACGAAATCGTGAATATGGCGGAAATCGCAAAATCAAACTTCGACAAATGTATGGACGCGGTTATGGTCGGCAAAGTGTCCGACGTCATCGACGAAATCGCCAAAAACGAAAAATGTCTGAACTTCCTTAATCGTGAAATCACGAAATATCTTGTGAAATTGTCGCAGGTCGACCTTTCGGAAGACGACAAAATCTTAATCAGTACGTCGTATCACACCGTAAGCGATATCGAGCGTATCGGCGACTACGCCGAAAATATCTCGGAATACGCCGAAAAGATGGAGGCGGACAAACTCACATTCTCGCCGAAGGCAATTTCCGAAATTCAGACGCTTAAAGCGACGATTACAAACCTTTACGACGAGGTAATGAAGACGTATAAGGAAGTCACTCTTGATTATATCGACAAGGTGAACGAGTACGAGGAAAGCGTCGACAGACAAAAAGAAGAAATGGGCGAACACCATATCGAGCGTATGAACAAGGGCGAATGTACGCCCGAAGTCGGCGCGATTTATCTGAGTCTTTCGTCCAACGCGGAGCGTGTCGCCGACCATATGACGAACGTCGCGTACGCGGTGAAAAGCTACGCCAAAAAGAAAAAGAAGGACTAAGCGAAAAGTAAATTTTGAAAAAAGCAAATAAAAAACTGCAACGCCCGTTGCAGTTTTTGTTTATCATTTTATCCGTAAAGTTTTCCGATTGCCCAGACGACAAGACGTTTCGGCAAGATTTTTGAAAGTCCCACAAGCAGTTTGTACGACGCGCCGCCCACGACGTACACGGGCGGATTTTTCGATTTTGCGATTTTCAGGGCGATTTTCGCGATGACCGACGGCGACATTCCGTTTTGTTCGTCGCGCTCCATCTTTTCAACCGATTTGTCGATTCTTTCGCCGTAATAAACGCTGTTGCTTTTGTTCTTTTCGCGGCGGGCGGTGAATTCCGTCTTAACGTCGCCGGGAAGGATGGTCGAAACTTTTATGTTGAATGGTTTAAGTTCGATACGAAGCGCCTCGGAAAGCGACGACACCGCCGATTTCGTGCAGGAATAAAACGACTGAAAAGGCAGCGACAAAGGCGCGCCCGCGCTGGACATATTGATTATCGTGCCGCCGCCGTTTTCGCGCATAACGGGGATAACCGCCTGCGTCGCGAACAGCGTGCCGAAGTAATTGACATCAAAAATCTTTCGCACCGCGCTTTCGTCGGTATCTTCGACCGCGCCCGAAATGCCGAATCCCGCGTTGTTGACAAGGACGTCGATACGCCCCGCGCGTTTTACGACTTCGCCGATCGAGTCAAACACGTTTTCACGGTCGGACACGTCGGTTTTTATGCTTTCGATGCCTTCTGCCGGCGTTCTGGACAAATTGAATACGCGGTATCCGTTTTCCGAGATTTTTTTTGCAATGGCATTCCCGATTCCTTGGGATGCGCCCGTAATAACTGCAACTTTCATAATCCACCTCTGAACGATTATACAATAATGTTTGAATATTTGCAAATCGTTTTCAAAACCCTTGACAGTATTTTCATTTGATTGTAAGATTTAGGTATCACATTTAATTGCTAGGGGTGGCGCGTCGCGCCTGAGATTACACCCTCTGAACTTGATTGAGTTAGAACTCACGAAAGGAAGCCAGTCCACTCGTTCTCAAAGTAATCGCTTTGGGATTTTTTATTCTAACGAGAAAAGTTCCTCCCGGCAAAGGAGCGAATATGAAATTCACATCAATTCTGAAAGAGCCGTTCAACACTCTCGACACCGTGTCGAAACTCAGTGTTACGGCTTTTTACTTTGCAATCGTGCTTGTCGCGCTTGTTGTAATCGCCGCAATCTTTTTGAAGAAAGCGAAGCCCGAAAAACTCGCGCCGTTTATGAAAAGCGTGAAGTATTTCGTTTTCGGCGTAGCGACGACTTTCGTAGTTACGATGCTTACCTTAAAAATCAGCGACGACGTTCAGGGCGGAAGCTTTGTAAAAGAAGTTTTCTGGCCGATAATGAGCATTGTTATCGTGGCGTTCGCGCTGGTCGCGGCGGGCTACGTAATAAACACGGTAAAACCCGAGTTTATGCGTAAGTTTAAGTTTATCGCGCTGTTTTTGATTTTAATCCCTGTGATTGTGAGTATTGCGTTTTTGGCGGTGCACTTCAAAAAGGTCGGCGGAGATTACGAAGGCGTGTCGCAGGCAGGGCTTTATATCAGCGCAATCGTGCTTGTTCTTATCCTTGTCGTCGCCGCAACCGTTTTCTCGAAACGCAACGGTCCGTTCACCACGCGTGAGATGGCTTATGCCGCAATTTCCGTCGCTCTTTCTTTCGCGCTTTCTTACGTAAAGTTTTTCGCGTTGCCGCAGGGCGGCTCGGTAACCCTTGCGTCGATGCTTCCGCTTATGCTGTTTTCGTATATGTTCGGCATAAGAAAAGGTATTATCGTTGGTGCGATTTACGGCGTGTTGCAGGCTATACAGGATCCGTGGATTATCCACCCCGCGCAGTTCTTCCTGGATTACCCGATCGCTTTTGCAATGACGGGACTTGCGGGAATTTTCAAGGAACTCAACGTCATCAAAAAGCCCGCTGCCGCATTTACGGTCGGCGCAATTCTTGCGGGTACGCTGAGATATTTCTCGCACGTGTTCTCGGGCATTTTCGCATTCGCGTCTTACGCTCCCTCGGGATATTCTGCGGCAGCGTGGGGCTTCTTGTACAACACGTTCACGTTCGCAGACGTCGCAATCGTTATCGTCGTTGCGCTGTTGCTGTTCAGCAGTAAGAGTTTCGTGCGCCTTGTAAACGAAAAATCGACGGAAGAATCCGCCGACGAAATCGAAAGTGGCGACGCGTCCGACGAAAACGCGGACGGCAAAGCCGCTTAATAATATTTAATCATAAGTAAAAATCCGCTTTCGACGGTGAACGAGATTTCGTTTGCCGTCGCAACGTTGGAAAGACCGCGGTTTGTGCCTGCGGAAAGAAGAAGGTTTTCAAGCGGATAATAAAGCCCGCGGCTTTCTGTGACCAGCGCGTCCCCGAAAAACGGAAACAGTGAAATTTTCTGGCCTTCAAAAGCCGTGTCGGAAACCTTTCCTTCAAGAAGTTTAATATCGAATCCGACGCCCGAAATACGGGCGTCGATTTTTATGTCCTTTGCATATTTCAGTAGGCCGATATTGCCGAGAATCTGACCTATGTCGCCGCCTGTTGCGCCGTAAATGGTAACGGCGTCGTAACCCGCGCTTTTTGCGTAGTCAAGGGCAAGTTGCCCGTCGGTCTCGTCCTTTTCCTTCGGGAAGACGACGTAGTTCAAACCGTCCTTGCGGTTTTCAAGGCTGTCCAGGTCGCCCACGACCGCAACGGGGGTAACGTGAATACGGCTTAATCCGTTATCGGCGCAAATAACGTCGGACTCTGTAATTTCCCCGATTTCGTCGGGAGTGTTCAGTATTATCGCTGCTGTTTTCATAAATATAAGGATATATCCAAAAAAGGCGGTTGTCAAGCGCAAAATTTTCAACAAAAGTCAAAATGACAGTCAATATGACAGCAAAGGATTTTTTTTCGTAAAGTCAATAAATTGACTTTTCGTCGCTTATCCCGTACAATGGATATATTACGAAAAATATGAGGGTTTATGGAAAATTTTGATTTGACGGTACTCGGCGGCGGTCCTGCCGGATACAACGCCGCGGCATACGCCGCGTCAAAAGGATTGTCCGTCGTATTGTTTGAGAAAAACGAACTCGGCGGAGTTTGCCTGAACGAAGGCTGCGTTCCCAGCAAAACTTTATTGAACAGCGCGAAAGTACTGAATTATTTTAAGCACGGCGAAAATTACGGCGTGAAGTTTTCGGGCGACGGCGAAGTATCGCAAGAAGCCGTCGTTGACAGAAAAAACAAGGTCGTGAAACGTCTTGTAACGGGTGTGCGCGCGAAATTGAAAGGAGCGGGAGTTACCGTCGTAAAGGCGGAGGCGAAGATACTTTGCCGCGACGAGAATGGCGTCGTCGTACAATCCGAAAACGTCGGATACAACTCAAAGTTTTTGCTTATCGCAACGGGAAGCAGCGCGTTTATCCCGAAAATCCCGGGCGTCGACAAAGCGATTGAAAGCGTGCTTGCGATAACCAACCGCGAGGCGCTGAACCTTGTCGAAATTCCGAAAACCCTGCTTATTATGGGCGGCGGCGTAATCGGACTTGAAATGGCGGATTATTATTCGTCGGTCGGGAGCGACGTCGTCGTTGTCGAAATGCTCGGGAAAATCGCGGGCGCAACCGACGAAAAAGTAAGCGCGGTTTTGCAAAAAGCGCTTGAAAAGAAGGGCGTAAAATTCCGTCTTTCTTCAAAGGTCAAAGAAATTACCGCAAACGGCGTTGTCGTCGAGACCGAAAACGGCGAAGAAGAAATACTTGCCGACAAAATTTTGTTGTCGGTCGGTCGTCGCGCAAACGTAACGGGATTCGGGCTTGAAAACATCGGCGTTGAAACCGAGCGCGGCGCAATCGTTACCGACAGCCGTCTTAAAACCAACGTCGAAAACGTCTATGCCGCGGGCGACGTCAACGGAAAGTCGATGCTTGCACACACGGCGTACAGAGAAGGCGAAGTCGCCGTAAACAATATGCTTAACGTTCCCGACGAAATGAATTACGACTCCATACCGTCGGTTATATACACGACTCCCGAAGTCGCTTCGGCGGGATACACGCTTTCGGCGGCGATCGAAAAGGGAATAAACGCCGACGAGGTGCAGCTGTCCTTAATGTATTCGGGCAGATATATCGCGGAAAACACCGACTATACCGGTATTCTGAAACTTGTTTACGACAAAGATAACAACGTGCTTATCGGCGCGAGCGTCGTCGGAAATTATGCGTCCGAGTATATTGTGGCAGTGTCGAATCTTATTGATATGAAGGTGGATATCGACCGCGCGAAAAAACTCGTTTTCCCGCATCCGACCGTTTGCGAAGTAGTGCGCGAAGGTTTGTTTGAAATTAAATAATACCGCAAGATAACTTGTTTATATGGCAAAAACGTACGATAAAGTAAGATATATTGAAACAAGTGGGTTTAATCCGCATTACAATCTCGCGGTCGAGAGCGCGCTTTTGGACGCGGCGAAAGACGGCGAACTTATCGTATATCTTTGGCGCAACGACAACACGGTCGTCATCGGAAGACACCAGAACGCATACCTTGACGTGAATATTAAAAAACTCCACGACGCAGGCGGTTTCCTTGCACGGCGTCCGACGGGCGGCGGCGCGGTTTTCCACGACAAAGGTAATCTCAATTTCTCGTTCATCACAAGTCTTTCGGATTACGACGTGAACGAGAACAACGATATTATTATCCGCGCGGTGAAAAAACTCGGGATTTTTGCGGAAGTCAACGGACGAAACGACATTGTCATCGACGGGCGAAAGTTTTCGGGCAACGCATATCTCAAAACACAGACGGTGGCGTTGCATCACGGCACGATTTTAATATCCGCCGACACGTCGAAAATGAGCGACTTTCTGAACGTGAAACCCGACAAGCTGGAAGGCAAGGGCGTTGCGAGCGTGAAGTCGCGCGTTGTAAATCTTCACGACCTTGACGAAAGTATCGACGTCGAAGCCGTAAAGCAGGCGATAAAAGACGTTTTAACCGAGAAATACGGGCGGATTTTGGAAAATTCCGCCGTGGACGAAGAGAAAACCGACGAATTTTACAAAAAATATTCCGACGATTTATGGCTGTACGGAAAGGACGTGAAACTCGAAAGTCATAAGTACAAAAGGTTTTCCTGGGGATACGCCGACGTGAGTTTCACGTTGTCGGGCGGCGTAATCAAGGATATAAAAGTGTTTTCGGACAGCATTTTCCCCGACGATATCGACGCGGCCATTCGCGCACTCAAAGGGCTGAACGTCCTGAAAGAAAACACGGGATTAAATCAGGTTGCAAGCGACGTGCTGTCGCTTATTAACGAATAAAAAGGGATAACGGACAAAACTGTCCGAAAAAAGGAGAATTGTCATGAAAGTATCGAAAGAGATACGGAAAAACGCCGTCGATTACAGCATGAACGCAATCACGGACATCTGCACCAACATCGGCCCGCGCGAATCGGGCATGCCGAAAGAACGGGAAGCCCAGGAATGGATCAAAAACCAGATCGACACCAACGGCTGGGCGGACGAAAGCGCAATCGAAGATTTCAAAGTGTCGCGACACGCGCTTGTCGGATTCACGAAAATCATCGGCGTATTTTTGATTATCGGCGCGCTTTTGCAACTGCTGACGCTTGTCGACAATCCCGCGCTGACGCTTGCGGTAAGGATAATTTCGCTGGTACTTGCGGTTTTGTCCATTGTCATCGTCGTGTTGGAATTCTTGTTCTACGTGCCGTTCATCGACAATTTTTTGCCGGAAACGACGTCGTGCAACGTATATGCGAAGTATAAACCGACGGGCGACGTAAAACGCCGTATCATCATCAACGGCCACACCGACAGCGCGTACGAATGGACGCTTATGAAGATAAGACAGGAAGTCATGGTCGGCGTACTTGCAGTCGATTTGTTGTGCGCGCTCGCGTCGATCGTCATTTTTTCAATCAATATCGCAAAAGGCGTTACCCCGCTTTGGAGCGTGATTTTCGCCGCATGCACCGTCGTTGCGTACATCGGACTTTTCTTCGTTTGCAACTTTAAGGTGCTGTCCCCCGGCGCAAACGACAACCTTACGGGCGTATTCGTCGCAGTGTCCGCGCTCAAATGCCTGAAAGAAAGCGGAATCAGATATGAAAACACCGAAGTCTGTGCATTGCTTACGGGCAGTGAAGAAGCCGGGCTTCGCGGCGCAACCGCATTCACGAAACGCCATAAAGGCGAAAACAAAGACGTCGAAACTTACATTATCGCTTTCGACACGATGCGCGACTATGACTATATGACGATTTATCACCGCGACATGACGGGCATGGTGAAAAACAGCCCCGAAGTCGTTGCGCTTCTGGACGAAGCGTGCAACGATCCCGACGTAAATCACCCGTTGCCTCACGGCGTAGTGCCTTTCGGCGCGTCCGACGCGGCGGCGTTTTCAAGGGGCGGATTCAAGGCGGCGGCAGTTGCCGGACAAAACCCGAAATATGCGCCGTATTATCACAATCGTCGCGACACGCCCGACCAGATGATACCCGAAACGTTTGCGCTGGGGCTTGACATTGCGCTTGCCGCAATTGAGGCTTTCGACCGCGATCAAAAGTAAATTCCGCCGTTAAAAGATAGTTTGGGGAAGTCCGCAAAGGGTTTCCCCTTTTACAAGACTTACCGTAAAAACGTAGGGATGGTTGTATAAAAAGCATGAAAAATATTATCGAAATCAAAAACCTTGACAAATCGTTTCAGGACGTGCACGCCGTCGACGACTTGTCGCTTGTCGTGAAGGAAGGGGAGTTGTTTGCGTTTCTCGGCGTGAACGGCGCGGGAAAATCAACGACGATATCCATAATGTGCGGCACCCTTTCAAAAGACGGCGGTACGGTGATAATCGACGGTATGAACGTCGATAACGATATGAAAAACATCACGAAAGAAATCGGCGTCGTATATCAGACGTCCGCGCTTGACGCGAAACTTTCGGTCAAAGACAACCTTACGTCCCGCGCGAGTTTATACGGTATCACGGGAAAAGCGGCAAAAGAAAGAATCGCCGCGCTTTCCGAAATGCTGGACTTCAAAGAGCTGTTGCCGAGAACGTTTGAAAAACTTTCGGGCGGACAGAAAAGAAGAGTCGACGTGGCGCGCGCACTTATTCACAATCCGAAAATCTTAATTCTGGACGAACCGACGACGGGGCTCGACCCCGAAGCGCGCAAACTCCTTTGGAACGTCGTAACAAACCTTCGTAAAAGTCGGAATATGACGGTGTTTCTCACGACTCATTATATGGAAGAGGCGGCGGACGCCGACTACGTCGTGATACTCGACAAAGGGAAAATCGCGGCGGAAGGAACGCCGCTTTCGCTCAAAAACGAATACACCGGCGACTTCGTTACGATTTATAACGCCGAAGAAGAAAAAGTCAAGGCTTTGGGGCTTCCGTACGAAAAAATCAGGGACGCGTTCAGAGTGTCCGTGAAAGACACGGCAGAAGCACGGGATTTAATTATTAAAAACCCTGCGCTGTTCACCGATTTTGAAATAACAAAGGGCAAAATGGACGACGTGTTTTTGTCCGTCACGGGCAAAATGCCCGAAGGAGGCGCATTATGAAGACTTTTCTTGCGTTGACGAAACGAAATATAAAGGTGTTTTTTAAGGACAAGGGAATGTTTTTCACGTCGCTTATCACGCCCGTGATACTTCTTGTCTTGTACGTCACGTTTCTGGCAAAGGTTTACAGGAACACGTTTGTTGCGGCGTTGCCGGACGGCGTTTCCGTCCCCGAAAAACTGATAAGCGGAATGGTCGCGGGGGAACTCGTATCGTCGCTTCTTGCGGTGTGTTGCGTGACCGTTGCGTTTTGCAGCAATACGCTTATGGTAAACGACCGCATCACCGGGGCGAGAAAAGACTTGCTTGTGTCGCCCGCAAAGCGTTCAATAATCGCGGCGTCGTACTTTTCGGGAACATTTTTCACGACGCTTATCGTAACGTACGCGGCGACTGCCGCCGGGCTTATTTACGTTGCGGCGAGCGGCTGGTATATGAGTTTTTCGGACGTCGTTTTGATTATCGTCGACGTGTTCCTGCTGACGGCTTTCGGCACGGCGTTGTCAAGCGTCGTCAACGCGCTTTTAAGGACGCAGGGGCAGGCTGCGGGCATCGGTACGATAGTATCGGCGGGCTACGGTTTTATTTGCGGCGCGTATATGCCGATTTCGAGTTTCGGGAAAGGTCTGCAAAACTTTATTATGCTGCTTCCCGGCACATACGGCACTTCACTTTTAAGAAATCATTCGTTAAACGGCGTTTACGGCGAAATGGCAAAGCAAGGCTTCCCGAAAGAAGTAATAAACGGAGTTAAGGACGGCGTTGATTGCAACTTATATTTTTTTGGCGACAAAGTAAGCACGGGCGCAATGTACGGCGTACTTATCGGCGCGGTTATCGTGTTGTCGGCAGTGTACGTATTGATATGTTTTATCGACGGAAAAAACAAAAATCCTTTTGAAAAGGTAAAGAGAAAAGGCTTGTCGAAAAAAGAAAAATAAGTATCAAACGGTTACTATAATTATTATAAAAATAATCACTATAAAAAGTTGCAACCGATATTTATAAAAAAAGTGTAACTTCCTACGGAATTTTAATTAAAAATTATTGACAATTTTTTTTCTTTGTTGTATATATGTAGCATACTACATTTTACGACGGAGTTTTCATGGATAAAAGACAATACGCCGGCTTTCTTATCAAACAAATCAGTGAGAAAACCGACAAAAAAATAATCAGGACGTTCAAGAAGTACGGCGTGACCTGTTCGCAACACAGACTGTTGGTGTTTTTGGACAAGTCGGGCGGGAAATCGACGCAAAAAGATGTCGAAACGTATCTGGAAGTTTCGCACCCGACAGTCGTCGGGCTTCTTTCCGGACTTGAAAGCAGGAGACTTGTTTCCTGCGTGTTCGACAGCGACGACAAGCGTATGAAAAGCGTATATCTTACCGACGAGGGCAGCGCGCTTCTGAAATCGTCGCGCAGGGACGCTATCGACGTCGGGAAAGAATTCTGGAAAGATATTTCGGACGAAGAAATCGAAACGCTTATCGCGATCCTTGAAAAACTGAAAGGAAATCTCAACAACGATTAAAATTTTTAGGAGCATAGATGGACACAATAAAAGTATTGAAAAAGAGTATAAGGGATTATAAACTTCCCTCGATTCTCACGCCGATTTTCATCATCGGCGAGGTCGTGCTGGAAACGCTTATTCCCACGGTAATGGCGGTGCTTATCGACGAAATCAGCAAGTCGATATCCATGGACCCCATTATCAAATACGGACTGATACTGCTTGCGATGGCACTTGCGTCGCTTGTTTGCGGTTTTATCGCGGGCAAGTTTGCGGCGACGGCGTCGTGCGGATACGCAAGGAATCTGCGCCACGATATGTATTATAAGATTCAGGACTTCTCGTTTGCGGAAATCGACAGGTTTTCGACGTCGAGCCTTGTCACAAGGCTTACGACCGACGTTACGAACGTTCAGAACGCATATCAGATGATTATCCGCATTGCGATAAGAACGCCGCTGATGCTGATTTTCGCATTCGTTTTCAGCTTTCGTATAAATTGGAGAATCGCGCTTGTTTTCCTTGCGGCGATGCCCGTGCTTATGCTTGCTCTTGCGCTTATGATGAAGTTCGTAATGCCGTTTTTCAGAAAGATTTTCAGAAAATACGACGATATGAACGAGTCGGTGCAGGAAAACGTGCAGGCGATCCGCGTCGTGAAATCTTTCGTCAGGGAAGACTATGAAAAAGGAAAGTTTGAAAAGGTATCGTCCGAGGTCAGAAACGACTTCACAAAGGCGGAGCGTATCATGGCGCTTGCCTGGCCTATAATGATGCTGTGCATTTTTACGGTCATGGCTGTAATTATGTTTTTGGGTTCCAAGACGATAATCACGTCGCACGGAGAGAAACTCACGGTCGGCAATTTGTCGGCGCTTATCAACTATGCGATAATGGCGTTGATGTCGATGATGATGCTTTCGATGGTGATCGTCATGCTGACGATGTCGATTGAAAGCGCAAACCGTATCAAAGAAGTTCTTGTGACGGAATCGTCACTTAAAAGCCCCGAAAACGGCATTACAACTGTTGAAAACGGTGACATAACCTTTGAAAACGTTTCGTTCAAATACAGCGAAAAGGCTGAAAAATACGCGCTTGAAAACATAAATCTTTCAATCAAATCAGGCGAAACGGTGGGTATTCTCGGCGGCACGGGTTCCAGCAAAAGCAGTCTCGTGCAACTTATCCCGCGCTTGTACGACGTGAGCGAAGGCAGGCTTCTTGTCGGCGACAAAGACGTCAGGGATTACGACCTGGTCGCGCTTCGCGATTCGGTATCCATGGTGCTGCAAAAGAACGTGTTGTTTTCCGGCACGATAAAAGAAAACATCCGCTGGGGCAACGACGCAGCGTCGGACGAAGAAATCAAACGCGTATGTCGTCTTGCCTGCGCCGACGAATTTATCGAGTCGTTCCCCGACGGCTACGACACGCATATCGAGCAGGGCGGCACGAACGTTTCGGGCGGACAGAAACAAAGACTTTGTATCGCGCGCGCACTCATCAAAAAACCGAAAATCCTTATTCTTGACGACAGTACGTCGGCAGTCGATACAAAGACCGACGCGCTTATAAGGAAAGCGTTCAAAGAAGAAATCCCCGACACGACCAAAATCATCATCGCTCAGCGCGTGGCATCCGTTGAGGACGCAGACAAAATCATCGTGATGGAAGGCGGACGTATCGCCGCAATCGGCACGCACGAGGAGCTTTTGCAAACGAGTGAAGAATACAGGGGCGTTTACGAGTCGCAAACCCGCCACTCCGACAACGAAGAAGGAGGCGACGCACAATGAAAAAGGCTTCCGCAATGAAAAATCAACGCAATATGCAATCCGCCAAAAAGGGTACGTTTGCCCGTCTTTTGAAATACCTTTTCAAATATTACGGCTGGCAGATTATCATAATGTGCATCACCCTTCTGATGGTGTCGGCAGGCATGCTTGTCGGCAACGTCTATATGCAGAAACTCATCGACGACGTTATCACGCCCGCGCTTTCGCAGAATATGCCGTGGAGCGAGGCTTCCGTCCTGCTTGTCAGAATGGGCGCGACGATGGTTTTGTTTTTCGTATTGGGCGTTATCGGCTCTGTCGTAAACAACCAGCTTAACGCAATTATTACGCAGGGAACGTTGTATCATTTCAGAAAAGATATGTTCAACAATATGGAATCCCTGCCCATTAAATATTTCGATACGCACAAGCACGGTACGATAATGAGCACCTATACCAACGATACCGACGCCGTGCGCCAGCTTATCGGCAACAGTCTGCCCGTATTGTTCCAGTCGGCGTTCACGTTGGTCGCGGTGTTCATCGTAATGCTGACGTACAGCGTATATCTGACGCTTATCGTCGTTGCGGTGATACTGCTTATGCTTTTCGTCGTCGTGAAAATCGGCGGAGCAAGCGGCAAATATATGGTCGCGCAACAGGTCGCCGTCGCCGACGAAGAAGGCTATATCGAAGAAATGATAAACGGTCAGAAAGTCGTGAAAGTGTTCAACCACGAAGACGCCGCAAAACAAGGCTTTGACAAACTCAACGATAAACTCAACGACGACAGCAGAAAGGCGCATACTTACGGCAATATCCTTATGCCGATTCTCGGCAACATGGGCAATCTCCTGTACGTATTGCTGGCGTTCATCGGAGGACTTCTGGTCATTTCGGAACTCAATACCGGGTTCAAAAACGTCGGTATTACCGGGTTCAATCCGCTGACGGTCGGCGTTCTCGTTTCCTTCTTGTCGCTTTCGCGCCAGCTCTCCAACAATATCGGCAACATCGCGGGACAAATCTCGATGGTTACCATGGGGCTTGCGGGCGCGTCGCGCGTGTTCGATATGATTGACGAACAGCAAGAAACCGACAACGGCTACGTCATGCTTGTCAACGCCACGAAGGACGAAAACGGCAATATCGTCGAAAGCGAAAAACGCACGGGGCTCTGGGCGTGGAAACATTACCACAAGGAAACGGATACCACCACTTACGTGGAACTCAAAGGGGATATCGAACTTGACGACGTCGATTTCGGTTACGTCCCCGACAAACTCGTGCTGCACGGCGTATCCCTTCGCGCAAAACCCGGTCAGAAATTCGCTTTCGTCGGCGCAACGGGCGCGGGCAAAACGACAATCACCAACCTTATCAACAGGTTTTACGACATTCAGGACGGCAAAGTCCGCTACGACGGGATAAATATCAATAAAATCAACAAAAAGGATCTGAGAAGGTCTTTGGGTATGGTTTTGCAGGATACCAACCTGTTCACGGGAAGCGTTATGGATAATATCCGCTACGGCCGCCTCGACGCCACCGACGAAGAATGTATCGCCGCAGCAAAACTTGCAAACGCCGACGACTTCATCACAAGACTTCCCGAAGGGTATAATACCGTAATCACGGGAAACGGCGCAAATCTGTCGCAGGGACAACGCCAACTTTTAAGTATCGCGCGCGCCGCCGTCGCAGATCCGCCCGTCATGATTCTGGACGAAGCGACGTCGTCAATCGATACCCGCACCGAAGCGATCGTGCAAGCCGGTATGGATAACCTTATGAAAGGCAGGACGGTTTTCGTTATCGCGCACAGGCTTTCGACAATCAGAAACGCCGACAGCGTCATCGTCCTCGATCACGGCAGAATTATCGAGCGCGGCACCCACGACGAACTTATCGCAATGCACGGCACGTATTATCAGCTTTACACCGGCGCAACGGAGCTTGAATAAAGATTTATAAAATAGCGAAGTTATATTTGCCTAACTGCAAGTGATATTGCTTACGCAGTTATATTGCTTACGCAGTGATATTTGTCCTATGGACAAGTTGTGGATTTACCTTAACTTCGGCTGAAAGCCGAAATATAACTTTGACGAAGTCAAAATATAACTTTTTGCCGTCGGCAAAAAATATAATCGTTTGCAAAGAAAACGATATAACTAAAATAGCCCGCTGTCTGAAACGGCGGGCTATTTTATTGTGTTTACGTTATCTGTGGGCGTTTATAAAGTCCATCACGGCGGATTCGTACTCTTTCGGGGCGTTTGCATACGACGCGCCGTGTCCCGCATCGTCCACAAGGAACAGGCGTTTGTCCGAGGAGCAGGCGTTGTAAAGTTCGTGCGCCATTCGCACAGGGATAAAACGGTCTTCCTTGCCGTGAATAAACAGTATCGGATATTTTGCGTGTTGCACCGCTTTGAGCGGCGTGAAGTCGTCGACGGTATTGCCGAATTCTTTTGCAAAAAGTTTATAAACGCGTTCCAGCGTGGCTTTCGGCGTGAAACCCATGGTGAGTTTCGAACTGTGTGCAAATTCCGCGCGGATCGAGGTGTAGGCGCAATCAGACACGATGCATTTCACGTTTTTCAGTGTCATTTCGGACATAAGACAAACGGTTGCGCCGCCCAAAGAAATACCGTGCAAAATAATGCTGCCGCCATCGAAACGCTCGTTGAGTTTGTCAACCCACAGGGCGGTGTCGAGCCTTTCGTAAAGTCCGAAAGTGATGTTGTTGCCGACGCTCGTTTTGCCGCCGCGGTTGTTTGTCAGAAGAACGTTGATGCCGCGTCTTAAATAAAACTGCATTATTGCCGACATATCGCCCAGGGGACTGCTGTTGTAGCCGTGCACGAGAATGGCGGTATCGCGCGCGTTTTCGCCCGCGGTATAAAACCAGCCTTCAAGAGTAAGGGAGTCGAAAGTGTTAACGGGGATAATTTCCTTGTCCCACGTTTTGACAAGCCTGCTTGCAACTGAACTGGTGTCGTACAAATGCTTGAAATTGGGCCCCATTACCTTTTCCGCAAACGGTGTTTTTGGCGTAAACAAATGTTTACTTGGTCTGAAAAGGGCGTTAAACGCGATTTTTGCGATGCACATAGTTATCCTACCTTATTTTTTGAGTATGACTTTGCCGGCGGTTTTCGAGATATATTCGCCGTTTGACACAACCTTTTCGCCACCGACGAAAACGTAATTTATGCCTTTGGGGGTGAAGTCGGGGACTTTCGGATTTACTTCCACGTTGTCGAAATCGAAAACGGTAACGTCGGCGAAATAACCTTCTTTCAAAAACCCGCGGTCTTTGATTTTGAAGCGTTCCGCAGTCGCGCCCGTCATCTTTCTTACGACGTTTTTAACGGGGATATCGTTCTTCTTCGCGCGCACCAAAAAGTACGGGAAGCACTGATACGTCGCGCCGTTTTGCGTGCCGGCTTCTTCAACCCACGCGTCCGTCATAAAGATGGACAGGTCGTCTTTCATCAGCCTGTCGATTATTGCGTCGTTGTAGTATTTGTCGATGTAAAGTCTGCCTTGCGCGTTCGACAGGTCGACGAGTTTTAAGTAGCAGTCAAAGTCGGATATTCCTTCCGATTCAGCAATTTCCGCAATCGTGCGGTTTTCGTATTCCTTATGGTCGTCCGAAATGTACGCGACCGTGAAGTCGCTGAAATCCAGCCCCAGAAGTTTTTTGGACATTTCCACGAGTACGCGCAGTTTGAAACGGTTGAAAGGTTTCTTTCGGTCTTCCTTGCTCATTGCGAGATACCAGGCGGGCATAACGATTGTGATGACCGACGCGCCGTAAGTGAAAGCGTAATTGTCGTAGGCGATTTTATATCCTTTTTCGTTGTAGTCGTGCAGTTTTTTGAGCATAGGTTCAACGCTCGGCCACGACGAACGACCGACGAAAATAAGATGGCTGTATTCCGTCCTGACCTTCGACTTTTCCATAATGTCGATGATTTCGTCCAGCGCGATTTCGATATGCGGTTTCGAGATAAGGGGATAACCCATCGCGACTTTCGACTCCGCGCGCGGGTGAATGGTCAGGATACCGTCGTACTTTTGCAGTTCCTTTGCAAACGCGACGAGTTCGTCCGTTTTGCTGTACATGCCGGGTTCGTACATAAAGCCGAAACTTCCGCCGAACGCGCCGTTTTCCATTGCCTCGTCGACGAGTTTCATTTCTTCGTCGATTTGTTCTTTCGTGAGCGGTTTCGCGTCAAAGCCCGAAATGCTTATGCGCGTCGTGCCGTGTCCGATAAGGGGGACGATATTGACGTAAAGTTTGCCTTCGGCATTTTTAACAAAGTCTTTGAAACTGCCTGGGTTTTTGGCGTGGAATAGACCGCCGCCGACTTTGTCCTTATATTTTGTGTTTTTGTCGACGCCGAACGGCGAAAATCCGCAGTTGCCCGTGATCTGGGTGGTGATTCCCTGACGGATAAACGGCTCGTAAAACCTTTCCGCGTCGTCGTAGTCGTAAAAGAAATCGTTGTGGCTGTGCGCGTCGATAAAGCCCGGGGCAACAGTCAAACCCGTGCAGTCGATAACTTCGGCGTCCGCGGCGTCGATGTCTTTTGCGATTTTCATGATTTTGTCGTTTTCGATAAGAACGTCCGACACGTACGGCTTGCCGCCGCTGCCGTCAACGATAGTACCGTTTTTGAGTAAAGTTTTCATAATTGCCTCCGAATCCTAATTACTTATATTATATCATACGGTTATAGTAAAAATCTACAACTTTTTATGCGGTTTTACGATTGCATATCGCGCGAAAATTTGATAATATTTTATTGAGGTAAATATGATAACTACGGTTTTTATCGACATCGACAACACCCTTTTAGACTTCGACGTGTGCGCGACGTACGCCATGTCGAAAGGGCTTGAAAAATACGGGAAACACTACGAAAACGGATTGTTTGAGTGCTTCAAAAAAATCAACGACAATCTTTGGCGAAGAATCGAGGACGGTACGCTCACGAAAGACGGCTTGAAAAAAATCAGGTGGAATCTGGTTTTCGACGCGTTCGGGATAAAGGGCATCGACGGGCCCGAGTTTGAAGAAGTCTTTCACGACTTCCTTGCGGTGTCGGCAGAACCCGTGTCGGGCGCGCACGAACTTTTGACGTATCTTTACGGAAAGTATAAACTTTTTGCAACGAGCAACGGCCCGTTCAAACAACAGGATTTCCGCCTTGAAAAAGCCGATATGAAAAAGTATTTTTCGGGATTGTTTATTTCCGAGGCGGTCGGGGCGATGAAACCGTCGAAAGAATACTTCGATTATTGCATTGAAAACGCGAATGCGAAAAAGGACGAAATCGTGCTTATCGGCGATTCGCTTACCGCCGATATTGCGGGTGGACGGAACGCGGGGATAAAGACCGTATGGTTCAATCACGACCGCACGGATATTCCCGAAAATAAAATTTGGGATTATTACGTTGAAAGTCTTGACGAGATAAAAAACATACTTTAAGTGGTGATTTTCGTTCAATAAAACCCAATTTTTGCAAAAATAAAGCCGTGGCAGACGCCACGGCGTTTTAATATGTTTTTGACTATTTGATTTTTGTCATTACGTCTTTCAGCGCGCGGTAGCGGTGCGACACGGCGTTTTTTTCTTCCGCCGTCGCAAGTCCGAAAGACTTTTTCAGATCGTCCGAATAAAATATGCAGTCATAGCCGAATCCGCCGCTTCCTTCTTCGCGCCGCAAGATTCTGCCATAGGTTTTGCCGACGCCGAAAACGTAAGTGTCGTCGGGGTAATAGCAGGCGATGACCGAGATAAAATACGCGCTTCGGTCGGTAATATTTTCAAGGTTTTTCAAAAGTAAATCGCGGTTTTTTTTATCGTCGCCGTGAATGCCTGCATACCTTGCGCTGTGCACGCCGGGCGCACCGTTAAGGGCGTTTACAGACAGCCCGCTGTCGTCGGCGTAAACGGGTGCGAATATTCCTTTTTCGCGAAGGAACAGGCTTATCGTTTTTGCCTTGATAAGCGCGTTGTCGAAAAAGGTTTCGCCGTTTTCGTCGATTTCCGAATCGAAGCCGACGTCGTGAAGCGACAGCACCTGAACGTCTTTCCCGAGCATCTCGGAAAATTCGCGGATTTTGTTCATATTGTTGGACGCAATTATTACTTTTTCCATAATTTCCGCCGTGTATTATTGCAACAATGCGTTTGCAAGAGCCTGAATTTCAGCGACGTTTTTGTCGCTTACCGCCGAATAAATTTTGACGTCGGCGTCAAGAAGCGTAAGGTTTTTTTGCTGTTCCAGTATGCCGCGCATAATACGCGAAGCCTGCGGCGCCCATGAGCCGTTTTCGATAAATCCGACGGTGCGGTTCTGGAAATTCCTTTCGACAAGGTGTTCGATAAACGTTTTCATAAACGGGAAAATATCGCCGTTGTACGTCGTTGTCGCCAACACGAGTTTTCCGTATCTGAACGCGTCCTCGACCGCTTCCGCCATATCGCATCTCGCAAGGTCGAAAACGGGCACTTTCACACCCTTGTTTTCAAGTTCCGCTTTGAGCATATTCACCGCTTTTTCGGTGTGGCCGTAAACCGACGTATACGCGATGACAACGCCGTCGCTTTCCACGCCGTACGACGACCAAATATCGTAAAGATTGAGATAATACGGAATGTTTTCAAAAAGCCACGGTCCGTGCAGCGGACAAATGATTTTGATATCGAGTGCCGCCGCTTTTTTCAGAACCGATTGCACCTGCGCGCCGTATTTTCCGACAATGCCGAAATAATATCTTCTTGCCTCGCACGCCCAGTCTTCGTCGGTGTCGAGTGCGCCGAATTTTCCGAAAGCGTCTGCCGAGAACAAAACTTTGTCAAAGTCGTCGTAAGTCATGATGACTTCGGGCCAATGTACCATGGGAGCGGCGATAAACGACAGGTTGTGTTTTCCAAGCGGCAAAACGTCGCCTTCTTTCACCACGACTTGTCTGTCCTGAAAATCCGTGCCGAAATAGTTTTTCATCATCTGGAACGCACGAAGGGACGACACGATTTTCGCGTCCTTGTATTTTTCCGAAAACGCCAGAATATTTGACGAATGGTCGGGCTCCATGTGTTGCACGACAAGGTAATCGGGTGTGCGACCTTTCAAAGCGACCGCGATGTTTTCAAGCCACTCGGCGCCGAAGGATCTGTCGACTGAATCCATCACCGCGACTTTTTCGTCGATAATGACGTAAGAGTTGTACGCCATGCCGTTTTCCACGACGTATTGCCCCTCAAACAAGTCAAGGTTTTTATCGTTCACGCCGACGTATTTTATATCGTTTGAAATTTTCATAATAGGATCTCCTGATGCTTTTCACCATTATACAATAAAAACCGCAATTCTGTAAAACGAAAAAAAGGGCGGAAGACGTTATTATTTTTATATGGTAAAAAAGGAAAATATATATACAGTCAAAAAGACAGATGGAATGACACAATAATGAAGTAACAGCGACTCATAATTTACGTCAGGCGCGGTACAATAGCGGAAAAAGTGCGAAAAAACAAGAATATTGACGATTTTACGTCCTTTCGAAACGATTACTTTAATTTTCTTGACAACCGCGTGGATTTGTGGCTAAAATAAAGTTGCAGTTTAGATTTGTCGCAAACACATATTAACAAGGAGAATTCGATTATGTATATTAAACGCAGCATCGAGGAAATCATAAAAAAACGCGCAAAAACAAGCAAGTGTTTGTTGTTGACCGGCCCCAGACAAGTCGGGAAATCCACGCTGTTGAAAACGTTGTATCCCGACGTCAAATACTATACGTTTGACGATAAATTGCTGTTGCAAACGGCAGAAAGCGATCCTAAATTGTTTTTGAAAAACGTGCCGTCACCCGTAATTCTAGACGAGGTGCAGTATGCATCCAACCTTTTTCCTTATATTAAAATCGAGTGCGACAAAGACGACAAATATGAAAAATTTTACCTGACGGGTTCGCAACAGTTGAAATTGATGGAAAGGGCAAAAGAATCTCTTGCCGGAAGAATAAGTATTTTGGAATTGCAAGGTTTATCGCTTCGCGAGATCAACGGAATAAATTTCAATAAGCATTTCGTGCCTACAAACGAATATATCGCCGAGCGTGAAAAACATCTGAAACCATATGATAACCTTTGGAAAACAATCCACAAGGGATCATATCCCGAAAACTACGTTGTCGAAAAAGAATGGATCGATTTTTATTCTTCATACGTAAAAACATATCTTGAAAGAGATATTCGCGGCGAAATCGACATAAAGGACGAACTTGCTTTCATGAGGTTTCTTACCGCCTGCGCCGCAAGAACGGGACAATTACTCAACTATGCAAACGTTGCCGAAGAAGTCGGGGTTTCGCAAGTTACCATCAAAAACTGGATTTCCGTTTTAAGCAGGACGGGTTTGATTTATATTTTGCAACCGTATTATTCAAGCCATCTGACAAGGGCAATAAAGACGCCGAAGTTATATTTCAGAGATACCGGTCTTGCATGTTATCTTTCAAAATGGACAAGTTACGAGGCTCTTGAAAACAGTGCCGTTGCAGGCAATATGTTTGAAACGTTCGTTGTGTCCGAAATCATTAAGTCTTTCACAAACGAGGGCACGGAATATGATTTCAGCCTGTTCTATTATCGCGGGAAAGACAAGACAAAAGGGAAAGTCGACGGCGAAGTTGTTGAAAAAGAGAAAGAAATCGACCTGATTATTGAAGAAAACGGCACGCTTTATCCGATTGAAATCAAAAAAAGCGCAAATCCCACCGCATCGATGTCAAGCGCGTTCGACGTGCTTGACAAGGTTGTCGACAAAAATCGCGGAACCGGGGTAATACTTTGTATGTACGACCAAAAACTGTATCTGCGTGAAAATGTTGTCGTTTTGCCGATTGAATACATTTAAGCCGCTGAAAGAAGAATAAACAAAAATTGCGCCGCTAAAAAAAGCAAAATAACGCAAATAAATAAAATGTGAAATTTTATTCATATTCTGTTGACAAGCGGGAAAATTTAGTTTACAATAAGGGCAGAAAAAAGAAAGCAGGCTTAATATGAAAAAAATATCTTTGCACGTTGATGGTATGAAGTGCGGTATGTGTGAGTCGCATGTGAACGACGCCGTAAGAAAAGCGGCTGACGTGAAAAAAGTACGCTCGTCGCGCGTATCGGGTTTGACCGAAATAATCTGCGACGACAACACCGACGTCGACAAAATCGTATCCGCAATCAAAACCGACGGCTACGACGTGAAAGACGTGAATGTTTCGGACTTTGAAAAGCACGGCTTGTTTTTGAAATTTTAATTTGCTCTCCTTCCGATTTGTTTTATATAAAAAATACGCGCCCGAGGCGGCGCGTGTTTTTTTGTCCGCGCTAAAAACGCAAAAAATAAAAGGCTGACGGGATTGTCAGCCTTTTGGTTTTGACGCGGTTATTCGTTGTCGTCCTGTTTGTTTTCCTGTTTTTCGGCGATTCTCTCGCTCACCTTTTCAAAGAGCGAGGGTTTATCTACGTCATCCTCGTTTTCTTCAACGGGGTTTACGATGACTTTGACGTCCAGAATTTTGCGCTGCGTAAGCCTGTTTACGATGATCGTCAGGTTTTTGTAATTGAAGGTTTGCGCCTTTTTGGGGATTTCGCCGATTTCCGCGATAATCCAGCCGCTGACGGTCTGGGAGTCGAAGTCTGCCGCCTCGTCCTTATCGAGTCCGAAAGTTTCAAAGAATTTATCGAGTTCCGCACGGCCGTCGACGATATAAGTCGTGTCGTCGATTTTCGTGAAGTAGTTCACGACCTCGTCGTGTTCGTCCCAGATTTCGCCGACAAGTTCTTCCAGAATATCTTCAAGGGTAACAATGCCCAGCGTTCCGCCGTATTCGTCAACGACGACAGCCATATGCACTTTTTGGCGCTGCATGCTTTTCAGAAGCGTCGAAATCTTCATATGTTCCGTCGCGATGGTAACGGGGGTGATGTAGTTTTTTATCGATTTTTCGCCTTTTTCAAGGGCGGTGAAGAAGTCGATATTATGGATCATACCCACGATGCTGTCGATTGTGTTTTTGTACACGGGCATACGCGAGAAATTATGTTCCAAAAACAGCGCCTTGATTTTTTCCATCGGCATGTCGATGGGCACCGCAATAACGTTCACGCGCGGCACGAAAATATCCTCGACTTCCGCGTCGTCAAACTCAATCGCGCTGGAAATAAGTTCGCGCTCCTGCATGTCAAGAGAGCCGTCTTCCTGCGCTTCTTCGACCATGGATAAGAGTTCTTCCTCGGTGATTTTGTCGTCGTTTCTCGATTTGAATATCTTGCGAAGAATGAATTTCAGCCCCGCAAACAAAATCGTGATGGGGTACAGTATGACCATTATCGCGCGCATCGGGTAGCCGAACGCCATCGAAATCTTTTCGGAATTTTCTTTCGCAATCATTTTGGGCGAAATTTCGCCGAACGTCAGAACAATCACGGTTGATACCGCGACCGAAACGATACCGCTTACCGCGGCGTTTGGAATGATTGTTTCAAAAAGATTGTTGAATAATACCGAAAGCGTGATATTGACAAGGTTGTTGCCGACGAGGATTGCCGAAATCACTTTGTCATATCTGTCCAGAAGATACAGCGCGTTTTTGGCGGCTTTGTTGCCGTCCTGCGCTTTAAGTTTGAGTTTCGTGCGGTTTACCGAGGTAAAAGCAGTTTCGGTTGCCGAAAAATAGCCCGAAAACAGCACGAGTATTATGATGAAAATGACCGACAATATAATACTGTCAGGGTCAGGGTCAGGTTGTTCTGTTAACATACTTCTCCTTACAAAAAATAATAATGTTATTTAATTATATCATTGAATATATAAATTGTAAATATATTTTATTAAAATCGCCGTTTTTTGGACGTTTTATCGGAATCCCACGGCAAAAGCGGTTGTTTTGGCTATTGACAATGACGCTTTCCGGTGCGATAATAAAAAAAAGGAGACGCGATATGAATATACTTTGCGACAAAATGATTATGGCCGTGTTGTCCGGCGGAAACGCCACGGAAACCGTACGCGACCTTACCGCCCGGGGCTTTTATACGACGATGCTTTCGTCAACGGGCGGATTTTTGAAAAAGAAAAGCGTGACGCTTCTTATCGGCGTCGAAAGGGCACAGGTCGATACCGTCCTGGAAATTCTGGAAAAGCACGCGAAAAAGCATATCGAGGCGTCTTTCGTGACTTCTCCCGACGTCACGGGCGTTGCCGTAAAAACGCCGGTAAAGGTCGAAACGGGCGGCACCGTCGCATTCGTTATGGACGTTTTGAGTTGCGTCAAATTCTGAAAGTCTTATTGTTCGGACTTGCGAAAAATCAACTTTTTTATTAAAAATTATGGATATTTCCGATAATATTAAAAAACGCACGAGCCTGACGGCGGTATTTTATAATCGTTCGTTCGGGTTTATGGTTGTGCCTTACGCGGTCGAACGAAATATGCGGTGTCATATCGCAATCGAGCCGACAATAATCCTTCCGCCGAAAACTTCTTTTGACGAGTTGGGCAGTGCCGTCAAAGAAACAATAAAAATCGCAACAAACGCTCCCGAAACGGATATTGAAAAAAACGTAAACGAATTTTGGAAAAAGACGAAGTACAAAGGTTTTCGCGGTTTTTCAAACCATTTTCAATCGATAAACGTCAATTTGTGCGAAGACATGTTGAAAATCAAAAAATGGGTTTCAACGCCGCAAAAAGGATACATCAAGGACGATTCTCAAAAACCTATTGAAATCTCCGTTGCAATCTCCGACTCGGAACTCGGCGCAATTATTAAAAATATATTCGAAACGGAGAAATAGCAGTTTCTTATTAAAGTTTCAAAAGAACCGGATATCAGGTTCTTTTTTTATACGGCGGGTGAATTATAAAAAGTAAACGACGTACAACCCCGCAAGGGTTGCGAAAAGCGTAGGAATTGCGACGACAACGCCGTACTTCAAAAAGTCAAGGAACGTAAACTTTACGTCAAGGTTTTTCAAAAGCCCCGTGAACATTATTCCCGCAAGCGCGCCGACGGGCGTCAGAAACGCGCCGATGTTGCTGCCGATTACCGACGCATACACCGCAAAAGGCGACGCGGTTTCGGTGATTGCCGAGTACAAAACGCTCATCGGAATATTGTTGATAAGGTTTGCGACGAGCGTCGACGACACGCCGTAAGTCAATATGTCGTACCTTTCTCCCGCCGCGCCGAAAACGTCGGCGATTTTTTGCGATACGCCCGTTTTTTTCAGCGACAAAACGACGATAAACATAGATATGACAAAGGGGATTAGTTCGTAGGGCAGACGTTTGAAAACGTTTGTGAGTTCCGTCGGTTTTTCCTTTTTCACGGCGGCGATAACAAGCGCGCCGACAACAAGGAGAAGAAACGCGCACGTCGCAACCGCCCACATTTCGATTCCGACGTAATCCGCGATAATAAGGAATACAAGGCAAACCATTAAAAGCACCGAGCCGAATATCGCAAGGTACGGTTTTTCGATTTTTGCGGTCTCGACTTCGCTCACGGGGATCTCTTCCTTAAACTGTTTTTTGAACAATAAGTACAGCACGAGAAGGGCGCAAAGCCCGCCGAATATCGTCGGCAACGCCATTACTTTCAGATAACCGGAAAAGGTCATGTGAAATGATTCCGCAAGGTATATATTCGTCGGATTGCCGATTATGAAAAACATTGAAAACGTGTTTGCCGCAACAAATTCCGTCACAAGATACGGCACGGGATCGATGTCGGCGTTTTTGCAAAAGTAACAGATAAACGGCGTAAACGTAAGGATAATGATGTCGTTTGACGTAAACACGGTCAGAATCGACACCACGCCGTAAAGAATGAAAAACAGCTTCGTCCGACTGTGTCCCGCAAGTTTCATCGACTTTGTCGCAAGAAATCTGAATACCCCCGCTTCGTCCAGAAATACCGACACCGTCGTCATTCCGAAAAACAGCAATAGGATTTTTACGGGGTTGACGGAGTTTCGCCCGTGAAACATCGACGCCATATCGCCCGTCAATCCGTCCCAGGCTTCCCTGAAAGTCAACACGTTAAGCGCGACGATAAGTATCGCCGAAATTACCGGCACCACAAAAAATACGGGAATGCGCTTTCCTTTGATTTTTACTTCGGGCAGAAATACGATTGAAAGTATCGTTCCCGCCGCCGCTATTACGGATAATACGATTGCCGCCGTCATCATCAGTTCCTCAAACGAGAAAGCATTATATTCCCATTTTGAAAAATTCGCAACGATTATCGCTTATTACGTTTTATTTTCTTTGCGGTTTTTTATGATTGTTGAAAAACGGAGTTTTGTCGTTTACGACGCGGGAGTACTTTCTTGCCGATCCCGCGTAATAAGTGTACATCATTTTCGCCACGTTTTCGGGTGATACTATTATTCCGTCCACGCCGAATCGCTTGAAATAGTGCATAGCCTGATTTGTCGAGCAATCAAAATAATATGCGTCGTTTTCGATTTTTACCGGGGTGGGACGATAAAGATATATTTTTTTGAACAGGTATTTTCCCTTTTGTGATAAAACCACCTTGATAAGGTCGGTTTCGTTTTTGAAAATCGGATATTGTGCGCCGCATCTTATCTGCCTGTCGAAGATTTGTTTGATATCTTCGGGGATATCGGCTTTTTTTGTCAGCAAAGATACGCTTTTTACGTTTGCAAGGCGCAAGGTGTAAAGGTTTTGACCGTCGGTTGACAAAACATAATTGTAAAGTTCTTCTTTCGACGACGCCACCGCATAAACGGACGCGTTTTTGATTTCGTCGCCTTTATTCACGATGCTGACCTGCAAATTTTTCCGTATGGCTTTTTGCAAATCGTTGTAGTTTTCTTTGAATATTATCAGTTCGCGACGGGGTTGCGGGCGCGACGCGTAGGACATAAACATCCTTCTGTAAAACGACGAAAGGGATTCGTCGGAAAGGGCGACGTTTTCAATGAAAGTGACCGCCTTTTCGGATAATTTCGTCGGTTTGAACGAAAAGACCGCGGTTTTTCCGTCAGTTGCGACGTTTTCGCGCCGAGCGATTACCTTTATCACGTCCGAATACACTCGTTCCTTCGATTTATCGGGAAGCCCGGACAACGCTTTCGAAACGTCGTCGCGCAACGCTTCTTCGCTTGCGGAAAAAGTTTCGTAAAAATTCACGACGAGCGTGTTTACAAACGCGTTGAAATTTATGCTGTCGTCGGATTTTAAGAAGTTGAAGTTTTTGCAATCGGATTTCATTGTGGAAAGTACGCTTTCCGGCAAACTTATTTTAATTTTATCTTTCATCTTTCGTCACCAAGTAAAAGTGTACCCTAAAAGGGGGCAAAAATCAAGCAGTTTTTGCGGTTCTATGGAAAGGGGGCAAAAATTTCTTAAAAAGTGCGGTAATATCGTTTGTTCAAAGTTGCGTTATACTGAAAGCGAAATAAAAATGCGAGGTGATTTTATGGATAATTTCAATCTGATTGCGGGATACGAAAAAGAGAAAAAAGAGTTGAAAAAGATTTGCGACGTTTTGAATAACCGCGAGTATTATATGGGAAAAGGCGCAAAAATACCAAAAGGCTTGATTTTGTACGGTAGTGCCGGCAACGGAAAGACGTTGTTCACAAAAGTCCTTGCGAGAGAATGTGACCTTCCCGTGTACATAGTCGATACTGCTGACGCGAAAGACGAGTCGTCGATTATGCAACAAATCAAAAATGCTTTCGATAAAGCAAACGGCAGCGACAATTGCAGCGTCGTGTTTTTCGACGAAATTGACAAGTTTTTGCCTGACCTTGACGGTTATTTCGTCGATCAGGGCGCAAAAACGATACTTGCACAACTTTTAACCTTAATCGACGGCATAAACTCGACAAACAACGTGTTTTTCGTTGCGACGTGCAACGACTTCGACGATCTTCCCGCGTCGATGGTGCGCCCCGGTCGTATCGATAAAAAAATTATGTTGCAAAATCCCGACTACGGCGCAAGAAAAGAGATTGCCGAAAAATATATGTTTGCGACGAAGTGCGAATTCGAAATGTCGGTGGAAGATATTGCGGAATTGACGCAAGGTTTATCTTGCTCCGCAATCGAAACTCTTATCAATGCGTGCGTGCTCGAATCGGACGCAAAAAACTTTGTATCGACGAAAACGATTTATAAAAACGCCAACGAGATTCGGTATTGCGATATCGAAAGGGATTTTTCCGACGAAGAAAAGTATATGAAAAGTTGTTATAACCTCGGCCGATTTGTCGTTGCGAGAAGTTTTAAGAACGCCGATTATACGCTTGATATGGATGAAAATAATCTTTGCAACTCGTTTTTCAAAAAAATCCTGGAAGACTTGTCGAATGACTACGACGAATACGGCGGCTACGATGACGAAGAATTCCGTTATACCGACGGAACGTCGGACAAAAAAGCAACCGTGACGTTTTCAAAGTATTTCTCCGCAAAAGATTTCGAAAACACGATTTCCGTTTTGCTCGGCGGGATGGCGGCGCAAAAATTGTTTTTCGGCAAAACTTTCGACAATACGTATTACGATCTGGTATCCGTCGATAAAGTCTTGTTCAATATGGCGGAATACGGTATGTTCGGTGTGGACAAAACGTTTTTTTACAACCGACACGAAAATATGCCGTACAGCAAAAAACGCATTGACGCGCTTAACGAAAAGTTCGACGACATTACTCGAAAATGCTACGAAACCGCCGAAAAAATCGTGACGGAAAATCGCGGGCTTATCGAGTTTTTGCAACCATTCCTTATCCGAGAAGAAGTAATCAAAAAGAATAGGGCGGAAGAACTTGTCAGAGAATACGTCGAAGACAAAAATAACAAAGTATGAGAAAAACCGCGCGCGACTTGAAAAAGAGAGAATTTGAATATTTTCTGAAAGCGACAATTTGCGACGTAATGCGGTTGTTCGGTTACTCGAAACTGCCGCATGTTTTCGAAACGAAATTGCCGGGCAACGAAATGATGTCGTTTATCACGATACGAAACGGTAAATATTCGGCGATTGCGTACGATTATCAAAAAATCGCCGCCTCATTTTCACGTTACGACAAGGAAGATGCCATCGCGCGCATTGTTTTTATCACCGCTCACGAGATGCGACATTATTATCAGCATAGACAAATCCGCGCAAAATCGTCGAGAGAAAGCGTAAAAACCGTAAACGCGTGGAGAAAATCCGACGTGATATGTATTGACTGCGACAATAGCGAGTATTATGGCAACGTGCGGGAAATCGACGCGTTCGCGTTTGCTTATTCTTACGTTGCCGACAAATTCGGAATACTGGTCGTGAACGTCGGTGTGCCAAAAAAATATCGCACGGTGATGAAAAGATACGTCAAAAAAACGTTCGGCTTAAAGGCGCCGATATTTTCCGCAAAGTACGATAAATACTTTTATTGAGCAAAAGTTTGACAAAATGCGACAAAAAACGACGGGCGGGAAGGCTCGTCGTTTCGGTGTGGTTTTTATGTTTTTTTCGATTGTTTCGTTCGGAAGAAAACAAACAAAACAGGGCATGTTATTTTGAATAATTTTCCTGCATTTTCGTCAAGCGTTCCTTGATTTTTTCACGGAGAGATTGCGGCTCGATTATTGCCGCATACGTGCCGTACTGCATCGCCCAGAATTGCATTGCATTCGGGCTTGCGACAATTTCGACGGTTAATATGCCGCTTTCGTTGTCTTTAACCTTGATTTCCGCGCCAAACCAATCGATTATATCGTCGATGAGCCGCTCGGGCAGTTTAATCACGACGCGCTCGGGCTTGTCCGCAAACATATAAGGACGCGCGGTTGAAAGTTCCTTGTAATCGATGCCGTTTTTGTATCCCGGGACGGATTTCAGCGGCGTGCGTATATCGTCGGAAATCTGCATGTCCGTGATTTTGTCCATGCGGTAAAAGGCGACGTCGCATTGCTTTTCGTTGTACGCCATAAGGTAGTAGTGCTGGTTGTGCAATAGCATCTGATACGGGCTGACTTTATGGTGCGCGGTGCGGTGCAGTTTTTTGTCCGCGCCCATTTTGTTGTAGTCGAAGACAAGTTGCTTTTCGTTTTCGATTGCTTCGTCGACGAGATCGACGTTCAAAAACAAATCGCGGTTCTGAGTTTTGTTCCAGTCGCGTACCGAGTAAACGTGCTTGACGTGCGCTTTGAAATACTTGCCACCCAAAAGAATCAGCTTGTCGATGAGTTGCTTGGAATACGTCGCGTTTATGTGGCTGCTGCTTAAAACGCTGTCGATAAGAAGACGGAGTTCCGCGTTCTCGAAAGGGCGGCTTGCAAGATAGATTCCTTTTTTGTCGCCTTCGATTTCAAAACCCATTTCTTTGAGATAGGATACGTTGCGACCGATTGCCTTTCTTTCGACGACAAGGTCGTATTCGTCGCTTAAAATATCGATGATTTTTTGCTGAGTCAGCGGATGGTCGGCGTCGGAATAACCGCTCAGAACCTGATAAAGCCTGAAAATCAGCGTTTGTTTGCTTTCCATAAAAGCCCCCTTGAAAATCGTTAAATCAATTATATCACTTATTTTCAATTATGTCGATCGTTCGTCCCGTTTTCGGTACATTAAAAGCGTCTTCCGCACAAAACACACGCGATTACCCGATTTCGGCCTTTATAAACGGAGGGAATAGTATAAGACGTTATTATTTTAAAGGCGGGATTGAGAAAATCAACGCAACGAGAAACGCAAAAATTTTTCCTTCCGTGGCGAGGTTTCGTGTGCGCGATGCTTTGACTTTTGAAAACGGTTGTGATATTTTATAAATAACCGTTTGAATGTGAACAATATTTGGGAAAGACACTCGGTATTGCTTGTTTTATGGTCATCAACGTCTTTTCCAAGTTCACGTTTAATGGTTCATTAACTTAAATTTGTTAAGGGTGTGGCGCAGTCGTCGCACTCTTGTTTTTATTTTGAAAAACACTTTCTGTATTATTAAGACAAAACGTATAAATCATTAACCTACAAAAATTTCAATCATATACAGTCAGCATAAGCGATTATTTTAGAAAATGGCACTATGATTGGTGCTTAAACGCAGTATAAAAAACACGAACCCTTTGCGGTGTTCGTATTTTTCACTAATGGCGGAACCAATGCTATCCAATTCTAACTTTAAAGTGTATATTAGTGTTAAGTGTATTAGAATAATGATTAATCTTCAATAATCTTTTTAATAATTGAAAATATATTTATAAAATGTTTTAAATTAGTATCTTTAAATTGTTCATTAGAAGATACAGATTCGGCAAATTTTATTTTTGATAATCCAAAATTTGTTTGGTTGTTTATCCCAAGAGCTTTTTCTTCTTGAGATATTTTATCTATATTATAAACAAAAACTCTTTTATGTGCAGAACCATCAATAATTGCGGTCTTATTTTTACATAATTCAATGTTTTCACATTTTCTATTAAGCAATATTGAATTACCATTTTCATCAAAATCCTTACCTAAAAACAATCTTCTCTTTATACAATCCTCACACACAATTAACTTTTTTAAGTCTTTTTCGGAATAATAATGTTCTATACATAAATTATTATCATGTTTTTTACCTTTCGGATATGGAATACAAAAAGAGAATACATTATTGCCCCAATTTTTGTAGCATGAATCTTTATTGGTCATTTTCTTTATTGTTTCAGGTTTATCTCTATCTGCAATAAAAATATACTTTCTGGTTTGTTTTAATTTTGAAAACTGCTCACAAAGACTTATAAGGGCAGAGTCTCCCATTTGAAGTGTTATGTCTTTATTTATATATTCCTTAGGATAAAATTCAAGAAAATCTATCGTTAAAGTATTTAACATATCCCTATTGTCTTGAGATATAGATTTGTCTTCTTTTAATTTTGTTAAAGCATTTTTTATATGAATCCAATCGGAAGCCCCTTCGGTTATAATCAGCGGTTTCGCTGATTGAGAATTGTTTTTAATAGCATTTATTTCTTCTCTGTATTTTTTAGATTCTTTTAGCATGTTGTAGGCTGTGTAGAATTGAGAAAAATCTTCAGGTAAAATAACTTGATTTTCTGGAAGCTCTCTAATTTGAAAATTATCAACTCTGAAAATTTTTTCCATTCCCAAAATAAATAATGGAGAGTGAGAAGTGATTATGAATTGTATTTTAGGAAACTTCTTTATTAATTTGGGTAAAGTTGTATACTGTAAATTTGAATGAAGATGTAAATCAACTTCATCAATAACAACTATACCTTGTATTTCTCCTAATTTTATACTTTTATTTAAATCATAAGAGTCAGCATATCTTACAATATTTGAAAAAATATTAAATAGAGCCATTTGTCCTGTGGATAATGAATTTAATGATTTTAATACAATATTTTCATTTGCATCTACCACGAATATTCTTTCAATTCCTGAATTCCTGTAATTTGTTCTAAGAAAAACCTGTTTTCCCAATATTTCAGATAAAATTATTTCTATATTCTGTCGTGCTATTTTTAACAATGAAAAATCTTCTTGATTAACATAATTTGGTATAGAATAATTTTTTTCAAGTTGCCCACTTGTTGGATTATATTCTACACTTTCATTTATATCTAGACGCGAGTCCAAAATTATTTCCATTAACCATGATATATTATCATAAATGGAATTTTCGACAGTAATTGGATTATAAAGGTTTTTATTGAATTTATTTTTTAATTTAAATGTTAGTTCATTATTTTGTTCTTTTATATTAAAGTAATGTTCAGACAACCATATAGGACGAGCATATCTATTAGGAGAAAAGTAACAACAAATATTGTTTTGAAATAACAAGTTAAGAATTTCTTCATTTTGTGTTAAATGTTTATCGTTATCTGAGTCTTTAGACCATTTTAGACCGCAATTATTAACACCTGATTCCTTTTCCCATTCTTCAAAATTTTTAACTCCTAACTTTGTTAAATATTCTATATCTTTATCATTATTAGTATACTTAATATAAGATGCCATATATGGCTGACCTATCTGTATTTCCGTATTTTGGGATATTTTATAAAAATAATGTCCTGCAGGCCCATTAGTAACCATTACATTTTGAAAAATATTTCCAGCAATTTCATACATTGAATCTATAATATTTGATAAAAATAGTGATTTGCCGGAACCATTTTCACCGACGATAATTAGTGGTAATGGTTGATTATTTTTGAATGGCAAATCAACATTTACATTTTTTAAAGGACCAACATTTTGATAATTAACTCTTGATAAATACATATTTTCTCCTTTTTAACATGTGTAAATTATAGCATATTATATTTAATAATGAAAGACCTACGAGAAAAAAGAGAAGAAGTATTTTATAACTTCTTCTCGTGGTTGTTTTATTGATTGTTTTGCAAGTGAGAATAAACTTCTTTTGCGGTAAGATTTTGAGAGTTGCCAAAGGTTTCGGCAAAGTTTTTTAAGTCAGTTGCAAACATTAAACTTATTCGTTTAAGTTGTTGATTTGACAAGCTTGCCTTACCTAATTTTAAAGTGTTATCTTCAAAATTATATTTGGCAGTGTTCTCTTGTAATTTTTCACAATCAACAAAACATTTTGTTTTGGTATCAGTCATAAGCATTTATATTTTCATATAAAAACTTGTTGGCAGCGATACCAATTTCAATCCAGACTTCAATTTGAAGTCCAAATTTATTATACATACAACAAAAGCATTGAAAAAGATAAGGTTTTGTATAGTTTAAATAAGCAACTGCAAGAAAATAACAAAAAACTTGCGAACTTTGTTCGTGCAATAGAAAGTGGAATTTTTAACGACACAACAAACGAAAGAATGAAAGAACTTGAAATAGCAAATAAAGATTTGCAAGAAACAATAACAAGCCGAGAAACGCTTGTTATTAAACCACTTGATAAAAATGTTATTTACTCATTCTTGTGCTCTTTTAAAGATATTGACCTAACAGACCAACTCGCTTGTCAGCGACTTGTTGATATGTTTATAAACAAAGTTGTTCTTTACGATAACTATTGCGAGATTTATTTTAACACAAATGGCGATAAGTCTAAACAACTTAAACTTAAAGAACAACCAGACATTGATAGTGAAATTTTGTTTGAAAGCAAGAAAAAAGAGCAATCTAAACTAAAAAGTTCGGATTACTCCCTATTGGCGGCACGGGTGCAAGTCAGATTGAACTTTTTGTTGGTTATAATAAAATAATTTTAGCTCTCAACTTAAAAATTTAGCGCATAAAACTCAATTTAAGGTTTTAGCTTTTATGTACGATTCATTGGTCCCATCAACGATATAACTAGTTGCTGTTTCCGTCATATAGCCTTTTATGAAGAATTCCTTTATTTCTTCTTCATTATCCCACGATTCTATTTTTATTGAGTAAGAATCTTTATTTAGATCTATTGGTTCTTTAACTAGTGCGAGACAGAAACACAAAGTTGATGATATAGGTTCAATCATTAAAGTTGGCATATCTAGTTCACTAATTTCTTGGTTTGCCTCCTTGATGTATCTCAAAGTTCCATAAGTATTGTGAAGGGTAAAGTGTATAGAGGATTTGTTATATACGATAAATGGTTTGTAATTTTCTATACTCTTTTTTACGGTTGAATCATCATTGGTTGTATTTGTAATTATATGTTCGTAGAAAGGTTTAAGCCATTGCTCTTTTGTTTCATCAATAAGGTCATCAAGGCTCTTGTCGACAAATTCTGGTCTCAATCGTTCTTTGAGCGGAACGCCAGAGATGCTATTAAATATATTTTCAAATTCTTCAACTAACTCTTTTGCTTTATCAATTATAATATCGTTTCTTCTCCACATGATAGTGAAAAATCGAAAAAGCAGTTTGTATTCATAGTTTGTAAAAACAATCTCTTCTTTTTCAGCTGCCACAATTTCTTTTATTCTCTGAAATAATTTTGCCACATCGTTTTCATATTTATATGCCAAATGTTTTTCTGTGATATCTGAGTTAAAATTTTCTAATTGATATGCATCAGCTATTTTTATGCGTTTAGTTTTTTTTCTTTTAACATCATAAATTAACACGGCTTGATTTTTAGGCGCAACTTCTGGATTAATAGCAAATCCTTTTAAAATAAATTTTGGTATTATATGGTCTCTAGACATATTTTCCTCTTTAAATTTTGAGTGTTTTTTGGAACAATTATAAAATACTAGTGTTCCAAATTTTATTAAAGACTAGAAAAGATTTATTTTTTCAGCAATTTTCTCATAATATTCTTGAAAATGTTCATCTGTATCTAACGGAAAATCCTCAATATTTTCTAAAACATCAATGTTATAGTCATTCTTTAATAAAATTTTTAGTTTAAGCAAATATTCATAATATTTAAGCATTAGACGCTCTGAACCATCTTCATCTGCTGTATAATGAGAAACGGATTTTTGGAGCAAATCGTGAAATCTATTAATAAACCGATATTGCCCCATTGTTTTAATTTGAGAAATTGCCTGTTCTTTTAACACAAAATTATTAGGGTCTACATCATTTGGATGGTGTATGATTTTTGATATTATATACTCAACAAAATTACGTAATTGTCCTAAAATATTTTGACTTAATAGTCCTCTTTCAGATGAGTCGAATCGGGCAATATTTTTACATATTACAGCATTTGTATCTTTGATCGCTTGGTCTATCTTGAACATGCCAATCTCCTATCAACAAATAAATTACTATTATTTACTACTTTTAATGTTATACCACATTCCAGTAAAATTTTCAAGGTAATAGGCTCTTGCTCTTTACATTTTTTATAAAAAATGTTATAATGCTTTCAATAATAGGAGTGTGATGAAATGAGTTTTGCTGAAAGAGTGAAAAATGTTCGAATAGAGTTAAAACTATCACAAGAAGATTTAGCCCATAAGTTGGGAGTTAGTTTTGCCACAATAAATAGATGGGAAAACGGCTCGTATAATCCAAGTAGATTAGCAAAAAAGGCTTTTGATGATTTTTGCAAGGAAAACAACATTAATGATGGAGAAAGTGCTATATGAGAATAATTCAAAACTTTACAAATCAAGAACTAAAAGAACTTTTAAATGATTTCTACAAGTATTTTCAAACTGGTTTTGAATTTGAAGAATTCTTAAAGCCGTTTTTAGAATCAATTGGTCTATCTGAAGTAGTTGTTACAAAAAAAACAGGCGATGATGGTGTTGATTTAACTGCAGTAAAAGAAGGACTTGCTGAAATTAACAATGTAGATAGCGTGAAATACAGAATACAAGCAAAAAGATTTGCTCCATCTTCTACAATTGCACCTGAAAAAATAGATGCCTTGCGTGGAAATTTAAACTTCAATGAAAAAGGGCTTTTCATAACAACAGCAAAAGTTTCAGATAAGGCAAAAGAACAAGCCGTTTCCAAAGACCCTTACAAACCTGTTTTCGTTATAGATGGAATTGACTTGGTTAGAATTTGCATAGAAAAGCAAATTGGTTTTGCATATAAGCCTGTATTTAGCGCAAGCGCATTAGGTATATTTACTAATAAAAAACAAGAACTTGCCCCATCTACAGGTTCTGTATTTGTATTCAATTTTGATTCTGTAGAAAAAACAATTACTGCAAATGATGTGCGAGTACATATAATTTCAATTCCGAGACTAATTTTAGATAAAATAAAAAATAATAATCAAAAACAACCAATGAAATTAGTTGTAAACAACACGGATACTTTTAATGTGATGTTTTGTCCTAGCCGCAACTACCTCTCACAAGTCACAGAAATATTGCGCAAATATGGTTTAATGCAAGACGATGGTACCGTTGTGGAGAAGAAGGCAAAATGGGCAATTGATGCACAACAAACAATTCATATAACGATAATGTGAGGTGTGTAATTATGAATTATATTGGTTCTAAATTTTCTTTAATTGATTTCTTAAAGGAATCTATCAATAAAACGTTGAAAACTCATAATGAAACCAAGCAACCGCCTGAAATGGTTTTTGCTGATTTATTTGCTGGCACAGGTGTTGTAAGTGGTTCATTTAAGGATGACGGATATTCAATTATTGCTAACGATATTCAGTATTACAGTTATGTTATCACAAAGCATATGATTGAAAACAACGGCAATCTTGATAAAGAAAGATGCGCTAATCTTATAGAAGAATTAAATCAACTTGAAGGTGTTGAGGGTTTTATTTATAAGAACTATTCTTATGAAGGAACGGAAGGACAAGAATTCCGGAGAATGTATTTTTCGGAATACAATGCAAAGAAATGCGATGCTATAAGAATTCGAATTGAAGAATGGCTTAACGAAGGAAATATCAATGAAAACGAATATTTCTTCTTACTCGGCTCTCTTATAAACAGCATTGATAAATACGCTAATACTGCATCTGTTTATGGTGCTTATCTCAAAAAATTAAAGCGTTCTGCCTTAAAAAAAATACAACTTGTTCCGCTACCTATAATGCATGGCGAAGTGGATTGTAAAGTCTATAACGAAGATATAAGTGAACTAATCAAAAAAGTTTCCGGAGATATTTTATATCTTGACCCACCTTATAACGAGAGACAATATTGCACCAATTATCATATGTTAGAAACCATTGCAAGATATGATAATCCTGTTATTAAGGGTAAAACAGGTCTTCGTGAATATTCGGCACAAAAAAGCGTGTTCTGCGTAAGAAATAAAGTCGCTGAAGCGTTTGAAGATTTGATTAAAAACGCTAGCTTTAAGTATATTTTCTTAAGCTACAACAACGAAGGCTTAATGTCTTTCGATACTATCGAAAAGATTATGAAAAAGTACGGAAAATACAAAGTATATATGCAAACATATCGTAGATTTAAAGCGGACAATGCTCGTGATAACAAGTCAGATACTACGGTAGAATATTTACACTGTTTGGTAAAGGAGAAATAAAATGGAAGAATTTGAAAAAATGTTTGATTCTGACAATGAATTTAATACAAATGAGATTGATGAAAGCTCTATTAGCATAAAAGCATTAGAAAATCTAGCTATAATTCCAATGGATTTATCAATGGAGCTTATATTAGAATGGGTACGCAAAGGAAAATTAGTGTTGGACCCTAATTTCCAACGTAGAGAAGTTTGGGATATTAAGAAAAAAAGTAAATTTATTGAATCCTTAATTTTAGGAATACCAATTCCTTCCATCCTACTAGCAGATGACCGAAAAAATAATCAATATATAGTTATAGATGGAAAGCAACGTATTAGCACAATCGTTCAATTTATGGCGATAGATAATGATAACAAGGGCTTCAGACTAAAAGATTTAGAAATCTTAAAAGAGCTAGAAAATTTTAATTATAAAAAAATGCTATCTGATGGGAACGTTGTAGATTTATTATCTAGTTTTCAAAATGCAATATTAAAAAGCTCTATCGTAAGAAATTACACAGAAGAACAATTATACTTTATTTTTAATCGCTTAAATACTGGAAGCGTTCCTCTTTCTACTCAAGAATTAAGGCAGTCCTTGTTCCCAGGTAGATTTTTAGATTATGTAAATGAATATTCATATGATAATGTATGGATAAAAAGTGTATTAGGCATAGCAAAACCCGACAAGCGAATGAAAGATGTAGAATTAGTTGTCAGATATATATCTTTTAAATATTTTTTATCTTCATATAGCAATAGCCTCAACGAGTTTTTTAATAATACTTGTATTTACTTTAACAAGACATGGGATGAAAATAAAGACGCAATTATCAATGACTGTCTTGAACTAAATAATGCTATATCATTTGTTTTTGATAACCTTGGGAAGGATTCTTTTAGAGCATATTTACAAAATAAAGAAACAAAAGAATGGAAGTTCGGTCCAATTAACAGGCCAATGTTTGACTTGATGTCAGTTGTTTTTTCAAATCCTAATAATAGAAAAATTATCAATGATAACAATATAAATTTACGCACGCTTATTATTGATTTATTTACTAAAAATGATATATTTTATGATGCTTTTTTACCAACTACACATAGCAAGGATAAAACAGACAAAAGATTTGATATTTTCTTAAAAGAATTAAGCGCATATTAATTTAGGATATTGCAATGACAAAAGATTTTAAGTTACTAAGGAAAAGAATTATAGAGATAATTTCTAATTTTTCAAATCTAATTGAAAAATATCCTAAAGAAATTAATAATAAGAATCAAGATTTAATCAAGTCTTTTATTTTGCTTTGTCATGCTGAACTAGAAAGTTATTTTGAAAATATTTGCATCAAAATTATCTCAAAAAACAAAGCCTCGTTTGATAATAACAATATTGTTACAAAACCATTACTAGCATTATCATTAATGAGTGACAGAACTTTTAAGGAAGAGGATAAAACTTTACAAACTGCAAAAGAAAGATTGGATAAATTGTACACAAATTATTTTGCAACTATAAAAAATAATAACGGGATAAAAGAAAAAAATCTAAAAAATATTCTTCCTCACATAGGCATAGAAATGAATAGTATAGATTCTATATTATTATCTCAATTAACCGCATTTGGAGAAAAAAGAGGGCATACTGCCCATAATGCCCAAAAAGTAATCCGAAGATTTAATGATGAAATAACTTCAATAAATAATATAATCGTAGGTCTTGAAGATTTAGATAAGAAATTTAAGGAATTACTATGAATAAAATCAACGATTTAGATATGTCAAATTGGAGAGAGTTGACTGATGTTTGGACTGACAGCCTTTGGATTATTCCGCAAAGGGATAATTCTGGAGCTCATGATGGACATTATCACGGTAATTTTGTTCCGCAAATACCGCATCAAATGCTTGCCCGTTACACAAAGGCGGGTGACTTTGTATTAGACCCTTTTGCCGGTAGCGGAACGACTTTGATTGAGGCACAACGAATGGGAAGAAATTCCATCGGTATAGAACTACAACCAAGCGTGGCGGCAGAATCAATTGGCAGAATTCATTCCGAACAAAAAGAAGGCATTATTGCCGACACATTTGTAGATGATAGTAGAACGTTTGATACAAAGAGAATTTTGGAAACTTATAATATCAACAGCGTTCAATTTATTATTTACCACCCCCCCTATTGGGATATAATCAAATTTAGCGAAGATGAAAACGATTTGTCAAATTCAACCAGTTTAGACGAATTTATAAATAATTTTCGACAGGTGGTAAGAAACACATCCGCCATACTTGAAAAATGGCGATATTGTGCTGTTGTAATAGGCGACAAGTATGCAAACAGCCAATTAGTTCCGTTGGGGTTTTATTGTATGCAAGCGATGCAACAAGAAGGGCTTACACTAAAAGCAACAATAGTTAAGAATTTTGAAGAAACGAAAGGCAAAGCAAATCAAAAAGCACTTTGGCGTCAACGTGCTTTGCAAAATGGATTATATCTATTCAAACACGAATATATTTTTGTGTTTAGAAAATAAAGGAATCTAAAAATGTATAATTACAAAAATTCAAAATCAAACATTATTAATATTCTAAAATCAGAAACACCAATAGAAAAAAGGAACACCGTTCCTATCGACCAAGAATTTACATATGAAAATGGCATTACTTGTTGTGTTGGTGCTATTTTTGTAGATATAAAGAATTCTAGCGAATTATTCAAGACGAAAGATGAAAAACTAGCAAGGCTATTAAGGGCATTTACCTCTGAAGTTATTACAATATTTCAAAATTTTAGTCAATACAATCAAATTGGTATACGAGGAGATTGTGTTTATGCAATTTATTCTGTGTCAAAAAAAGAGGACTTAAATAAAATATTTGATATTGCTGTTTATGTGAATACTTTTATGAAAATGTTTAATAAGTTGCTGTCTGAAAATAAATATCCAACCATTGGTGTTGGAATCGGATTAGGATGTGACAAAGAATTGATAATAAAGGCTGGTCGCTCTGGAACAGGTATAAATGATAAAATATGGATCGGAAAGGCCGTTGTCGATGCGGCAAATTTATCATCAGTTGCCAATCGCCACAACTATAAAAAAATGGCAATAAATTCTTGTTTCTATAATAAGATCAAAGATTTTTCCAATAACAAAAAAGAATGGTTTCATTGCGTAACTAATTCAGACTATTTTAATGATAGTTTTTACGAATGCGATGTGGTTAATGTACATTTTAATAATTGGATCAAAGAGGGAATGAAGAATGGACACTAAGGAAATGGTAAACGAAAATATAAAAACAATAAAAGATCAAATAGACAAATTTGATAATAAAGCGAGTATTCTTATAGCTATAATAGGCATCATTTTTACTATTAGTTTAAGCATGCTGAGTATTCTTAGAGAGATAGAACCGACTACACCTTCTTATATTTTATTAATTGTCTTTACAAGTCTTTATTTTATTTCTTTTTGTTTAGAAATGACTTGGTTAATATTAGTTATATATCCCCGTCAAAAGAGGGATAAAGAAAATCAATCATTATCTTACTATAAAGATGTTTCTTCCATGACGGAAAATGAAATAATTAACTGCCTAAAATCCAGTGATTGTTCTTCAGAAATAGACCAACTCAAAATCAATGCTAAAATTTGTGCAAAAAAACATAAATTTTTAGTTATGGCAATTTGGACATTGATCCCTTTATTTACATTTATGGTGGCAATGTTCTTTACATCAATAATATAAAAACGAAGCGAACGATTAAACTATCGCTCGCTTTTATTATTTATTTTTTTCAATTAAATGTTTTTTAAATTCTATTGGGTCATACCAATAGCAACCTTCACAAGCGTTTGGCTCATTATGATGTTCGGCAACGCCCTTGTAATACGACATGGGATATCCTAATTTCTTAGCATCGTAACGAATGCCTGTTCTCATACACTCTTTGCAATATTGGCGTTTTGCATCGTTTGCAGCTTTGCTTAAAGGCTGAAAATCTTCCAAACGCTGATCTTCGTTACGCATAACTCTATCTTCGTTTTTCATTCCGTTTTTATGATCAACTTCCGGATTTGAAGTGCCCAATACGACACAGCGACGTGCTTTGATTGCCCTTTTGATATCGGCACGAATGTGTTGTGAATAGTCGCCATCATTGAAACCATTTAAGCGGATTCGATCTATTCCATTGCCGGGCGTTATGCTCTTATCAAATTCAATAATGTATCTTTTGGCAAGAGTAGATTCTTTTCTCGGCCAAGATGCACCGTTGCCCAATTTCAAATCGGCATATTCGCCAACGAATTCTCTTGCTGATACCCAACGACTTACTCCGTTTGCATCAGGTTGTGCGAGCTTTATAAATAACTCTGTTTTTGTCATAGGTGTTCCTCCTTAATCAAAATGTAAAAAATTCAGAGAGACTAACTTTCAGTGCTTTTGCCAATTTCTCAATATTGACAATTGAAATATTTCTTTTACCGCACTCAACGCTTGTTATGTACGTTCTATCCAAACCAGCCAAATCAGCAAGTTCTTCTTGGCTAATTCCAATGCTATTCCTCAATTCTCGAACTCTCTTTCCGACTAAAAGTTTAATGTCCATATAGCGACTCCTTAAATATGGATAAATTATAGCATTAAGTGACTTTTTTCACAACGGACTATAAGTCACAAGGAGTCTTGTCTAAAGCGTTAATTTAAAACATTAAAACTTCAAATGGCACTTTGGCGGGTGCTTGACTATACAAGCGCGACGCTTCGCGTCGCGGTCAAGCACCCGCCAAACAAACTCACTGAACTCGGATAAAAAGGTCAACTCAAAGCCGAGCGAAACGGGGCGTTCGCCGCTAAACCGCTTGGCGAATCGCCCCATAATTCTTCGCTCGTCGGCTAATTTTGAGTTTTTGTGCCTTTTCTTTCTTCCGAGTGTTTTCGTTTGCGTTTTGTTTCGGGCGGCGTTTCCCTGCACCGCCCTTTTTTACTGCCGCAAAAACCATTTTTTAGTCCTATTCGAGTATGACTTTACTCCCTGAAAACGTCAAAAATCCACGCAAAACCTATTTCAACCCATTCACGCTTTTTCGCTTTTGCGGCATAAAAGCGTCTGCAACTGCTACGGATAAAGAGATACGAACACCCTGTACGAACCCAGAAAAGACCGAAACAACGGCACGCCGACAGCCAAAAACGCAGATAAAACCTTATTTTTTGCAAAAGAAAAACCTAAACCGAACACTTTCGTATTCGATTTAGGTTTTGATTGGCGGAGAGAAAGGGATTCGAACCCTTGCGCCAGTTTCCTGACGACCGCATTTCGAGTGCGGCTCGTTATGACCACTTCGATATCTCTCCAATCTGATTACGTCGGGGAAATGCCCAACGTGTGTAATATACAACATTTCGCCGGATTTGGCAACCATATTGCGGTAATTTTGCAAAAATCATTTAATTCCGACAGCCGCAAGAAATAAAGAAGTAATGCGCGGCAATTGCTTTGTAAAGAAGCGACTACCCAAAAATCATAACAGGGGAAGAAAAGGAGATTTTTACAGGTCGGGCGATGAAAAAAGTCCGACTTTTTTTGTCATAAGGAAGCGAAGGGCGCGGAGAGCGCCGACGGCGTAAACGTCCTTGCAGTAGGCCTCGTGGGTGAGAGTCAGGGTTTCGTAATTGCCGAAAAACGAGATTTCGTGTTTACCGACTGCCGTGCCGCCGCGAATCGAATTTATCGAAACGTCCGGCGTGTTTTCGTCAACGCAAGACGACTTTATAACGTCCGCGAGCATTTTGGCTGTGCCGGACGGGGCGTCGAGTTTTTTCTTGTGGTGGGTTTCCGTGACGTTGACGTCGAAGCCGTCGAGTAGTGACGCCGCGAGCGCGACAAGGCGCGACAAAACGTACACGCCGTGGCTTAAATTCGCCGCCTTGAAAACGGCTATTTTTTTGGCGGCAGCCGCGATTTTTTCGTTTTGGATTTCGGAGTGTCCCGTCGTTGCGACAAGAAGTTTCAGGTTATTCCCGACGCAATATTCGAGCACGTCGGAAAGTGCTGTCGGCGTTGAAAAATCGACCACTGCGTCCGCGGAAACGGCAAGGTTTTTAATGTTTTTATACAGCGGAAATCCCGTTAAAATTCCCGTGCGGTTTACGTCGACGCCGGCAACGATATTTACGTCCGTCGCTTCTTTTGCAACCTTTTGAAACGTTGTGCCGAGTCTGCCGCACGCGCCGTTTAATATGACGTTTATCATACTTTAACTTAAAAAATCGTCAATTAAAACGTCTAATTTGTCGGAATTCGCTTTCGACATTTTTGTGAGCGGCAAGCGCAGAATATTCTTGCAAAGCCCGAATTTATTGAGCGCGTATTTTATGGGAATGGGGTTGACTTCCGAGAATAATCCGTGTATCAGCGGGTTGAGTTTCAACTGCATTTTCGCCGCTTTGTCGTAGTTGCCGAGAAGGGCGGCTTTTGTCATATCTGACACGAATTTCGGGAACAGATTCGCCGCGACGGAGATAACGCCCGATGCCCCCATACACATTGCTGGGACGGTAAGGTTGTCGTCGCCCGAAAAGACGTCCGCGTCGCCCGACAGCATTATCGTGTCGGACATTTGCGAAAGATCCCCCGCCGCTTCTTTGATGGCGACGACGTTTTTAATTTTTGCAAGTTTTCGGAAAGTTTCGGGCAGAACGTTGACGCCGGTGCGCGCCGGCACGTTGTAAACGATAACGGGTTTATCGACGGAACTTGCGATTTCCGAGTAATGCGCGACAAGTCCGCTTTGCGTGCATTTGTTGTAAAACGGCGTAACGACAAGCAGGGCGTCCGCTCCGAGCGACGAGAAAAGTCGGCTAAGTCGCACAGCCGATTTCGTGTCGTTCGAGCCGCTGCCGACGATGACGGGGACGCGCCCGTCCGCGGCCTTTACCGAAAACTTGACGACGTCGATTTTTTCGTCTTCCGACATCGTTGCGGCTTCGCCCGTGGTGCCGAGTATAACAAGAGCGCCCACGTCGCTTTCAATCTGAAAATCGATGAGGCGCCCGAGAGAATCGTAATCGACGCCCGAATCGGAAAACGGGGTAACAAGCGCGGTAGCGCAGCCTTTGAAAATTGACATTTTCGCCTTGACCTTCTTAAAAGATTATTACCGATTCGGGTTATTAAACTTTTGTGAAATCGTGAATTAAACGAGATTTTCCTTTATAAGCAATTCGGCAATCTGAACCGTGTTGGTTGCGGCGCCTTTTCTTATGTTATCAGCGACGCACCAGATATTGACGCCGCTGTCGACGCTGTCGTCGATGCGGATACGACCGACATAAACGGGGTCGGTATTTTCGATATCGACAGGCATCGGGTACTTGCAGTTTTCGATATCGTCGATGACGACGAGTCCCGGGGCGTTTTCAAGGCATTCGAACACGCCTTTAAGGTCGCAAGGTTTCTCAAACTCGATATTTATGCTTTCGGAATGGCCGTGGAAAACGGGGACGCGGACGGTGGTTGCGGTGATTCGCATATCGGGCGCGTGCAGGATTTTGCGCGTTTCGTTGACCATTTTCATTTCTTCTTTGGTGTAGTGGTTGTCGCAGAACACGTCGATTTGCGGCAGGCAGTTTGCGAAGATTTGGTGATTGAACTTTTTGGGCGGGACGCCGTTTATGCCGTCTTTAAGGTCGTTGTAGCCCTGAACGCCCGCGCCTGACACCGCCTGATAAGTGCTGTAAACCACTCTTTTAATAGTATATTTGTCGTGCAGGGGTTTTAATGCCACCATAGCCTGAATCGTGCTGCAATTCGGGTTGGCGATGATGCCTTTGTTCCATCTGACGTCTTCGGGGTTGACCTCGGGCACGACAAGGGGAACGTTCTCGTCCATACGCCAGCAGCTGCTGTTGTCGACGACGGTTGCGCCGATACTTGCAAAAATCGGGGCGAATTCCTTTGAAACGCTTGCGCCCGCGGAAAACAACGCGATGTCGATTTTTTTATCGACGACGTTTTCTTTCGTGAGTTCGATAACGGTGTGCGGTTTTCCCATGAAATCAATCACCTTACCGGCGCTTTTCGCGCTTGCGTAAAGGTAATAGTTTTCGACGGGAAGGTTTCTTTCCGCTAAAACTTCCAGGAATTTATTGCCGACCATACCCGTTGCGCCGACAACCGCCACGTTATATTTTTTCATAGATACCTCCAAAATCGGAAAGGTTCGAATAACCTCTTTAATAGTTTAATATGGTAACACACGAAAGAGACTTTGTCAAATGCTGATATATACATAGTATTAATTTTCGTCGATTCGTGTCAAAAGCCGACAAAACTCCGCGATAAATTCTTGATATATTTCTTTTTATAGTGTAAAATAGAAAGACAACAAATGTCGGAGCAAAAAATGAACAAAACTAATAAAACGAACAATAAAAACAAAAAGGAAGAATTAAGCCCTTTGTATAAAAAACTTTCGCTCGGGCCCGAAATCCGCGCGGAAGAACCGAAGGGGGTATATCCTAAGGGCCGCGTGAAACAGGTTTTTGCGGTGATGAGCGGCGAGATGAACTCGCTTATGAGAGTGAACGCGTGGTTTTTGCTGTTTGCGATCCCGCTCTTTTTCGTGCTTTATTGGTGCAGTAATTATTTCACGAGCCTTGCGACGTCGAAGTTCGATTTTATGGGCAACGTCGGCATGGCGTTCCCGGGCGGGGCGGACACCCTGCAACAGGCGCAGATTGCCGTATACGACGCGTGGCAGATCGTGTTTTATCTGCTTGTCCCCGCAATCACGATTACGTTTATCGGTATGGCGGGCGCGTTCAACTGTCTGAAAGCCTTTATGTGGGGCGAAAAGGTTGAAAAAATCACGAAAACCTTCTTCAAAGGCGTCAAAAAATATTGGTGGAAATACCTTATCGTTATGCTTGTCGATTCGCTTCTCGTGCTTGCGCTCGGCAGCGCGTTCGTATTTTTCCTGAAATTGAAGGTGATGGGTGCGCTCAACGCCGGACACTGGGTGATGATAATCGTCGTGTGCCTTGTTGAGTTTTTGCTGCTTTACGTCAACATGCAACTTCTGCCGATGATTGCGGAAGTGGATTTACCTTTCCTGAAACAGGTCAAAAACTCAATCCTTTTCAGCGTGAAACTTGCGCCGATAGGTCTGCCGTTGTTCCTTGTATGCCTTGTGCCGATTGCGTTGTTCTTTGTCAAGAGCAGTTTCTTCTCGATAATCTGGCTTGTCGTGATGATGATGTTCGGCACGACTTTGTACGGGCTTACGTTCACGGCGTTTTCGCAATGGGCGCTCGATAACGTGCTTACCCCGCTTTATATGATGACGCAGCAAAAACCGTCGTCGAAGAAAGATAAAAAGGCAAAACAAAACGCGGTCACGGCACCCGTAACGGCGGAAACCGAAAAACCCGTCGCAAACGAAAACGGCACTCCCGCGGAAAACCGGAACGGAAAAAAGGCAAAAGGCGGAAAAAAATAATTGTACGAGATACTTGCAAAGTATTATGACGATCTGATGGGCGACTTTGACTACGACGCGTACGAAAAGTTCGCCCTTGAAAATCTGAAAGACGTTTGGGGCGGGTTCGGATACGATCTGGCGTCCGGCAGCGGCGAAATGGCAATCCGCCTTAAACGCAACGGGTTCAAGGTCGTCGGCGGCGACGTTTCGCCCGAAATGCTTGAAAAAGCGACCGAAAAAGCAAGAAAAGCACGCCTTGACGTGCCGTTTGTTTTTTCCGACCTGAACGATTTACACCTTGAAAAAAAGTGCGATTTCGTAACGGCTGTTTGCGACGGATTCAATTACGTCAAGGGGAAAAACCTGGCGGCGGCGTTTAATGAAATTTACTCCGCGTTGAACGACGGCGGTATTTTTATTTTTGACGTGAGTTCCGCTAATAAACTTGAAAACGTGCTCGGAAACAACCTTTTTTACGAGGACGACGAAAACCTGACGTACCTTTGGCAAAACACGAAAAAGGGTGAAAAAATAAAAATGGATCTGACCTTTTTCGAGCGGGACGGCGACGTGTATCGCCGCTTTGACGAAAGCGAATCGCAATATATACACAAAACGAAAGACGTCGAATCCGCATTGACGGCGGCGGGCTTTTCTTATCGGTTTTTTAACGAAAAATTCAAAAAATTTACGGAGCGTTGCAACAGACTTATCGTCGTTGCGAAAAAATAATGGACGTTATAAAAAGATTTATGCTGTTCGACAAGACGATTCTCGTCAGCGTGATTTCCGCAAAGGAACTTGTCGACAAGGCGATAAAAATTCACTCTCTTTCCCGTACCGCGGCGGCTGCGCTCGGCAGGACGCTTATCGTCGGCGCGTATATGGGGACGGAACTTAAAGACGACAAACAAAAATTGTCGATTACGATTAATGGCGGCGGCCCGCTTGGAAGAATCGTCGTGCTGTCCGATTACGGCGCGAAGGTCAGGGGCTACGTCGAAAACCCCGCGGTCGAACTTCCGCTGAACGGAAAAGGAAAACTCGACGTGGGCGGCGGCGTCGGCAAAAACGGCTATATCAGCGTCATAAAAGACCTTGGACTGAAAGAGCCGTATTCGGGAAGATGCCCGATTGTCGACGGGGAAATCGCAAACGATTTTGCGTATTATTTCACGGTGTCCGAACAACAGCCGTCGGCGGTGGCACTCGGCGTGCTTGCGGCGGATAACGAGTGCGTGTCGGCGGGCGGAATATTCGTAAGCGCGCTTCCCGGGGCGGACGACAACGCAATCACGGTGATGGAAGATATATTGACGAATTTCACGCGCGTCAGCGACCTGTGCAAGGAAATGACGCCCGAAGATATTATCGACAGGTACTTTTCGCACTTCGATATTTTTTATCTTCCCGATGTGTATCCGACGTACGAATGCACGTGCAATAGGGCGCGGCTTGAACAAGTCGTCGTGTCTTTGGGGCGCGACGAGGCGTACGATATTCTGCGTGAAAACGGGCAGTTGGAACTTACTTGTCAATTCTGCAACAAAAAGTACGTTTTCACCAAAAACGACGTTGATACGTTGTTTTCAAAGGCATAAAACCGTTATTTTGTACTATGGCAAAAGTTATTAAGTTTGACGATACAATCGAATATAAGATAGACCGCGCAAACGATCTTTACGCCGACGAGAACTTCGCCGACGCACTTACCTTATTGTTCGAAGTCGTTAAACGCGACGAAAAAAACAAGGACGCGCTCATTCTCATCGGACGGATTTACGCCGATATGAACGCCTTCAACGAAAGCAACGTCGCATATATGACCGCCTATGCAAAAACAAAGTCGAAAGACGCGATCAAGGGCATTATTTCGAACGCGCTCGTTAACGGCAAGTTCCGCCTTGCGAAATATTACAAGGATACTTACGGCGTTGATTACGACTTTTCGGAGTTTCTGACGGTGCAGACCGAAGACGGCGAAACCCTTTTCCCCGACGACGAAGAAGATCGGGAGTTTGAAAGACACCTAAGGCTTGTCGTATCGAGAAAAGAAAAGGGCGGCGAAAACCTTGTCAAAGAAAAAGACCTGAAAAATCTGAAAAACCTTACGATAAACGACCTGGAAGGGCTTGGCGGGAATCCCGACTTTATGAAGTTTTCGGAACTTATGGAAAAACTTCTGAACTTCGACGACGGCGAAGAAGACGACAAACCCGAAAAACGCCGTACCGAAATCGGATTCAAGCAGGTTTATCCCCGTCCGTCGGCGGAGTGCGAGCAGATTATTTCCGACGCGTTCAAACTGTTTTCAACGGGAAAACCGCAGGAGTCACTTGACCTTCTCAAAAACATAAACGAGAAAAACGGGAAATATTATTACATTGCCGAGAAAAACAAGGCGATGTGTTATCTTGCGCTTGACCGGTTGCAGTCGATGAAAATCGCCGCCGAAACCGCGCTTAAAGGCTTGCCCGACGACTTTTCGTTGAAGTGTTATTATTACATTGCCTTAAAACTCCTTGACGAAAAGACGGACGCCGAAAAAGTGTTTTCGGAAATCAAAACCGAAAAACCCAAAAACACGATGGAATATATGGTGAAACTTGACGCGTGCCGTCTTGCGCTCGACCACGAAGGAGTGCTTGACGCCGTCGAAAACGTTTTGCCCGACTTTCCGTATCAGCCGCAGTTTTTGATTCTGTACGGAAAGGCGCAGTACAACTGCGGATATATCAAGCCCGCCCGCGCGACTTTTCTGGAAATCGTCCGACTGTATCCCGACAATTTCGAAGCCCGTCTTTTGCTTGACAAAATCAACGACGGCGAAGACGGTCTTATACCGTACGGCGATATGGAAGTGATGCTTAAACGCGTGCGGATTTTGTCCGATCTCAAAATGAAGATGCAGGACAACATCGGGTTTATGAATTACCTGAAATACGACAAGGACGCTTACAGAAATATCGAATACGTGTTGCTTAACGAGAACGAGCAGAACGTGTACGTCCTGATGACGGGGCTTACCACGTACGTTTCCAAGCAAATGTTCGATATGTACGAAAAACTGCTTATTTCGCCGTACGCGTCGCCGTATCTCAAAACCCTTGCGCTGACGGTTTATCTTTCGGACGCAATGCCGGGCGAGGTTGCCGTCGCGAATATCGACGAAAAACTGAAAATCGTAAAAATGGCCGATTACGGCTGGGAAAAAGGAATAAACGACATCGTGAAAGCCGCCGCGTATTTTGCCTTTTCGCAGGTGATTATGCGGGAGAAAAAACCGAAATCCGCCGTAGACGCGCTGAGCGAAAGGCTGAAAAGAATCTCGGGGTTTTTAATGAGCGAATTAAGCCCGAAAGACCTTGTGAAAGAGTTGAACTCGGTTGACAGTATGGTTGCGATGAAAGACGCCTTGTGCGACTTGTCCACGCACCGCGTCAGACGCTCGACGCCCATGACCGTCATCGACGAAAAGTATCTTGAATACGTCGAATTATTGAAAGAGGTTGACGAAAAATATGAAATTTGAAAATCTTGACAAATTGTTTGAACTTTACGTGCAGGAAGCCGTAAGGAAAAATAAGGAAAAATATTCCTCGCACGAGGCGCTGGAAGACGATCTCGGCATGCTTTTCAACAGGTTTGAAAACGTAAGAATAAAAACCCTTGACGGCAAAACGCCGAAAGAGTACGCGGCGGAACTTCGCGAAGACGGCGAAATTTTCGACTACGTTTCGAAATGCCTTGAAAACAATATCGAAGTTACCGACACCATTTGCGACGAAGTCGTGCGCGCGGAAGGCGCAACCGAATATCTGAACGGACTTTTGTACGAAAACAACAAGGACGCAAAACTTCTTGCCGCGCTTTTACTTAAAGAAATCGACGACGAAGAAGTCGAAGATATTTTCATTTCCGTCCTTACAAACGACGAAATGCCCGACGAAGTGAAAACGGTCGCTTTCGAATATCTGTCCGACGGCGACGACTGCGTGCCCGAAAAAATATTGGAAATCATAAACTCCGTGCCCGAAAAAAATCAGGGAATTCTCGTTGAGGTACTTTCAAACTTCAAGGGGAGAAAGGAAGTGTTTTACTGGCTCGTTACAATGTTGCAGCGCGCCGAAGACGTGCCGACGTACGCGGGGCTTCTCGGAAGATACGGCGATCCCGCCGCAATCGATATTCTCAAAAGTTTCGCAAGCGAGGTCGATATAAATTACGTGGAATTCGTCGAGATAAGAAACGCCGTCGAAGAACTCGGCGGGGAGATGACGGAAGAAAAAGATTTTTCGGACGATCCCTATTACAAGTACATAAATCATATCGGGGAAAACGGCGAAAATCCCGAAAACGCCGAAACGAAAAACTGAATATTCATAATGTTATTTATTCATAACCCTGTGTCGCAAGGCATAGGGTTATTTTATGAAAGAAGGATTGAAGTGCGCCGCCGTGTTTATCGGGACGGTCATCGGCGCGGGGTTTGCAACGGGGCAGGAAGTATTGTTGTACTTCGGAAGATCAAGCATTGCCGTGCCGATTTTTTCGGGGATTTTACTGGGACTTTTTAACGCGTATTTTTTGGCAATCGGCGCAAAATTCAACGATAGAATCAATGAACATATGTTGCAGAATAAGGCAAAAGCACTTTATGATGTATGTATGTTCATTTGTGCATATATCACTTTTATAGCAATGTTTTCGGGTGTTGAAACCCTTTTTGTGAAAATATTCGATATTAAATACACAAGTGTGGCGTGGGTTGTCGCGGCGGGTTTCATCGCTGCAAACGGGTTAAGGTTTATGAAAGGGCTGAACTCTGTCGCGGTGCCTGTGATACTTCTTCTCACGGTGGTTATTTTCGTATATTCCGACAAAGAAAAAGCAAGCGGCGCATACAACTTTTTCAACGGAATAACGTACGCCGCAATGAACGTTATGTTGTCGATGGGCGTGATGATAAGGCTTGGAAAAACCGCGACGAAAAAGACAATTTGGGCGTCTGGGTGCGTGACTGCGGTCGTTATGGCGACGATGCTTGCGCTTATCACGCTTGTCGTGAAAAAGAGCGGCGGCGAAATGCCCGTGTATGCCGCGGCGGACAAGGTCGGGCTTAAATACGCGGCGGGCGCGGTGATACTTCTTTCGGTATTTACGACGATGGTATCCGCGCTTGAAACGGCGGCGGAAATAATCGTGCCGGACGAAAAAAAGAAAACCGCGGGCGTCGTTTTCGTCACGCTTTTGTCGCTTCCGTTTGTCGGGTTGTTCTCTTTTGAGGATATCGTCGAATATTATTATCCCGTCGTGTCGGGAATGGGCATACTTATCGTAATCGTTTTATCGGTTTTCGTAATTTTCAAAAAACGGGACGGCAAAATCAAAAAATCCGTTGACTTTTAATCCCAAATATTATAACATAAGAAAAATTTACAATTTTTCCGCAAATAATTTTTAACGAGGTGTACAAATGGCAAAGATTTTGAAGGAAGGTTTAACTTTTGACGACGTTTTGCTTATCCCCAAGCGCAGCGACGTGCTTCCCAAAGACGTCGATTTGTCGGTGGAACTTGCAAAAGGGCTTAAACTCAACATTCCGCTTCTGAGCGCGGGAATGGATACCGTTACCGAATCCCAGATGGCAATCGCGATGGCAAGGGAAGGCGGCGTCGGTATTATTCATAAAAACCTGACGATCGAAGAACAGGCGGCGCACGTAGACCGCGTGAAGCGCAGCGAACACGGCGTCATTACCGATCCGTTTTACCTTGGACCGGACAACCTCGTTACCGAAGCGGTCGCGCTTATGGCAAAGTACAGAATCAGCGGCGTTCCTATCGCGAAAGAAGGGAAACTCGTGGGTATTCTTACCAACCGCGATCTTAAATTCGAGACAAATTACAACCAGCCCATCGGCAATATAATGACGTGGAAAAACCTTGTGACCGCACCCGTCGGCACCACGCTTGAAGAGGCGAAAGAAATTCTTGGCGAGCACCGCATCGAAAAACTGCCCATCGTCGACGCCGATTTCAATCTGAAAGGGCTTATCACCATCAAAGACATCGAAAAAGCCATTCAGTATCCCAACTCCGCAAAGGACGCGGGCGGCAGACTGCTTGCGGGAGCGGCGGTCGGCATTGCGAACAACACGATGGAAAGGGTTGAAGAACTCGTCAGAAACAAAGTCGACGTAATCGCCGTCGATACGGCGCACGGACACAATGCGATCGTTATCGAAACGGTCAAAAAAATCAAAAAGAAATTCCCTTGCCTTCCCGTCATCGCGGGTAACGTCGCAACGGCGGAAGCCACGCGCGACCTGATTGAAGCGGGCGCGGACATCATAAAAGTCGGTATGGGCCCCGGCAGTATCTGTACCACGCGCGTCATCGCGGGTATCGGCGTGCCGCAAATCACGGCGGTTATGGACTGCGCCGAAACTGCCGACAAATACGGCAAGAAAGTCATCGCCGACGGCGGTATCAAATTCAGCGGCGACATCGTGAAAGCAATCGGCGCGGGCGCGGCGGCGGTCATGATCGGAAGTCTGTTTGCGGGAACTATGGAAGGCCCCGGCGACATCGAAATGTTCCAGGGAAGAAGTTTCAAGGTGTATCGCGGAATGGGCAGTATCTCCGCAATGGCGGCGGGCAGCAAAGACAGATACTTCCAGGACAGCGAAGACGCGAGAAAACTCGTGCCAGAAGGCGTCGAGGGACGCGTACCTTACAGGGGAAGCCTTGCCGACGTCGTTTATCAGATGGTCGGCGGTATCCGCTCCGGTATGGGCTACTGCGGAAAACATAACATCGAAGAACTGCGTACCACGGCGGAATTCGTCAGAATTTCCAACGCGTCGCTTATCGAAAGCCATCCGCACGACATCACGATTACGAAAGAAAGCCCCAACTACTCCACCAGGGCTTAACGGATTTTATTATGGTTTACGGCAATACGAAAGGAATAAAACAAACCGTGCTTGCGCGGCTTGACGCTCTTATCGGGGCGTACGACAAAAACCTTCTTATCGACAGGACGGTTCTTTCGACCATTGCCGAAATTACCGAAAAAATCAACCGCGAGATTTGCGTGTTCGTCGCAAGAAACGGACAGGTCGTCGCGGTGGGAGTGGGCGACAGCGGCACGGTATCGCTGGAAGATTTTTCGTTGAAGCGCAGCGACAAACGGTTTCAGGGCGTGAGATGCGTGCATACTCACCCGAAAGGAAGCGGAAAATTGTCGGATATGGACACGTCCGCGCTCACGTCGATGCGCCTTGACGCAATGATTGCCGTCGGCGTGTTGCACGGAAGGGCGAACGACGTCGAAGTCGCTTTTATCAACGGCAAAAAAATCGACAGGTTTTATTTTAAGTCCGCGGCAAAAATCGACGACGCCGAAATGATTTCGAAAATCACCGAATACGAAAGGAAATCGGTGATCCCCGACGTTGTCGACAATACGCCCGAAACGCGCGGGGCAATCCTTGTAAACGTCGGCACGGGCAGCGACCTCGACGTCGAAATCGAGGAGCTGAAACGACTTGCCGATACGATGGGACTTGACGTCAAAGGCGCGGTTGTCCAAAAACAAAATCCCGACAAGGGCTATTGCGCAGGGCTTGGTAAACTTGAAGAAATCAAACGCCTCGTGCAGGTGGAAAATGCGGAATTCGTCATTTTCAACAATATGCTCACGGGAAGTCAACTGAACAATATCGAAGAATACGTCGGCGCGAAGGTCATCGACCGTCCGATGCTCATTCTTGAAATTTTCGCGCGGCACGCAACCTCGAACGAGGGCAAACTTCAAGTGCAACTCGCGATGATGAAATATACTTTGCCGAAACTTTTGGGACAAGGCAAAGAATTGTCGAGAATCGGCGGTGGTGGCTCCGGCGGCGCAGCGACGAAAGGAAGCGGCGAAACCAAACTCGAAACCGACAGACGGCGTATCCGTCGCAGCATTTACGAACTGTCGGAACGCATCGAAATTCTGAAAAAAGAAAGGGATTTGCGCCGTGAACGCCGCAAAAAATCGGGCATAAAAACCGTCGCCATCGTCGGGTATACAAACGCCGGAAAGTCCACGCTGATGAACCTTCTGACGAAAGCGGGAGTCAAGGCGGAAGACAAACTTTTCGCAACGCTCGATCCCGTAACGCGCAAGATTTTCGTCGATATCGGCAAGGAATATCTTTTGACCGACACCGTAGGTTTCATCGACAATCTCCCGCACGAGTTCGTCGACGCTTTCAGAAGCACGCTGGAAGAAGCAACGTACGCCGACCTTATTCTGCACGTTGCGGATTGCAGTTCAAATGACCTTGAAAGACAGGAAAAAGTCGTGAAAGACGTCCTCGCGTCGCTGGGCGTTACCGACACGCCGATTATAACGGTTTATAACAAAGCCGACGAAAACGCAGGCTTTTCCACAGACGAAAAAAACGCCGTCGTGATTTCGGCAAAAACCGGGGACGGCGTGAATATACTGAAAGAAATGATCGTCGAAAAATTATTTTAATTTTCCAAGTCGCCTTAATTTGTTGACGTTCATCGGATAATCGGGCGACTTGATAAGCGCGTTCCAGAGCAGGAAGTCGTCAACGGTGGTGTCGTAAAAATTCGCAAGGCTCAAAAGTATGTCGGGCTCTACGTCCTTTAAGTCGTTTTCGTAGCGGCTGTAAGTGCTGCGGGAGACGTGCAAAGCGTCGGCAAGTTGTTGGCTGGTATAGCCTTTTCTTTTTCTGATTTGTTTAAGTAAACGACCGAATAACATCTTTAATCATACAAAAAGGCTCGGTAAACCGAGCCTTTTATCATTTTATCTTAGTAAGCGAGTTCTTTTTCCAGATATTCGACAAGTTTATCGACAGGCATTCTGATTTGCGCCATGCTGTCGCGTTCACGCACGGTTACGGTGTCGTCGTCAAGGGTGTCGAAGTCAACCGTCACGCAGAAAGGCGTGCCGATTTCGTCCTGACGGCGGTAACGTTTGCCGATGCTTGCGCTTTCGTCGTACGTGCAGGAAAAGTGCTTTTGAAGCATACGGTAAATTTCCGTCGCTTTGTCTCCGAGTTGTTTCTTTTGCAAAGGAAGTACCGCAACCTTATACGGCGCGAGAGCGTGATGCAAATGCAAAACAACGCGGGTATCGCCGTCGACTTCTTCCTCGTCATAGGCGTTTGAAAGCACGGCAAGGAACATACGCTCGACGCCCAGCGACGGCTCGACAACGTAAGGAATATATCTTTCGTTCGTGACGGGATCGACATAGTCCATATTTTCGCCGCTGACGCGCTGATGGCAGTTAAGGTCGTAGTCGGTGCGGTCGGCAACGCCCCAAAGTTCGCCCCAGCCGAACGGGAATTTGAACTCGAAGTCGGTCGTGGCGCGGCTGTAAAAGCAAAGTTCTTCCTTATCGTGGTCGCGCAGGCGCAGGTTTTCTTCCTTGATTCCGAGGCCGTAAAGCCAGTTTTTGCAGTGTTCCTTCCAGTAATTGAACCATTCAAGGTCGGTGCCGGGTTTGCAGAAGAATTCAAGTTCCATCTGTTCAAACTCGCGGACGCGGAAGATGAAGTTGCCGGGGGTAATTTCGTTTCTGAAAGACTTGCCGATTTGTCCGATACCGAAAGGCACTTTCGCTCTTGTGGTGCGCTGCACGTTTTTGAAGTTTACGAAGATACCTTGCGCGGTTTCGGGACGAAGGTACACGGTGCTTGTCGTGTCTTCCGTGACGCCCTGGAAAGTCTTGAACATAAGGTTGAATTTTCTCACGCCTGTGAAGTCGGAGTTGCCGCAGATCGGGCACGGGATTTTGTTTTCCCTGATATATTCTTCCATCTGTTCGTTCGTCCAGCCGGCGATGTTAAGGGTGATACCTTTTTTGGCGTTCCAGTTTTCGATAAGGTCGTCGGCGCGATGACGGGATTTGCACGCTTTGCAGTCCATAAGAGGGTCGGAAAAACCGCCGATATGTCCGCTTGCTTCCCAGACTTTCGGATTCATAAGAATCGCGCAGTCAAGACCTACGTTATATTCGCTTTCGGTGATGAATTTTTTCCACCACGCTTTTTTGATATTGTTTTTAAGTTCGACGCCCAAAGGACCGTAGTCCCAGGTGTTTGCAAGACCGCCGTAAATTTCGCTTCCCGGGAAGACGAAGCCGCGGTTTTTCGCAAGCGCGACGAGTTTATCCATTGTCAGATTTGCCATAAACGCATACCTCATAAAAAAGTTTATTTATATTCTATTTACATATTAAGAAAAAGTCAAGCGAAACGCCGACGGGCAAGGGTTTTATGTAACAAAAAAAATGAAGTTTGCGTATTGTGAAGTATAGATAATCCTTGCGGTTATCGAGTATGAAAGGGAGGTTGTGCTATGAACGGAAACTTTTTCGGCGGCGGTTCGGGCTGTGACTGTATGTTATGGATTCTTATCCTTCTTTGCTGCTGTGGCGGATGCGGCGGCGGTTGCAACGACGGTTGCGGATGCGGCGGCGGAGCGTACGGCTTCTGGCCGTGGCTTGTGATTTTGTGTTGCTGCTGCGGATGCGGCGGTGGCGGCGGGTGCAAATAATACATAAAAGCACCATTTTTTCGGGACGGCGGGCGGCGCCGTCCTTTTTTTAAGTCTATTATTTGTTTTCAATAAAATTCAGTAAAGCTTGTTGCTTTTCTTTTGACATCTGACGATATGTCGTAAGGAGAGTTTTTTCGCAGGAAGTCAAATATTCAATACTTTCGTCTTCGTTAAAAAATTGTGAAAGAGTAATACCGAAAGCGGTGCATAACTTTTGCAAAGTATCAATTTTTGGGGGAGTGCCCCTGCTTAAAAGCGACTGCAAAGTAGATTGAGTTATTTCTGCTTCGAGCGCCAAAGTGTAAACTGACCAGTTTCTTTCGGCGCATAATTTTTTAATTTTCTTGTTAATATCCATAATCACCTCTATATAAATTTTCAACCGCAAATGCGTTAAACATACAACGCAAACAAATTGACATTAGTACGCAATTGCGTTATACTTCAAAAGGACAATAGTTTACTAGAAGGGGGATTTAATAACTTGGCAAACAAATCTTTGGAAGTCGCAAGAAAAGATAAAGTAGATGAGTTTTATACTCAACTAAGCGATATAGAAGCGGAACTAAAACATTATAAGAGACATTTTAATGATAAAGTGGTTTTTTGTAATTGTGATGATCCTTATGAAAGTAACTTTTTCAAGTATTTTGCAATGAATTTTAATTTTCTTGGACTAAAAAAACTTATTGCAACATGCTATGATCCGTCGCCGATAGCATTTACACAACTTTCTATTTTTAATGACGCAAACGTGTCGATACCGAATAGCGTTAGAAAAGCGTATAAAATTGAAATAAGTGAAGTCGGCGACGAAAATCGCGATGGAGCATACGATATGAGCGATGTCGCACGTTTGTTAAAAAGCAGTAGTAGCAATGCGCTTACGATGTTGACCGGGAATGGCGATTTTCGTTCGGATGAATGTATTGAATTATTGAAAGAGGCGGATATTGTTGTAACAAATCCCCCGTTTTCATTGTTCAGAGAATATGTTGCTCAACTGATTAAGTATGACAAAAAGTTTTTAATTATTGGTAATCAAAACGCTATTACCTACAAAGAGATTTTTCCGCTTATAAAAGAAAACAAAATATGGTTAGGATACAGCAGCGGAGCGCAAGCATTTTTGGTGCCGGATTCTTTTCAAAAAAATAATACATATATTAAGGACGGGAAGAAGTATGCGAAGTTCGGGAATATTTGCTGGTTCACTAATCTTGATATTGAAAAAAGACAAAAAGAATTAACTTTATATAAAAAATATAATCCGCAAGACTATCCGAAGTATGATAATTACGATGCAATTGAAGTATCAAGAGTAGCAGATATTCCTTACGATTATTTTCCAACCGACGAAACGTCGGGGTATATGGGAGTGCCCATAACATTTTTGGATAAACATAATCCGGAGCAGTTTGATATTGTAAAATTCAGAAAAGGTGATGATGAAAAAGACTTGACATATACAATAGATAATCCGACAATTTCTTACAGACAGACAGACAGACAGACAGACAGACAGACAGACAGACAGACAGACAGACAGACGCAAAATTACGCCGTATTTCCGAATTATCATCAGACGCAAGGTGTAACGGAGTTATGGGGGTGCCAATCACCTTCCTCGACAAATACAATCCTGAACAATTTGAACTTATCGGAGCAACTGAAAGCGAAGGAAAAGGATTCTCGGGAGATTTGTGGAAACAAGACAGCGGAATTGCGCAAGCAATCGCAAATGGCGAGCGAAAGTACAAACGCTTGTTTATCAGAAGAAAGTTGTAACGGAATAATGGGCGTACCCATTACATTTCTTGAAAAATACAATCCAAAACAATTTGAAATTATAGGAATAGACAGATACACGGTGCCAAAAAAGGCATTGGTCGGAGGCAGAGTTGCCATTAACGGAAAGCCTCGGTATGCGAGAATACTGATCAGGAGAAAGAAAAATGAAAATTGAATTGAATGAAGTGTCGATTGGTGAGATTTGTCGAGGATATATTGACAACGCCGAAGAAGGCGTCGTCGGATATAGCGGAAAACTGAACATACGGCCAAAATATCAACGAGAGTTCGTTTATGATGAAAAAAAACGCAACGCCGTAATAGATACAATTATGAAAGGATTTCCGTTGAATGTAATGTATTGGGTGAAAAACGAAGACGGGAATTTTGAAGTTCTTGACGGACAACAACGCACAATCAGTTTTTGCCAATATATCGCCGGAGAATATTCTTTTAATGAACGATATTTTCATAGTTTAACAAATGCCGAGCGAAGTAGAATACTTGATTATAAAGTGATGGTTTATTTTTGCGAAGGCGACGACGATGAAAAACTCGCGTGGTTTAAAATCATAAACATTGCCGGTGAAAAACTAACTGATCAAGAATTGCGAAACGCGGTTTATTCAGGAAGTTGGCTTACCGACGCGAAATCTATTTTTAGTAGAAGCAGTTGCCCCGCATATTTGTTGGCAAAAGATTATGTAACGGGAAGTCCAATACGCCAAGAAATACTTGAAACGGCGTTAAAATGGATAAGCCGAGAAAGAATAAACGAATATATGTCGATACACCAACATGATCCTAACGCGCAGGCGTTATGGCGTTACTTTATGAATGTTATTGAGTGGGTTAAGGGTACGTTTACTACTTATCGTAAAGAAATGAAAGGCGTAAATTGGGGTGCTTTATATGATGAGTTCAAGGAAACCGTTTATGATACAGATAAAATTGAAGATGAAATTAAAAAATTAATGATTGACGATGATGTAACAAATAAAAAAGGAATTTATCCATATATTCTGACCAGAAACGAAAAATACTTGAATATTCGTGCGTTTACAGAAAGTCAGAAACGAAGTGCTTACGAAAGGCAAAATGGCGTATGTTCCGTATGTGGTAAAGTATTTGATATAAAGGATATGGAAGGCGACCATATTAAACCATGGTGCGAAGGCGGAACGACAAGTGTCGATAATTGTCAGATGCTTTGTAAAGAATGCAACAGAAGAAAAAGTAATAGATAGAATAAAAGAATTAGGGGACGGCGGGCGGCGCCGTCCTTTTTTTAATTTATAATCGCGACGGCGTAGGACAGCGACCACAGATAAGAATACCATAAAAGCAGGACGGGAACGGCGGCTTTTGCAAGTTTCCCCGCGCGGGATCGCAGAATAAAAATACAAAAAATCCACATTAACGCCAAAGTGACAGTCATTGTGACAAGTCCAAGCAGGGGATTTCTTGCCGCGAAAAACAGCGCAAGGAACAATGCGGACGAAAACTTGACCGACGCATACAAGCCGAACGTCGGATTTACCGCGCCTTTGACGAGCGCGTCGGACACGACGAACGCTTCAAGTGCCGTCGCGGCCGAGTACAACGCCGTGAACGTCGTCGCGTCCAACCAAAACACCGGAAGACTTAGCCCAAAAAACCACGAAAGGTTTCTTTGCACGGTGAAACTTCCCGTCCATTCCACGATAAGCGCAAACGAAAGCGCGAAAAACGCGGCGTAAAGCCATTTTACTTTTTGCATATAAAAATTATATTTATAACGCGTAACATATATGTTTGAAAAATAATAGTTGTAAAATGCGCGCGCTTTTGGTATAATAACGTAAAATCACGATAAGGATTAAAAAATGTTACTTGTTATCGACGTAGGAAATACGAATATGAAACTCGGCGTGTACGACGGCGACGTCCTGAAAAAAAGCTGGCGTCTTTCAACCGAGGCAAAGCGCACCGCGGACGAACTCGGAATGATTTTGTACGACTTGTTCAAAAACGTCGGCGTTGAATTTCAGGATATCGACGGCATTATCATGTCGTCCGTTGCGCCCATGCTCAACTACACGGTGGAGCATATGTGCACGTACTATATGAAGAAAAAGCCCGTCTTCGTGGACGCCACGCTTAAAACGGGTTTGAAAATCAAATATAACAACCCCATCGAACTCGGCGCGGACAGGATCGTCGACGCGGTCGGGGCGCACTTCATATACGGCGGGCCGATTATAGTTGTGGATTTCGGCAGCGCGACGACGTTCAATGCGGTGACGGCAGACGGCACGTTTCTGGGCGGCGCGATTTGCGCCGGCGTCAAAACCGCGTCGGAAAGCCTTGTGAACACCGCCGCGAAACTTCCCCGTTTCGAACTTGTTCCGCCGAAAGACGCGATTGCCCGTTCCACAATCGAGGGTATGCAGTCGGGCGCGGTTTACGGATATGCGGGGCAGGTTGACTACATTGTCAGAAAATTCCGCGAAAATCCGCTTATGAAAGACGCGAAAGTCATCGCGACGGGCGGTTTGTCGGAACTTGTCGTCAACGCGGACAAGTCGATTATCGACGTCGTTGACCGCTCGCTTTCGCTCAAAGGGCTTAAAATTTTGTACGATATGAATAAAGAAGGTAATAACGAATGAAAAAAGTCGGCATCGCGCTGCTCGGGCTGGGTACGGTCGGGGGCGGCACTTATAAGATTCTGGAAAAAAACCACGACGCTTTCAAAAAGTACGAAGGGCTCGATATCGAAGTTCTGCACGTGCTTGAACGCAACATGAAAAGGGTTGAAGAGTTGGGCGTAAATCCCGACATCGTTTCAACCGACATCGACAACGTCGTAAACAACAAAGATATTTCGATAGTGTGCGAGTTTTTCGGCGGTATCGAACCTGCAAGGACATTCCTTATCAAGGCTCTGGAAGCGGGCAAAAGTATCGTCACCGCAAATAAGGAATTGTTCTCAAAGCACTGGCACGAACTCGAAGCGGCGGCAAAACGCGGCAAGGCGGGGCTGTATTTCGAGGCGAGTTGCGTCGGCGGCGTGCCCATAATCCGCACGATTACCGAAGGCATGCAGGCAAATACGATTTTGTCGATAAAGGGCATAATAAACGGCACGACGAACTACATTTTGTCGGCGATGAGCGAGAACGGCACGTCGTACGAAGACGCGCTGAAATCCGCGCAGGAACTCGGATATGCCGAATTCGATCCGACAGCCGACGTCGAAGGCTTTGACGCGTCGTACAAACTGTCGATTCTGTCCACGCTGTCCTATCACAAAAAAGTGCCCGTACAAAGGGTGTATCGCGAGGGCATCACGAAGATTTCCGTGGACGACATAAATACGGGCAAGAAACTCGGCTACACGCTGAAACTCCTTGCAATCAGCAAAAACAACAACGGAAAAATCGAGGCGCGCGTGCATCCCGCGTTCATTAAAAGCAGCCATCCGCTTGCGGCGGTGTCGGGCAGTTTCAACGCCGTGTACCTTGTCGGCGACAGCGTCGGCGATATTATGCTTTACGGCAGGGGCGCGGGCGATCTGCCCACCGGCAGCGCAATCGTCAGCGATATTATTTATGCGGCGCATCAGCGCAAACCACGCTATTTACCGCTCAAAAACGACGGTTCAAGCCGCGATTCGGACTTTATCACCGATTTTAAGAGCAAGTATTACGTCCGTATATGCGCCACCGACCGCGAAGGAATTTTGGGCAGAATTTCAACCGTTTTCGGCAAAAACAAAATCGGCATCGAAAAGGTTTTTCAGAACGAAGAGAACGTCAATTCAAAGACGGACATTATCTTCGTCACGCACCTGAGCCACGAGAAAATCATTGAAAAAGCGTTGAAAGAAATCACCGCTCTTGACGGCGTGAAAAACGTCGCCGCGCTTATCCGAGTTGAAGAATAATGAAAGAAATCATACTGTCCGCAATCGGCGACACAATCAAAAATTTTGAGGAAAAAATCGCTCAGGCACAAACGCTTTGGGAAAAGGTGCAGATCTTTTTCGACACCTACAAAGTGTGGATTCTGGTCGGGCTTGTCGTGCTTGTGGGCATAATCTTTTTTGTCAACATAATGGAAGCGAAAAAGCGCAAGGACGACCGCGACAACAAAAAATAACAGCGCAAAAACGCGCAAAACCGCATTAAAAAACTCCGCCACGGCGGAGTTTTTGTATTATCTTTTCAGCCCCAGAATATCGTCTGCCGAAACGTCCAGAATCTCGCATAGTTTTGAAAACGTGTCAAGGGCAGGAAAAATATCCTTGCACATGTATTTCGACACCGTTTGCGGCGAAACGCCGAGAAGCCGTGCGATTTCTTTTTGTTCGATACCGCTGTCTTTGATTGCGGCGCGTAAGCGTTGTTGAATTTCCGAAAGAGTCATAAAATCACCTATTTAGATAATCGCATATTGTACGATTTTTGACTTGACAATCGTATATTAGGTGATTTACAATTATTTTATACTACAACAAGAAGGAGAAACTTATGAAAAAGAAATTTATTGCAGTATTTTTAGTTGTTGCCACACTGCTTTCCTGCGTTTTCGCCTTTGTCGCTTGCGACAAGGATAAGGGCAAAAACAAGGACGGAAAAAACAGAGGAACAAATGACGGAACGTTTGATATTACGAATGTCGAAAGCGTTTTGCGTCATCTTATGGCTTATGCAAGTAAACTTGATGATATACTTATTCATTATTATTTCCCCGAAGACGCATGGGATGGCGGGGAAACGCCCGAATCGAGCCTTGAATTGGTTGAAGGCGAATTTTGGATTGCTACGTACAAAACAGAGCAGGAATTAGAAAAAAAGATTGCAGATTTGGAGATTGAAGATCATAAATACTTTGCAAAAATTGATTCAAAAACCATGGTCTATTGTTATGATAAAAATACTTATGAGAAAGTAAAAAATGCAGACGTTTCCAAATGTGCTTTACCTGCTCGACTGGTGGAAGATTTTATCAGTTATGCCAAAATTGTAAAAAGCAACAAAAAAGGCGGTGTAGTTATGAATAAAGAAGACGGATATATCAACTTTACTTATTTCACATCCACAAGCGGAGAAAGAACAGTTGGTGTCGCCGGATATTATCTTTTGGATGGTGCGACCGATGCACAAGTAAGTGCGTTTAATGCAAAGGTTACGGAACTTAATGCAAAAGTATCGGAAGGAAAAGCAGAGGTATTATCAAGTGATAAAAACCATATAAAGGTAAAAATGTTGTAAAAACCGCATTAAAAAACTCCGCCACGGCGGAGTTTTTGTATGAATTTTTGGAAACATTTGAAACTAAACATCGGACTTTACACCCAACAAGTAATCGGTTGTAACGTCGAAATACTTTGCCAAGGCGACAATATCGGCAATGGACGGCTCGCTTCTGCCTTTTTCCCAAAAGTATATGCAATCGTCGCTTGTGCCGATGGCAAGGGCAAGTTGCTTTTGAGAAATGCCGTCCTCTGTTCTTAATTCTTTCAATCGTGATTTGAAGTCCATAATGCTATTATGCCGTAGAAATTACGACAAATGCATTGACAACCGTAAAAATTACGGGTAAAATTTAACATATACTACAACAAGAAGGAGAAACTTATGAAAAAGAAACTTATTGCAGTATTTTTAGTTGTTGCCACACTACTTTCCTGCGTTTTCGCCTTTGTCGCTTGCGACAAGGATAAGGGCAAAGACAAGGGCGGAAAAAACAGCGGCGCGGGCGAAACCTACACCGAAGAAGAAATCGCTGCGCTTATGGGAAAACTTGCGACGTACGTAATTGCGAACTCCGAAAAATTTCAAATGAATTTTGAAGTTCCTTCCGAAGAGGAGCGTAATGGAGGTGCAGCGGTGTTTAATAATTGCGAATGGTTGGTGTCGTCTTGCGTTTTCGTGATGAAATATGACACGGCGGAAAACGCAACCGCGGCAATCGAAAAAGCAAAGGAAGAATTTGGTCAAGCTTTCGAAGGAGACGGTGAGTTTACCATCGAACAACACGGAGCTGTCCTTATTGTAGGTGGGAAAGATCGCATCGACGCGGTAAGAGCAACCGAAGACAAATCCGTTGAACTTTTATCACAGGAATTTATCAATCAATACAAAGCAAACCTGAAAGAATTGTTAAACAGCAACGCATTCGGTTATCAATCGTTTTATTATTTTGAGGACGATAAAACATATAACTCAAACATGCATATCGAAGCTGTCAACGGCGGCAAAGATAAGAGGATAAAAAAACTTGCCAATGATGCGACGGCAGAAGAAATAAAAGCGTTCAACGATGATTGCTCGACGGGTGTTTACGGAAAAGGAACGAAAATAAACGACAAATTATGGTTCTTTGTCGAAGAGTAAAAGACAACTTATTTTACACAAAAAACTCCGCAATCGCGGAGTTTTTTGTTTGGGATATACCGGAATGGATAATTTATTTTTTGTCGTTTTCGCGGATTTCCACACGGCGGATTTTGCCCGACGTCGTTTTCGGAAGTTCTTTCACAAACTCCACGATGCGCGGGTATTTATACGGCGCGGTTACCTTTTTCACGTGGTTTTGCAGTTCCTTGATAAGGGCGTCCGACGGCTGATAGTTTTTGGTCAGGACGATTGTCGCTTTCACGATTTGTCCGCGCAGGTCGTCGGGGACGGCGGTGATTGCACATTCCAACACCGCGGGGTGTTCCATAAGCGCGCTTTCGACCTCGAAAGGTCCGATGCGGTAGCCCGACGATTTGATGATATCGTCCTTTCTTCCGACGTACCAGAACCAGCCGTCTTTGTCCTGATAGGCAAGGTCGCCGGTGTGGAAGTAAACGTCGTTTTTAAGGGCGGCGGTGCGCGCCTCGTCCTTGAAGTAGCCCGCGACGAGTCCGCACTGATTTTCCGATTTCAGTATGGCGATTTCGCCTTCTTCGCCGGGTTTAACCTCGTTTTCGTCGTCGTCGATAAGGCGCACGTCGTAAAGAGGGCTGGGCTTTCCGAGACTGCCCGTAACTGGGGACAAATATTTGAACGTGCCCAGCATTACCGTGCCTTCGGTCTGACCGAAACCTTCGTAAATTTTGAGCCCGGTCGCTTTTTCAAACTGTTTGAACACTTCGGGATTCAAACTTTCGCCGGCGGTGGAGCAATGTTTTATCGAGGATAAATCGAAACTCGACAAGTCTTCTTTCACCAAAAATCTGTAAATCGTGGGCGGGGCGCAAAAAGTCGTTATCCCGTATTTTTTCACAAGCGGCAAGACGTCCGTGGGGGTAAATCTGCCGTGGTAGTCGTAGGCGAAAACCGCCGTGCCCGATATCCACTGACCGTAGATTTTGCCCCAGCTGCATTTTGCCCAGCCCGTTTCCGCCATAGTGAAGTGCAAGCCGTCGTCGACGACGTCCTGCCAGTATTTTGCGGTGAAGACGTGTCCCAAAGGATACAAAAAGTCGTGCATGACCATTTTGGGCATACCCGTCGTGCCCGAAGTGAAATATACGAGCATCAGATCGCGGGGGTTCGGGCGCGCGTCGAAGGAAAATTCCGCGGGCGCGTTTTCAAGTTTTTTGTCAAGGTTGTCGAAGTGCGCGCCGTTTACCGACAATACGCCTTTCAGGTTTTTGCAATCGGGAAGGGCAAGCGAGATATGTTCCGCAACGTCTTCTTCTTCCGTCGCAAACAGCAGTTTCACGCCCGCTTCGTTCACGCGGTACGCGACGTCTTTCGGGGTGAGCATGTGGGTTGCGGGGATAAGTACGACGCCCATTTTGCAGCACGCCACGACAAGTACCCAGTATTCCCAACGACGGTTGAGCATACTCATTACGAAGTCGCCTTTTTTCACGCCGTACGACGAAATGACGTTGCACATTTTCAGCGACAATTCTTTCATTTCGCCAAAGGTGATGACTTTTTCTTCGCCTTTCTGATTGCACCATACAAGGGCGCGTTTTTCGGGACAAAGCCTTGCGTATTCGTCCACGACGTCAAATCCGAAGTTGAAATCGGACGGAACGCACAGTTTCGCGTTTCTTCTGAAATCGTCGTAGTCCGAAAAATCCGTTCTATTCAAAAACTTGCTTAAAAGATTCATATTCACTCGAAAATTTATAATTTAATCAATGATAGCACACTTTATTATAAAATAAAAGCAAATTGAAATACTAATTTCCGATTGACTTTTTGAAAGAGGAATCCCGCAAGGCAAACGATAAGTTCTCTTTTTAATGTCATTGCGAGCGTAGCGTGGCAATCTCCCGGAAGGGAAACGATTTTAATATTAAATCGAAAGACCTTTTGTCAGGGCTTGCAATTTGACCTTGCAGGTGGTATAATAGGGTAACTAAAATGAGGTAGTATATGCTTGACAGGCAATTAAACGCCGTGCTGACTGTCCTTAACGACTTTTCGGACGGCGCCTATAAAATCATCGACGCGGACGAAATCATCGCGAAATTGTCCGATTCCGACCGTTGCACAAAGGTGGAACTTTCGGGGATAATCCGCACGTTGTCCGACAACGATTATATCAAAGTCAAATATTCGACGGTGGACGAGTATTGCCTTGCCACGCTTGCAAAAGCGCGCGCCATCGAAAAGACGGAACCGCACGACTCGCACCCCACCGCGTCCGTCGACGTTCCCGTCGCAGGCGAAAAAGGCAAGTCGAAAGAAATCAAGCTTGACAGCATCTCTTTAAGGAAAATGATAAGAAAAGCGGCGTTCTGGGGCGCGCTCCTCGGCGGGCTTATCGCAAGCGCGATCGCTCTTCTTATCGGCGTTTTCCTGAAAATGAAATAAGAGGCGGACTATGGCAGTTGAAAAACACGCACTGAATAAAAAAGAAAGGGCGCTTATGCACGTCCTTCTTAACCTCGCCGAAAAAAACGACGAGGGCGTTTGTCTGGTGAAACCGCTTGAAATTTTCGAGGCGTTGCCGTACGATTACGCCTACACCCCCGAAGAACTCGAACCTATGCTCAAAGGGCTTGCGCTCGACGATTATCTGGAATACATTTCCGCCGACAACCACGGCGAACTGACGTATTGCATCACGATGCATCAGAAAGGGCTTTCGTTCGCGCGCGTCGAAAGGGCGTGGCGCAAAAGCGTTTACAACAAACTGCTGATTACGGTATGCACGGCAATCGTTTCCGGCACGATTGCAATCATCATAAGATATATCATCGCCCCGCTTATTATGGGCAAGTTTCGTTGATGGAAAATCATCTTTTTCAGTTAAAATCGAAATTCAGACCGAACGGCGATCAGGAACAGGCAATCGAAAAACTTGTCGAGGGACTGAACGACGGGTTTCGTACGCAGGTGCTTCTGGGCGTTACGGGAAGCGGCAAAACCTTTACGATGGCAAACGTTATCGAAAGGGTGCAACGTCCCGCGCTCGTTATCGCGCACAACAAAACGCTTGCGGCGCAGCTTTGCAACGAGTTTCGTGAGTTTTTCCCCGATAACCGCGTGGAGTTTTTCGTATCGTATTACGACTACTATCAGCCCGAAGCGTATATCCCGAGAAGCGACACTTACATCGAAAAGGAACTGGAAGTCAACGACGAAATCGACAAACTCAGAAACAGCGCGACAAGCAGTCTTTGCGAGAGAAACGACGTCATCGTCGTCAGTTCCGTATCGTGCATATACGGGCTGGGCGCGCCCGAAGAATACTTCAACCTGTCCATCTCTTTGCGCCCCGAAATGACGCTTGACCGTGACGATTTGGCGCGTAAACTCGTGAATATACAATATAAGCGCGCCGACATCGACTTTCAGCGCAGCACATTCAGAATGCGCGGCGACGTTGTGGATATATTCCCGTCGTCAAATTCGGAAGTCGCGATACGGGTTGAATTCTTCGGCGACGAAATCGAAAAACTTTATGAAATCGACGCCCTTACGGGAAAGCCGTTGTCGCGGCTCGAACACGCAGTCATTTTCCCCGCAACCCATTACGTCGTCGGCGAAAGCCGTATGGAAAACGCCCTGACGCTCATCACGAAAGACAGGGAAGAAAGAGTGAAATATTTCACCGACCGCAATAAACTTATCGAGGCGCAACGAATCGGCGAGCGCGTCGCGTACGACGTCGAAATGATGCGCGAAATGGGCTATTGTAGCGGCATCGAAAATTACAGCAGATACTTTGACGGAAGGAAACCCGGCGAACCGCCGTACACTTTGTTGGACTTCTTCCCGAAAAATTTCGTCTGTTTCATCGACGAAAGCCATATGACGATTCCGCAAATCCGCGGTATGTACAACGGCGACAGAAGCAGGAAGGAAAATCTTGTGGAATACGGTTTTCGTCTGCCCGCCGCTTTCGACAACCGTCCGCTCCGCTTCGACGAGTTTGAGAAAAGGATTTATCAGCTTGTGTGCGTGTCGGCGACTCCCGCCCCGTTCGAGTTGCAAGAAGCCGACCAGGTGGCGGAACAACTCATACGTCCTACGGGTATTATCGACCCCGAAATTTTTATACGCCCCGTCGAAGGACAAATCGACGACCTTATTTCCGAAATCAATCTGACCGTCGAAAAGGGCGGCAGAACGCTCGTTACGACGCTCACCAAAAAAATGGCGGAAAACCTTACTTCGTTTTTGAAGGAAAAGGGGATTAAGGTCAAGTATATGCACAGCGACATCGACACGCTGGAACGAATCGAAATCATCAATTCTTTGAGAAAAGGCGACGTCGACGTGGTTGTCGGAATCAACCTTTTGAGAGAAGGGCTCGATCTTCCCGAAGTAATGCTCGTTGCGATTCTCGACGCCGATAAGGAAGGGTTTTTAAGAAGCGAAACCGCGCTTATCCAGACCGTCGGCCGCGCCGCAAGAAACGTTGACGCAAGAGTTATTATGTATGCCGATACGATAACGGGCAGCATGCAGCGCGCAATCGACGAAACAAACCGCAGAAGAAAGATACAATCCGACTACAACGCGGCGCACGGTATCGTGCCGCACACCGTCGTGAAAGAAATCGTAAATACAATCGAAATCACCAAAAAGCTGGATAAAGACGCAAAACGCGACCGTAAAGATATCGCTTCGGAACTTGAACGTCTGAAAGGACTTATGCAAGTCGCGGCGGAAGGGCTGGATTTCGAGGCGGCAATCAAACTTCGCGACAGAATATCCGAACTTAAAAAAGAACTTGGAAGATAACGTAAATGACGGACAAAATTTTTGTAAAAGGAGCAAAAGAGAATAACCTTAAAAACATCGACGTCGAAATCCCGCGCGACAAACTTGTCGTGTTCACGGGGCTTTCCGGCAGCGGTAAGTCGTCGCTTGCTTTCGACACGATTTTCGCCGAAGGGCAAAGACGGTATATCGAAAGTCTGTCAAGCTACGCCCGTATGTTTTTGGGACAAATGGAAAAACCCGACGTCGAATATATCGAAGGGCTTTCCCCCGCCGTTTCCATCGACCAGAAAACGACGTCCAAAAACCCGCGCTCGACGGTGGGTACCGTTACCGAAATTTACGATTATTTAAGGCTTTTGTACGCCCGCGTCGGCACTCCGCATTGTCCGAAGTGCGGCAGGGAAATCGAACATCAGACGGTTGACCAGATTACCGACAAAATCATCGAAAGCACCGTGCAGTCGGGCGACAATAAGGTCATAATCATGGCACCCGTCGTCAGAGGCAGAAAGGGCGAATACAGAAAGGAACTTGAAGACTTCAAAAAGTCCGGCTACGTCCGCGTGCGTGTGGACGGCATCGACTATACCCTTGACGAAGAAATCGTCCTTGACAAAAACGTAAAACACGATATTTCGGTGACAATCGACCGTATCGCCGTAAAAGAAGGCTCGGAAAGACGTCTGACGGACAGCGTCGAAGCCGCGCTCAAACTCGCAAACGGACTTGTCGTCGTCGAAAACGCAAAAAAGACGACGATTTACAGCACGAAATACAGTTGTCCCGATTGCGACGTCAGCATCGAAGAACTGGAACCCAGACTGTTTTCGTTCAATAATCCGTACGGGGCTTGTCCCGAATGCGGCGGGCTGGGCTTCCGCAACGAAATCGACCTGAAAAAGATTATCGTCGACGAAAATCTGGGCGTCGGAAACGGCGGACTTGCCGCGCCGTCGGGGTGGAATCTCGGTAGCGGCGACATCGTGCGCTCGCAAATGAAAGCGTTGTCGAAGTTGCTGGATTTTTCGCTCACGACTCCGATTAAAGACTTGCCGAAGTGGAAACTTGACGCGATTTTGTACGGCGTCGACGAAAGAATCCCGATGGATTATAACTCCCGCAGTTTCCGCGGGCAATTCATGACGAAATACGAAGGTATCGTCAACAACCTTATGCGCCGCTATCGCGAAACGACAAGCGACGGCGTTAAGTACGAAATCGAAAGATATATGGTGTCCGTGCCGTGCAAAACGTGCGGCGGAAAACGCCTGAAAAAGGAAGCGCTCGCGGTTACCGTCGGCGGGCTTAACATTGCGGAACTTTCGGATATGTCGGTGAAAAAAATCGACGAATTTTTCGGCGCGCTCGTTCTTGACAAACAAAAAACGCTCATTGCCGAAAGGATAATCAAAGAAATCCGCGCAAGGCTGAAATTTCTGGTAAACGTCGGGCTCGATTATCTTACGCTTTCCCGCTCCGCCTCGACGCTTTCGGGCGGCGAATCGCAAAGGATAAGGCTTGCCACACAAATCGGCAGCGGACTTACGGGCGTGTTGTATATCCTTGACGAGCCGTCGATCGGGCTTCACCAGAAGGATAACGAAAGATTATTAAGCAGTCTGAAAGGTCTGCGCGACCTCGGCAACACGCTTATCGTTGTCGAACACGACGAGGACACGATGCGCGCGGCGGATTACATCGTGGATATCGGTCCCGGCGCGGGCATACACGGCGGAAAACTCGTTGCGGCAGGCAGCGTGGACGACATTATCGCCTGCAAGGAGTCGATAACGGGCAAGTATTTGTCGGGCGAACTCAAAATCGACGTGCCCGAAGAAAGAAAACGCCCCGACGGCAGATATTTGTCGGTTCGCGGCGCAAGACAAAACAATCTGAAAAACATCGACGTCGATATTCCCGTCGGACTTTTAACCGCGGTTACGGGCGTTTCGGGCAGCGGAAAAAGCAGCCTTGTCAACGAAATTATTTATCCCGCGGTTTATAACAAACTGAACAAAAGCAACCTCACGGAAGGGAAGTACGACGAGATTGTAGGCATCGATAACTTTGATAAAATCATCAATATCGATCAGTCGCCGATCGGTCGCACTCCGCGCAGCAACCCCGCGACGTACACGGGCGTTTTCACCCCGATAAGGGAATTGTTTGCCTCGACTCCCGACGCAAAGGCAAGGGGATATACGGCGGGCAGATTTTCGTTCAACATTTCGGGCGGCAGGTGCGAAAATTGCGGCGGCGACGGCATAATACAAATCGAAATGCACTTCCTGCCCGACATTTACGTCCCCTGCGACGTGTGCCACGGGAAGCGGTATAACAGAGAAACTCTGGAAGTGAAATATAAGGGCAAAAACATCAACGACGTCCTTGAAATGACCGTCGAGGAAGCGTGCGAATATTTCAAAAACATTCCGAAGATTTACAACAAAATCAAGACGCTTTACGACGTGGGGCTCGGGTACATCAAACTCGGTCAACCCGCGACCACGCTTTCGGGCGGCGAGGCGCAGCGCGTGAAACTCGCAACCGAACTCAGCAAACGCAGCACCGGCAAGACGCTGTATATTCTGGACGAGCCCACGACGGGACTGCATACCCACGACGTTGCAAAACTTATCGCGATCTTGCAAAGGCTTGTGTCGAGCGGCAACACCGTCGTCGTTATCGAGCATAATCTTGACGTGATAAAAGTTGCGGACAACATCGTTGACCTTGGCCCCGACGGCGGCGACAGAGGCGGCACGATCGTTGACGTCGGCACGCCCGAACATATCGCGGAAAACGAAAAGTCGTATACCGGACAGTTCCTTAAAAGAATTTTGGAGTAATGCAAAAATTGCAAAGAACAATGTTAAAAAGCGGTTTTACGTTCGTAAAGCCGCTTTTTTGTCGAAATAATTAAATTATATCAATGGCGTTGAAGTCCAGCATATCCCGTATGTTTTGTATGAGTTGATACAGGCTTTCGATTTTGCTGAAAGCGTTGTCGGTGTCATTGCATCTTAAACTTCCCGTGAGTTCCCCAAGTATTACGTTGACCTGTCGTGCGTCCTGACAGTAGGAAATCGCCTCCACGATTTTTCGTTTTCTTGCCCAGAAGTTTTGCAGGTCTTCGGCGTATGCGAGTGCGGAATCAACGTCGTCGTTTTGAAGGGCGGCTTCGATTTTTCCAATGTGCTCGTTGAAGTCGTCAAAGGTTTTATGCACGAAAAAGTGCTCGGCAATCCCCGCGCCCAGAATCATAAGAAATATTATAAAAAGGATAACTGCTTTTTTCATTTTTCGATTATCGTGTTCACGACGCGCCCGTCGTAACTTTGTATAAACGCCGCGTCTTTGTCAATGGAAAACAAGAACACGTCGCGGATTGTCATATTCTCTTTTTCAAGCGTTTTTACGACGACGTCCTTTTCAAGGGGAGGGGTAATGCTTTTGAACGTATCCCCCATAAACCTGCCTTCGACGACGACGTTGTAAGGAAGGTTGTTGCTGCCGCCTTCGATATTAAGGTCGGCGTTCGTTACCGGCGCGTTTGCAAACTTTTGCAGCACGGACACTTTCCCGTTTGTTTCCAGCACGGCGTAATTTATCTCGCCGATTTTGAAATATCCTTGTTCGCGCAGACTTTCCAGAAGATCGTTTGCGGTCATTCCGCATTTTTTAAGCACGTCGCAGTCGATTTTGCCGTCGCCGATGAGGATAACGGGCTTGCCGTTGATGAGTTTTCGGAAGCGGTGACTTTTGATTGCGAAAAACGTCAAGAGATTATGCAGTATCACAAGCGTGAATATCGGGATTATGCCGTAAATTATCGGAATGGTGTTGTCCGACATCGGAATGCACGCAAGGTCTGCCGCGACGAGCGTTATCGCAAACTCGAAGGGCTGGAACTCGGACAACTGCCGCTTTCCCATAAGCCGCATCGCCGCCAGCAGGAAAAAGTACAATATTATTGCGCGAATTAAAACGTTGAGCATATCGCTATTATTTTTAAGTTTTCGCGATTTATGCGCCGCCGCTTGATTTTTCGGCGCGGATAGTTTATTATTAGCGTTGCAGAGTAGATAAGTCGCGTTAAGTGTTGCGGGATGGAATGTCGCCCGCAAACGAAAGGGAAACCTGCGGTGGCTTGTCGCGTTCGCTGCGAAGTACCGCGTTTTCGCGCGGCTTTTAACGCGAACCTCTTAAAGGAGGTTTTTTTATGCTCAAAAATAAAATCGTTGCACAAGAACCCGACGTTTCCGTCGGGGAGTCTTCCGAAAAAAAACGTTATTTTACGGCGCAAAAGATTGCGTATCTTGCGGTATTCGTGGCGTTGAACGTCGTTGTCGGCATATTCTCGCCGCGCTTAGGCACGCTCAAAATCACGCTGACTTATACGGTATGTTTTCTTGCGGGGTACTTTTTCGGGCCGATTGCCGGCGGACTTGTCGGCGGACTCGGCGACGTGATCGGCTGTTTCGTCGGCGGCGGGTATGCGCCAAACCCGGTGATTCTTTGCGCGTCGGTGCTTATCGGCGTTATCCCGGGGCTCACGTCGTATATTAAAATCAAAAAACTCGGCGGCGCGATGCCGTACGTGAATATCGCAATATCCTATATTCTGGTTTACGTCGTCTGCACGCTTTTCATAAACACGTACGCATTGTATCTTATGGGGCTCAGCAAAGGGCAGACGTTTTTTGCCTATATGGGGGTGCGCGCGGTTACGCAAACACCCGTTACCGCGATAAACGTCGGGCTTACTTTTTTGATTTATCCCGTTTTTTCAAAGATTTTTTCCGCGTCGTTTTGTAAAAGCGAGTAACGTCGAAGATTCTGAAAGCGACGCACGCCGCAAGGTATAAAATCATCGGTATTCCGCCCGAAATCGCAATCGCGAAAAACGGCGGAATTTTGAAAAACAGCAGGTTTTTCAGAAGACAGGTCAGCGCGACAAGCGGAAACGACAACAATATTGCAAGCGCGGTCTTTTTGGGATTGTCCAGAATCCGCGCTTTTTTATTGAGCGCGTTAAGGTTCAGAAAAGACGTGACGACGCTTCCCGCCGCGCCCCCGATCGCGACGGCGTAAATCCCGACGTACTTCGGCAGCGCGAGCGTCAGAATCATAAGTATCGCCGCGCCGACGGCGTAATTGCAAAAGGATTTCTTTTCAAGCCCCATCGAGTTCAATATCGACGTCGAAATCTGGTTGAGCCCCAGCGGGTACAGCATAAGCGCGACGTTTGAAAGATACACGCCCGAAAACTCGTCTTTGAACACGAAAGTCGTGATTTCTTTTCCAAGCGGGATATACAAAATCGTGAAAAGGGCTGCGATTATTATCGCAAAATTTATGCTGCCGTCAATGCGTGCGGACATCGCGGATTTATCGTCGTGTTTAATCGTCGCGATTTCCGGGATAAGCACGACGGACAGCGCGCCCGTGAGAGTGGTCGGCGCCATAAGAAGAGGCATCGCCATTCCGGTAACGCGTCCGAAAGTTGCCGACGCGTCGCTTTTTTCCATGCCGTATTTTATGAGCAGGACGGGAATCACGATTGCCGTAAACGCGCCGATGACTCCGCCGAAAACGCGCATCGCCGTTATCGGAAGCGAGGGCTTTAACACCGCCGGAACGTCTTTTATACGGCCGAATTTACCTTTTTTTATCAAAAACAGTATGAAAAGTACGACGGCGCACGCAATATCCGACACCAAAAAACCTACCGCAAGCCCTTTAAGCGGCGTTACGGCGGCGATAAGTCCCAGCGAAAATATCAGCGTGAAAGTAATGCGAAGGACTTCTTCCAGCATCTCGGTGAAACTGAACGCAAGAAAAGACCTTTTTCCCCAGAACCAACTGCGGATAACGTTGTAAATGCTTGTGCTCAGAAGTGCGGGCAGCATAATAACGACAAGCGGCAAAACCCGCTCGTCCGCAAAAACCGACGGCAAAAGGAAAGCGACGGGATATATTACCGAAAGTATCGGAAGTACCGACGACAGCGACAAAACAAGCGCGGTCGAAATAAGCGACGGTACGTTTTCGCCGCCCGTTTTTTCGTCCTCGGCAATCTTTCGGCTTATCACCGTCGGAAGTCCGCTGAGCGCAACCGCCGACGCAAAAAAATAAAAACTCAACGCCATTTGATATACGCCGACAACGCTCGCGCCGAACTGCCGCGACACGAAAACTTTGAACAAAAACGCAAAAAGTCTTGTCGCGACCGAAAACGCCGTTACGACCGCGACCGATTTGAAAATACTTTTCTTATTCGTCATAATCCGAAAGAATCACGTTCTGACCGGGGAAGAATTTGTCGGTGCCGTTCAGACGGATCACTTCTTCTTTTCTTGTTCCCGTCCTTTTTGCGACGGTTTCCGCCGTGTCGAAAGGTCTTGCGACGCAGGTTTTCCCGTGGAATTCCGCCGCGATAAGCCGTTCCCCCTCAAAGAAAAGCGGATTATCGTTCAATAAAAAAAGCGACCTTTCGGTCGTTTTGTATTTTCTTGCCAAAGATGAGGCGTTCTCGCCAAAGCCAACCCGAATTACCGTATATTTCATACGGTATTTATATTCGGGACGAACTTTGATTATTCTTTAATCGCGATTATTCGTAATTGAAGGTCGAAAGCTTGTTTCGTATCCAGAAAGTGGCTTCCGTCGTCGTGAACTTCATCGGGCAGAAGTCGTACTCGTTAAGCGCGATCGCGTTGGTTTTTTGGCACCATTCGTGCCAGAGTTGCTTTCTTAAAGTGTTGTCGGTGACAAACTCAACCCTGCCCAAAAGCGTGATGCTGTCCGAGCCGCTGTAATAACAAATGCTTGCGTTCTGATTTTGTCGGATATTCTGGACTTTCTGGCTGTTAATCGGCGCGCCGAAATAAATGACGTTGTGTCCTTCCGAGCGAAGTTTCGTGATAATGCTGGAACGTGGACCGCCCCCTGCGCCGACCGAGGACAAAAAAACCTCGTTGGTGTTCATAAGAATCCTTGCCGCAATAATTTCTTCCGGTTTCAACATAATATAAATCCCCAATAATCATTATTCTTAGAAGTATTGTATCACACGATAACGTAATAAATCAAGAAGAATTTTGCGCGACACCTGAAAATGTCCTGGCGCAACCGTTGCGCGCGCCGTGTATTTGTGGTAAAATTAAGAAAAAAAATAAGGATTTGAACATGTATTATATAGGTATCGACGTGGGCGGTATGAGCATTAAAGGCGGCATCGTCGACGAAAACGGCAACATAATCGTGAAAGACAGCGTTGTTACAAAACCGACGCAACCGTCCGACGACAACACAAAAGATATCGCAGGGCTTGTCGCAAAACTTTTGGAAGACGCCGGCATTTCGACGGACGAGATCGCGGGAATGGGCATGGGCGTCCCCGGCACGGTCGATCCCGACACCGCAAAGATTTTTTATACCTGCAATATTTTCTTCCGCGATTACGATTTCCGTGCGGAATTCAAAAAATATTTTGATTTTCCCGTGTATATCGGCAACGACGCGGACTGCGCTGTCATCGGCGAATCGGTGTTCGGCGATATGAAAGGCGTGCAAAATGCTGTCATGGTGACACTCGGCACAGGCGTAGGGACAGGCACTCTTGTCAAAGGTAATTTGATTTCCGGCTTCAAAGGCGCAGGCGGTGAGGGCGGACACACCGTCATTCGTATGGGCGGCGAAAAATGCGGTTGCGGCAGGCGCGGTTGCTGGGAAGCGTATGCGTCGGCAACTGCTCTTATCCGCGATACCAAACGCGCGATGGAAAAACACCCCGAAAGTCTGATGAACGAAATCGCGGGAAAAGAAGGGAAGGTCACGGGGCGTACGGCATTCGACGCGATGGACGCGGGCGACAAAACAGCAAAAGCCCTTGTTTCAAGATATATCAGATACGTCGGCGAAGGGCTTGTGAATATCGGCAACTATATCCGTCCCGAAATAATCTTTATGGGCGGCGGTATAAGTAATCAGGGCGACTGGTTCATAAAACGCCTGCAAGCGTACGTCACCCGTTACAGTTACGGCGGCAAAAGAAATCCGTATATTAAGGTTGTTAAGGCGACGCTTAAAAATGAGGCGGGGATATTGGGTGCTGCCGCCCTCGTTGCAAAATCGTCATAATTTTGCGATATTCTGCTTTTTCGGCGGAACCAGAAAAATCGTGTACGCCAAAGTACACTGGATTTTTCAGAACCCGCCGAGAAAACCACAATCTCATCAAAATTCTGACGATTTTGGGATAGATTTTTAATCAAAATTCTGACGATTTTAATTTTGGGGACCCCGCGGGATATTGTGTACCCGTGGGGAAAAGGCGCACACAAGCAAAAGAGTGAGCGTTATCGCTTGCGATAATGCGATTTCAAAAGTGCAGTTATCGGGGACCCCGCGGGATACTGTGTACTCGCGGGGAAAAGGCGCACACAAGCAAAAGAGTGAGCGTTATCGCTTGCGATAACGTGATTTCAAAAGCGCAGTTATCGGGGACCCCGCGGGATACTGTGTACCCGTGGGGAAAAGGCGCACACAAGCAAAAGAGTGAGCGTTATCGCTTGCGATAACGTGATTTCAAAAGCGCAGTTATCGGGGACCCCGCGGGATACTGTGTACCCGTGGGGAAAAGGCGCACACAAGCAAAAGAGTGAGCGTTATCGCTTGCGATAATGCGATTTCAAAAGTGCAGTGTGCGCCGTTAGCACGCTTCGCGTGCTTTTTTTGTTGTATTTTTCTTTAACTTTTTTTCATAAAGGTATTGACAAATCGTAAATAAGTGTTACAATAATTAGCAATCAAAGGTTGCGAGTGCTAACGGTTTGTAACACTGACTGCCAACGCTCGCGTATGTATTATCGTAAAAAGGAGGATAAATAATATATGGATACTAATAAATATACCGCAAAAGCCGTTGAGGCCGTGCAGGGCGCGCAAAACGTCGCTCTCGAACACGACAATCAGGAAATCAAGCCCGAGCATTTTTTATACGCTTTGCTTGACGACGAAAACGGACTCATTTATAAAATTTTAACAGGACTGCAAGTAAGCGCAGACAGTCTTAAAGGCGCGGTCGAAAACGTGATTAAATCTTTCCCGAGGGTTTCGGGCGAAGGCGCGAGCATGTATCTCGGTAACGAAGCGGCGAAAGTCGTTGCCGCTGCCGAAAAGTACGCCAAAAAAGACGGCGACGCGTACGTCGGAGTCGAGCATCTTTTTGAAGGTATTCTCGACAACCAGACGGCGAATCTTAAAAAATTGTTTTCTGCGTACGGCGTGGACAAGGCGGCGTTTCTGGACGCTTTGAAAAAAATCAAAACCGCACCCAACACCACGGACAACCCGGAAGACACTTACGAAGCGCTCAATAAATACGGATACGACCTTGTCGAAAGGGCAAGAAACGGAAAACTCGACCCCGTAATCGGCCGTGACGAGGAAATAAGAAACGTCATAAGGATTCTTTCCAGAAAGACGAAAAACAACCCCGTGCTTATCGGTGATCCGGGCGTCGGCAAGACCGCAATCGTTGAAGGGCTTGCACAGCGTATCGTACGCGGCGACGTCCCCGAAGGATTGAAAGACAAAAAGGTTTTCGCGCTGGATATGGGTGCGTTGATTGCGGGCGCGAAGTACCGCGGCGAATTTGAAGAAAGGCTGAAAGCCGTCCTTAACGAAATCAAAAAACAGGAAGGCAGGACGCTTTTGTTCATCGACGAATTGCACACGATCGTCGGCGCAGGCAAGACCGAAGGCAGCATGGACGCAGGCAATCTCCTGAAACCTATGCTTGCCCGTGGCGAGTTGCACTGCATCGGCGCGACTACTTTGGACGAATACCGCAAGTATATTGAAAAAGATCCCGCGCTTGAACGTCGTTTCCAACCGGTGACCGTCGATCAGCCCGACGTCGAAGACACGATTGCGATTTTAAGGGGACTGAAAGAAAGATACGAAATCTATCACGGCGTGAGAATTCACGACCAGGCACTCGTTGCGGCGGCGACCTTGTCCGACCGTTACATTACCGACAGATTCCTGCCCGATAAGGCAATCGACCTTGTCGACGAAGCGTGCGCCATGATTCGTACCGAAATCGACAGCATGCCTGCCGAAATGGACGACATTTCGCACAAGATAATGCAACTTGAAATCGAAGAATCCGCATTAAAAAAAGAAAGCGACAAGCTGTCGATGGAGCGTAAGGCGAGCATCGAAAAGGAACTTGCGGAACTTAACGCGAAGTTCAACGAGATGAAAGCCCAGCTTGAAAACGAAAAGAAAAAGATTGTCGGCGTGCAGGAAACCAAAGCCGAAATCGATAAAGTGAACCTTGAAATCGAAGAAGCGAAAAGGTCTTACGACTTCACGCGCGCGGCGGAACTGCAATACGGCAAACTTCCCGAACTTCAAAAACGTCTGGAAGAAGCCGAAAGCAAGGCGGGCAAACACGAGAATTCAAGCCTGCTCCGCGACGAAGTTACGGCGGACGAAATCGCAAAAATCGTCGCAAAATGGACGGGTATCCCCGTAACGAAACTTATGGAAAGCGAGAAAACCAAACTCTTGAATCTCGGCAACGAGTTGCATAAGAGAGTTATCGGTCAGGACGAAGCGGTCACGAAAGTCGCAGACGCAATCCTGCGTTCGCGTGCGGGCATATCCGATGAAAACCGTCCTATCGGCAGTTTCATGTTCTTAGGTCCGACGGGCGTCGGTAAAACCGAGCTTGCGAAAACCCTTGCGAATTACCTTTTCGACGACGAGAGAAATATCGTGAGAATCGATATGACCGAGTATATGGAAAAGTTCAGCGTGTCGCGTCTTATCGGCGCGCCTCCGGGATACGTGGGCTACGACGAAGGCGGTCAGCTTACCGAAGCGGTAAGGCGCAAACCTTATTCCGTCGTGCTGTTCGACGAAATCGAAAAAGCGCACCCCGACGTATTCAACGTGCTTTTGCAGGTGCTTGACGACGGCAGAATTACCGACAGTCAGGGCAGAACGGTCAACTTCAAAAACACGATTATCATTATGACCAGTAACCTGGGCAGTCAGTATATTCTGGACGGCATCGACAAAGACGGCAACATCTCGGCAGAGGCAAAAGAGCAGGTTTCCGCCTTGTTGAAATCGACGTTCCGTCCCGAATTCCTGAACCGTCTGGACGACATCGTAACGTTCACTCCGCTTACTCGCGACAGTGTGAAGAAGATAATCGACTTGTTGCTTGAAAAACTCAATTCAAGGCTTGAAAGGCAAAATCTGCACCTTAAAGTTACAGATGCGGCAAAAGACGTCATTATCGACGGCGGCTACGACGTAACGTTCGGCGCAAGACCTTTGAAGCGTTTTATCGAAAGCCACATCGAAACGCCGGTTGCAAGAATCATACTTTCGGGTAACCTTGACGAAGGCGACGTAATAGTCGTCGACGCGGAAAACGGCTCGCTTAAAATCGCGCCCGAAAAACCCGAAAAATAAAACGAAGAAGCATCTCAAATCGAGATGCTTTTTTAATGCGAAAAATCTGTGCTTTTGAAAAATTGAAAGCCGTGCGCGACGGGGTGCGAAAATTAAGGTATATTTTCGTTTTACAGTATATCGTTAAATAAAGTATAATATATCTATGGTCGGTAAAAACATCGGCCACGGAGGTTTTATGATTGAGATTAAAAATATCGTAAAAACTTATCGCCCGAAAAAAGGCGGTGAGGTGAAAGCCCTTGACGACGTAAGTCTGAAATTTCCCGAAAAAGGACTTGTGTTCATACTCGGAAAATCGGGCAGCGGAAAGTCCACCCTACTGAACGTTATGGGCGGGCTCGACACGGCGGACAGCGGCGAAATCATTATCAAAGGAAAGTCGTCCAAGGAGTTCTCCACGGGCGATTTCGACAGTTACCGCAACACGTATCTCGGCTTTATTTTTCAGGAATACAACATTCTGGAAGACTTCAACGTGGGTGCGAATATCGCGCTTGCGCTGAAACTTCAAGGGGCAAAAGCGACCGACGAAAAAATCAACGAAATTCTGGACGAAGTCGGGCTTTCGGGCTATGGAAAAAGGAAGCCCAACGAGTTGTCCGGCGGGCAGAAACAGCGCGTCGCAATCGCAAGGGCGCTTGTCAAAAACCCCGAAATCATCATGGCGGACGAGCCCACCGGCGCACTTGACAGCGGCACGGGAATACAGGTTTTCGACACCCTTAAAAAGTTGTCAAAGGACAAACTTGTCATCGTCGTTTCGCACGACCGCGAATTTGCCGAGTCCTACGGCGACAGGGTGATCGAACTTAAAGACGGCAAAGTAATTTCCGACATCGAAAAACACCGCATCGACGCCGAAGTGGAAGAGGGCGGCGCGGAAAATTACAAGGGGAAACTTTTGCGTTTCCCGAAAGGGTACAGGCTGACCGCCGACGACGTAAAGCGTATCAACGAATATCTTGAACGGGACGAGGCGTATTTGTCGCTTGACGAGAAGGTCAACGCCGACGTAAAAACCGCGTCGCACATCGACGAAGACGGGAAAATGGAGTCGTTTGCCCCCACCGACGAAAACGCGATAAAAATTTCCGACGACAAACCGTTCAGACTTATTAAATCGCGTATGCCCGTGAAAGAAAGTTTCAAAATGGGCGTCAGCGGCATGAAAACGAAGCCGTTCAGGCTGATAATTACGATTTTCTTGTGTTTCGTATGCTTTGCAATGTTCGGAATAGTGGACAGTTTTGCCGCGTACGACAGCAAGACCGCCATCGTCAACTCGATTGTCGACAGCGGCATAAAATATACCACGTTCAGAAAAACGGTGCTGGTTGACGGCTACGGCGATCAGTTCTTCACCGAAAAACGAATGTCCGACGCCGACGTCGAAAATCTGAAAAACAAGACAGGTATGGATTTTTTGCCCGTGCTGTCCGAAAGCGGCAGCGGATATTACAGCGGCGGCAGCGCGAGCGTTTCCGGGAATTTCCTGAAAGACGCAACAAGCAGGGTTTATAACGGCAACGTTTCGGGCATCGTCGAGGTTAAGGACGAAGACGCCCTGAAAAAGCACAATCTTTCGCTTATGGCGGGGCGGTTGCCAAAGAGTAACGACGAAATTGCGATAAGCGACTTTGTCTTCGATTGCTTCAAAAAATGGGGATACGCCTACGTTGACGAGAAGGGCGTTCCCGACGAAAGCAAGAATATCGAAGCGTCGGGGATTAAAAACGCCGCGGACTTTGTCAATGCAAAACCGAACCTGAAAATCGCGGGCAGCGCGATGAACGGCACGTTCAAAATCGTCGGCGTCGTGAAAACGGGCTACGATTATTCCAGATACGCCGCTCTTGACAAGACCGTCGGCAGCGACGACGACGCGCTTGATTACTTTATGTTGCAAAGCCAGTTTTCAAGCGAGCATAACAGCGCGTTTTCGGGCATGCTCTTTTGCGGGAAAGACTTTATTAAAAACTACCTTGCTTACGACGGCGTCGGCGGGGAAATTTACGACGGGGCGAATTTGCAATGCGAAGAAATTAACGGAAAAGCGCACGGAATGTATATGGGCGGAGATTATCGGCACTACTTCACAACCGCCGATTACGCGGGCACCGTGTTTTTCGACAGCGGCAAAACCACGCTTTCCGGCAACGAAATCGTGCTGGAAGTAAAGCAGCTTATAAACGCTTTGAAAAACGTCTATTACAAAGATGGAAAAGTGCTTGAAAAACTCAATAAATTGGACACCGAAACGGACGCAGAAACAATAAAAACCACGCTTGCATCGCTTGTGAAAGACGCAAAAATTAAAATGCGTTGCGGAGGGCCATACAATCCGTATATCACGAAAACTGTAACGATAAAAGGATTTTTCTTCGATAACGGCGACGGCACGGTCGACAAAAGTTTCATCGGCGTGTCCGATAGCCTTGCGTCCGAAATCAAAAACGCACCCGCCGGCAAATACGCAATGGCGATTTCCGGCGAAAAACTTTCAAAATCCGACCTTGAAAAAGTTGTCGAGTTTTCGATGAAAAGCGAAGACGGCGTCAAGTATTCTTTGGTCAACTACGTCGTTTCGGCAGAGAATATGGTAGGCTCGTTCATCAAAACCGTCGCCAAAATTTTGTTGTATGTCGGTATTGGCGTTTTCGTATTTGCCGTCATACTGTTTATGACTTACATTTCGGCGTCGATATCCTACAAAAAACGCGAAATCGGCATTTTACGAGCCGTCGGAGCGCGTTCAAGTGACGTTTTTGGCATATTCTTCAATGAGGCGCTTGTGATTTCGCTTATCGTATTCGTGCTTGCGACGATAGGAAGCGGCGTTGTGGTTTCCGTTGTAAACTCGTCCTTGCGCGCAACTTACGGACTGCCGATAACCCTTTTAAGTTACGGAATTCGCGAGATCGGAATTATCCTTCTGGGCTGCATCGCCACGGCACTTTTCGCAAGCTTTATACCTGTACTTAGGATTGCCCGAAAGAAACCTGTCGACGCGATTAAAAACCGATAATTCGCGCCTTTTTGGCGTTTTGGCAGAACCTTGCTCGGTTACGTACGCCAAAGTACGCGCCCTCGTAAGAACCTGCCAAGAACCCCAAAAATTCATCAAATTATCGGTTTTTAATGCCTATGTGCGCCTTTTCGGCGGAATTTGAAAATCCGTGGAAAATGGGGCCCCCGCGGGTACACAGTATCCCGCGGGGGCCCCGGTTTTCCGCTCGCAATGACAAATACTTATCCATAACTTGTCCGCAGGGCAAATATCACGCCGTAGGCATATCACTGTCAAAGACAATACCACGCCGCCGGCATATCACTGCGGAAGGGACACCTCGGCATAGCTTAATTTTTATCTTTACCCATTTTCAAATAAACGTTTTTAATTCCTTCAAGTCCTGCTTTTTCGCCGTTCTCTACCGCTTTGCCGTACATTTCAATTGCTTTCTTATAGTCTTTTCTCACACCAAATCCGTTTTCATAGCAGATTCCGAGATTGTGATACGCAACGCCCGAACTGTACTTTTCAGCGGCTGTCTTAAAGCATTTTACCGCTTCTTTTTTGTCTTCTTTCACGCCGTTGCCTTGAAGATAGCAAAGTCCGATATTGATAATCGCCTCGTTCTCGCCGAGATTGTATGCGTCGGTAAATAACTCAAAGGCTTTTTTATAAGCCGTTTCGGTTTTGACGGTGTAGTAGTAATAAAGCCCCACTTGCAGACACGCCGACGGATTTTCGCCTTTAACGCTCTTTTTCAGCCAATAAAGTGCCTTATCTTTATCGGGTGTTACGCCGTAATATCCGCAAGCATACGCCATACCGAGATTATACTGCGCGGCGGCATTGCCGAGCTTTGCGGCTCGTTTGAAAAGTTTAAGGGCGGTTTTCTCGTCCTTTTCAAGTCCGAGTTCGTCGCCGAGATACGCTTCCGCCATTCTCTCGATAGCGTCCGGAAAGTCCATTTCCATAGCCATCTGATAATAGAACAGCGCATTTTTGTAATCGGCTTTTTTGGTTTCGCAAATCGTCGCAATCGCCCAATATAGTCCGACAACCTCCAACTCACACTGCGCGAAACAATCGAGCGCGTCGTCATACTTGCCTTTTTTGTAATAGTAATATCCCAAATCAAGCAATGCGTCGTCCTGACAGAGGTTCGCCGCCTTTTTGAGATAATGAATATACTTTTTTTCGTCGGGTTCTACGCCGTACCAACCTTCTTCGTATACGCGGGCTTGCAAGTAAAGGCTTTCGGGGTCGTTGTGATTCACACCGTCCGCTAAATACGCCAACCCTTTTTCATAGTCGTGCGGAACAAACCTGTCGTTCAGATACACATACGCCAAGTCAAAATTGAGAGAGTGATCGCCAAGGCTCAATCCCTTTTCGTACCACTCTATGGCTTTGGGAACGTCTTTCAGTTCTTCATTGTTTAAGTAGATAAAGCCTATCTTCTTTGCAAGCTGAACGTCGCCGAGATAAAACGCACGCTCATAAAACTTCAACGCTTTTTTGATATTGTCGATTTCGGGCTCCTTAATCGGCATTTCGAAGTAATACAAATCGCCGAGATTCCTTGCCGCAAGCGCCGAGCCGAGGTTCGCCGCCTTTTCGTAGTACTCGATTGCTTTTTGCAAGTCTTTTTTCACGGCGTGTCCGTTCTGATAACAATACGCAACGCTCACGAAACATTCGGTTTCGCCTTCTTCCGCGCCTTTGATATATGCGTCGTATGCTTTTTTGTATTGATGACGGTAATCATACGTGTCGCCGAGCGCGGCATAAGCCAAAACGCCGTTTTCGATTGCCTTTTTGTAATAAACCGCCGCGTTTTTGAAATCGGCATTTTCCATATACAAATCGCCGATAAGCGCATAGTATCTCGGTTTTTTCACCGCCAGTTTCTTATACTTTTGAATTTTCTCGCAAACTTTTTCCATAGTTTCACCTTTATTGTTTTTGACACCAGACTTCGTTTTTCGTCTGTCTGTATTCAAGCGAATTTATGTTAAAATATCCTTCTTCTTCGCCCAAAACCGGACAAATTCCCGTCGGAACAAAGTTTATGCAATAATATCCGACCGTGTCTTTTAAGGAATAATCATACTTTTCATAAAGAATCTTATTTCCGTCCACTCTGTATTCTTCGGTGACTTTACCATTTTCAAAATTCGTCACGAGAATCGGATATCCGACGGCTTTGCTCTTATCCTCAAAAAAGGGGAAAAGATAGCGTCGTTCACCGTCGTATTGCGCGACGTATATCACGTCCAAATCGTTATGCCCGCCTACGAAACACTCGACTTTTATCACTTTTTCGCCCGACCTATAAAACTTATTGTAATTTTTGGAGTTCGGACTGATTTTCAATGATTCTTTCGTATTATGCGCTTTCATTTCTGCAAGCCCGCGAAGCCCTTTTGTCATCCCCGTCAGGTTTCTCTTTTGCGTGTTCACATATGTTATTTTTGCGTTTGGAATATCCGCAAAACAATATGAAAACTCATCGAATTTTTTTCGTGCGTTTGATATCAGTTCCTGTAAATATTCTTCGGTCGGTTTTTCCATATTATACTCCTACGTCTATAACGTTGCGAACGGTTTGGACGATATAAGTTTGTAATCGTCGTCGTGCGTGTAAAACTGTATTATCTCTTTATTGAATTATTTATGCTGTATTTAATAGGTTCAGGGTGCTTATTTTGTAATCTACCTATAAAATCGCAAATAATATCGTAAAGGTTGTCTTTTGTATACGCAAGTTTTTCAGGAAGAACATCGTTATCAGAAATTTTACCATCGTTGAATCTTTGAGCGTATACTCCGCATTCTTTGAGATAATTCATTATGACACATATTTTTTCTTTTTCGGGTTCAGAAAAAATCGGTTGTTCAATCAATGATTGCTTTATAAATTCACAAAAATAAGTAAGATCGTCGTCCCAATTAACATTTCCGTTATCTTGTGCCTCACAACGAATATTCTCGATTTCTCGCAACAATTCTCCTTGCAAATTTCGGGCTTGTCCACTTTTGGGAACAAAGTTTTGCCATATAAATTTGCACTCTTCAAAATATTGTTGCTCATATTCTTGTTCTATCAGTTCATCTATTGAAATAGTGTTTGACATATTACGCCCTCGCGCTCCATTGAGTTTTATAACGTTGCAAACGGTTTGGACGATATAAGTTTGTAATCGTCGTCGTGCGTATAGAACTGTTCCATAAGCCAATAAATGCCGTTGGCTTTCTTCCTGAGTTTCTTTGACAGCAACTCTCGCGTTATCGGCATTACCTGAAAGATACTGATGTATTTATGCTCGGAAACATAGCACTTAACTGTACTCGGCGATTTTAATATTTCGGGCAACAACAGCACCGTGCCGCAGTATTTCCCGTCGATTCCCATATCGAGCGTGTCCGAAACGGTTATGTTATCTTTTTCGTTGAACGCATATTCCGCAGTTGCCCAAAGAAGCGAGTTTAACGAAAGCCAGTCCGTCGGCGCGTCTTCGTCGTCCGAAGGATTGCGAATATCGACGTCGGGCGAAATAAGCATCATATACTCGTTGCGGCGATTCGCCTTTCTCCCAAAGCCTATATCTCGCTCGGGCATCAGATAATCACTTGCGCCGATTGTACACAGTTTCCAAAACGGCATTTCGTCCGTCGGTTTGAAAACAAGCGTCGTTATCGGCTTCATATCCGTCGGCAGGACGTTCTTTTTCAGTTTCAGACTGAAAATCGGCTCTTCCCCGAAAACGGTTTTATAATGGTCGTATAGTTTTTGCTGTCTTTTGCTTTTCATCTTTACTTCAATATTGACTCCCGATTGTAAAGTTGCAAACGGTCTGGACGATATAAGTTTGTGGTCGTTGCACATATATTATAGCATATAATTTGGTTTTTTCAATCAATATCAGGTTTGTCAAAGGGCAGAGTAACACGATAATATTGTTTTATAAATGCAGAAAATCGAATGCAGAAAAACATATAAGAGAATACAACGAAAAACATAATTTAATGATTTATATGATTCCGAAAATTATTACAGTCGGTCATATATGACAAGAGTGTCATGTTGACAGTTGTGCAAAAAACTATAAAAGCAGGCGCGACAGGGGAAAACAAAAAGCGGTTTTAAGATTTTGACAATAAAAAACGACCGTGGGAACGGTCGTTTTTTGTGGGCGCGTGAAAAATTATAAACTTCTCAGGACTTTGTTGACTTCCGCCATATCGCATTTGCCGGCGTATTCCGTCTTGAAGTGGCGCATTACGCTTGGCACCGATTTGTCGGGCAAGGTCATAATGACGGCTCTGATTTCGTCCTCGCTCATCATTTTGGGCAGATACTTTTCGATTGCCGCGATCTGGTTGTTCAAAGACAGCACGGTGTCGGCTCTGCCAGCCTTTTCAAAGGCGTCCTTTTCTTCAAAGAGTTCCTTTTGCGTTTTTTTCAGGATCTGGACGTAGTCGGCGTCGGACATTTCCTCGCCTTTGCTGCGTTTTTCGATATTGAAGAGCATAAGTTTGTTTATGAGCGCGTTAAAAGCCGTGACGGTATCTTTGTCGTGCGCCTTCATTGCCTCGATTTTTGCTTTTTTGAAATCGTCGATATTCATAAAATCACCTCGGGAAAATTATAGTCCCAAGGCGGCGGAAAAGTCAATAAAATGCAACTAATCGTCGAGATTTGAAAACAATGGGCTGTCGAAAAACTCCGAAAGAGAAATTGACAATCCTTCGCAAAGATACGCGATGGTTTGCAGTTTCGGATTTTGACTTCTTCCCGAGAAAATGCTGTTGACGGTGGATTGTATCACGCCGGACATCGTGCAAAGTTTATTGACGGTGATGTTTCGGTTGTTGCAGTATTCAAGAATACGCGCGGCGACCGCTTCGTTCAGTTTCATAATTTTAATCCTTTTCGGTTTTTAATGCGTTCAGCCAGATTGTTTTGTCAAAGCGGGTGTTCAAGGGGCTTGTGGACGGCAAAAACAGGGCGGAATCCGAAAGATATTTGTAATTTTTCAGGAATATTTCCTTTGCCTTTCCGCCGTTTAAGATAATTTTTTTGACGTTTGCCTTGTCAAGGACTTTTTGTAAGTCCGCTACCTTATAATTTTTAATAGTGCTGTCAAGGCTGCCCGTTATTTCGCACTCGGCGACGACGTCCCAAAGGGCGATTTTGTGGTTTTTAAGCAGGGCTTGCTTTTCGCCAATCGTTTCGGGCGCGGGTTCGTCAAAGGCTTCTGCCAGGATTTTCCAGAATCTGTTTTGTTTGTTGCCGTAATAAAAGTTCGTCTCGCGCGAGATGACGCTCGGGAAACTTCCGAGAATCAATATTTCGCTGTTTTCGTCGAAGAACGGCAGAAATCCCTTGTAAATCATACTTGGATTATACAACAAAAAATGCGCGTGCGGTATTGATTTATCGCAAAAAGCGGGATATAATATTTCCAAACGGAAGGTGAGAAAAATGATTTTATATTTTACGGGTACTGGCAATGCGAAATATATTGCCGAAAAAATCGCAAAAGAAACGGGCGACGAAACGAAAAATATCGTGGCGTATACCCGCGATAACGAGATATTTTCGCTGCCGGACGGGGAACGACTTGTCCTTGTCAGCCCCGTGTACTACTGGGGTATACCCGAATCGGTGAAAGGATTTCTGAAAACCCTGAAAACCGCGGGAAGATATTTCGCGATAGTTCTCGAATGCGGCGGAAGCACCGGGAACGCGCAGGGCGTGTGCGAAAGATACGTGCGTCCCGACGCGGTATTCGGCGTTGTTGCGGTCGATAATTTCTGCCCGATGTTCAAAATCGAATCCGCCGAGGAAACGGAAAAACGCCTTGACTCGCTTGACAAAAAAATCGCCGTTATCGCGGACAAAATCAGGAACGAGGAAAAGGGCGACTTCAATGCAGAAAAGGGAAGTTTTTATAAACTCAACACCGCGCTTTTGTATCCGATTTACGAAAAATTCGGCGGAAGAAAAACAAAATTTTCGGCGTCCGACGACTGCGTAAATTGCGGACTTTGTGAAAGCATTTGCCCGGTGTCCGCAATAAAAATCGAAAACGGAAAGCCCGTATGGACAAAAGAAAAGTGCGATATGTGTTTGGGGTGTCTGTCAAGATGCCCGAAAAACGCAATCTCGATTAAGAACTCTTTGAAAAACGGACGCTACGTAAATCCGCGCGTCAAATTCTGAAAATCCCGAAAATAATTTTGAAAAAGCAGCCTTTGCAAGGCTGTTTTTTGTTGCCTTTTTATCATATCTTATATAAAATAACATTAAGTAATTTCTGTGTAGGTAAAGAGGATGCAAAAGAAGTTATCGAAGATTTCACACGGTCTGAAAAAAATTCCCGAAGGTATCGTAAAACTCAAATGGGTGTTTCTCGTGCTGTTCGTCGCGCTGTCGATATTCGGCGCGGTGATGATTCCGCATACGAAAATCAACTATGACCTGACGGGGTATCTGCCCGCGCATTGCGATTCGTCAACCGCTCTCGAACTCCTGAAAAAAGAGTTTGACGACAAGGGTATGGCATACGTTATGGTAAAGGACGTTACGCCAGAAAAAGCAGGCGAAATCAAAACGAGACTGGAAAAAGTCGAAGGCGTCGCGACGGTTACTTACGTTGAGAGTATGAACTACAAAAACAACTCGGCTCTCTATACCGTAACGCTGAAAGACTATGACTCGACGGCAGGTGCGTTTGACGCGGTAAAGGGCGTAATCGACGCTTTATCCGACGAAAAAGCATATTTATCCGGTCAATCTGCATTTTCATACTACACAAAACTTGAAACCGAACAAAGCATAATGAAGCTTGGAATCGCCATTATTATTATCATACTTTTGGTGATGTTGTTCACGTCGAAAACTTATTTCGAACTCATCGTGCTCATCCTCGTTTTCGGCGCGGCGATGGCGATAAACATGGGGACGAATTTCTTGTTCGTCAACGGTATTTCTTACATTGCGAATCTGGTTGCGCTCGTGCTGCAACTCGCGCTGTCGCTTGACTACTCGATTATCCTTTTGCACCGCTATATGGAAGAAAGGGATAACGGCGAAGACGCAAAAACCGCAACGGTTACCGCACTCACGAAAGGGCTGCCCGAAATTCTGTCAAGTTCCCTTACAACGGTGGCGGGGCTTGCCGCGCTTATGCTGATGACTCTGTCAATCGGCGCGGAAATCGGATTGTCGCTTGCAAAAGGTATCGTCATCTCGATGGCGACGGTCATATTCTTTATGCCCGCGCTTCTCGTGATTTTCGACAAACCCATTCAAAAAACCCGTCATAAATCTTTCGTGCCGAACGTAACGAAGCCCGCCCGCGCAATCGTCAAAGCAAGGAAAGTTATCGTGCCGGCGTTTTTGCTTATCGCAATCCTTGCGGGAGTCGCGCAGGGTTTCAACAAATATTCGTTCAACTACAACAGCGGCTCGCTTATCGTCGCGCCGAAAAAGGTCATCGAAGAAACGGGCTTCGGCACGCTTAACTCGCTTGTCGTGGTTGTGCCGAAAGGCGACGCCGAAAAAGAACGCCAACTTGTGAAATACGTGGAGTCTTTCGACCTTATCGACAAATCGCAGACGACCGCTCTTGCTACAATCAACGTGTATTCTTTCATCGATCCGAACACAACCGAGAAACTTTATTTGACCGACGAGGTGTCGAAAAAGGACATCGGGAATTTAATTGATAAAATCCCGTCCGACGCGGGCGTAAATCCGTTGATTATCAAACCTATAATCGAGGGTTGGTTTGACGATTACGTCAAAAACTATCTGCCCGAAGGTACCAAACCAAGCAAAGCCAAAGTCAGACTTATTGATTTGTTGGATTTTGCCGTCCGCGAAAAGTTCGACGCGATTTCCAGGTTTATAGGGGACGATCCCGAAAAGCTTGCGTATCTTGAACAGGTCAAGCAAATTTCCTTTGCGAAAGCTAATCTCGAATCCGAAAACTATTCCCGCATTACGTTCAACATCAACGGCGGGGTGGAAGACGACGACGTGTTTGAGCTTGTCAAAACGTTGAAATCGGGCGTGTCCGACTTTTACGAGGAAAGATATATCACCGGCGAAAGCGTCGTGTGCTATGAGATGAGCGAATATTTTATGAAAGACAACCTTATGGTGTGTCTGTTTACCGATTTGTTCATTCTGGTTATATTGCTTATAACGTTCAGGAATATTTCGCTTCCGATAATCCTTATTCTTGCGATTCAGGGCGGAATTTTCATCAACTTTGCGATTCCGTTCTTGTCCAAGACGTCGATTTCGTTCATCGGCTACCTTATAATAAGCGCGATACAGATGGGCGCGACAATCGACTACGCAATCGTACTTACCAACAGATACCGCGGCATAAGGAAAGATTTCACCGACCGCTACGACGCAATGGCTGCCGCAACAAACGCCGTGTTCCCGACAATTTTGACGTCGGGCGTCATTCTTACGGCAACCGGCTTCGTTATGAGTATGCTGTCATCGGGCGTGGTGGCGCAACTCGGGCTGTTGCTGGGCGTAGGCACGCTGACGTCGATAATCATCGTGTTGTTCGTCCTGCCGTCGCTTCTTCTGGTGACAGAGAAAGTCGTCGATAAAACCGACTTTTCAAAACTGTTCAGAAGAAAACAAAAAGCCGCCGTCGAAGAAGTTACGCTAAGTTCAGACCTCACGGAGCCTTCCGACAACGCCGTAAAGGCACAGAAAACCGAAAACGAACAAGGTTGATTTTGCTATCGTAAATGAGTTGACAAAAAAGATATTTCGCATTATCATTTTCATATCGATATAAAAGGGCGTATTATGAAAAACTTCGTCGAAAACAAGTTTTATTACTATTACTTTCAAAACAACGTTTCATTCTGCAAGGGACGCTGAAAGTCGACGCACTTTTTTTTCAGGTAAGTTAGCGATTCCTTTGCGGAATCGCTTTTTTTATACGAAAAACCGCGCCGATTTGCAATATATGCGGAAAACAGCGCGAAATATGTGAAAAAACGATGGTTTTATAATCAAAATTGATTATAATGGAAAAGACAGAGGTTTATATGAAAGATATTTTGGACGCAAGGAACGAAATCAACGAAATCGACAAACAAATGGCACAGCTTTTCCAGAAAAGAATGGAAGCCGTGAAAGACGTTGCCGTGTATAAAAAGGACAACGGTCTGTCCGTCCGCGACCTTTCCCGCGAGGCGGAAGTTGCAAAACGCAATTCAAAATTCGTCACGGACGAAAGCCTGAAACCGTATTACGTCGACTTCATCAGAAACACGATCGACGTGTCCTGTAAGTATCAGGAATCGCTGCTTCGGAATATGACCGTCGCGTACTGCGGCGTTGAGGGGGCGTTTGCACACATCGCCGCGAAGAAAATGTTCCCGACCGCGACGTACAAGCCCTGCGCGACTTTTTCGGAGGCGTACGAGGGCGTCGAAAAGGGCGACTACGACTGCGCCGTGCTTCCGCTTGAAAACAGTTATGCCGGGGAAGTCGGCGAGGTTATGGATTTGACGTTTTCGGGCGATCTGCATATAAATCAGGTTATCGAAGTGCCTATCACGCACAATCTTCTGGCGTTGCCCGGCGCAAGCGTCGACACGATAAAAACCGTCGTGAGCCATCCGCAGGCGCTCATGCAGTGCGCGGATTTCATAAAGAAAAACAATTTTGAGGTAAAGACGTATTCCAACACCGCGCTTGCCGCAAAGTTCGTCAAAGACAGCGGCGACAAAACGATTGCCGCGATTGCCTCCGACGAAACCGCAAACGTTTTCGGGCTCGATATCATTGAAAAAAGCGTCAACGACGTGAAAACCAACACGACGAGATTCGCCGCGTTTTCAAGGGTTGAAAATACGCCGTTTTGCCTTACGAAAAGGGAAAACGAAAACTTTATTCTGGTGTTCACGGTGCAGAACGAATCGGGCGCGCTCGCAAGCGCGTTGAACATAATCGGCGCACACAACTTCAATATGCGCGCGCTTCGTTCCCGTCCGATGAAAAACCTGAAATGGAATTACTATTTTTACATCGAGGCGGAAGGAAATGTCAATACGCAAAACGGAAAAGAACTTATGCAAGAGCTGTCCGCGCTTTGCGCCAAACTGAAACTTGTCGGCAGTTACTTCTCGGACGAGGAATACGAAAAATGATTATACCCGTAAATCTTGACGAAAAATACGACGTCATCGTCGAAAACGGCGCGCTTGACGACGCGGGAAAATACTTTAACCTTAACAGAAAGGTTCTGGTTCTGACCGACGACGGAGTGCCTAAAAAGTACGCCGAAAAAGTCGCGAAAAAATGCGAAACCCCCGTTGTCGTGACACTTAAACACGGCGAAGAAAGCAAAAATTTCGACAACTTCAAACATATTCTTTCCGTTATGCTTGAAAACTCGTTTTCAAGGAAAGATTGCGTTGTGGCTGTCGGCGGCGGCGTTGTCGGGGATATCGGCGGATTCGCCGCGTCGTGTTATATGCGCGGCGTCGATTTTTACAACGTGCCGACAACCCTTTTGTCGATGGTGGACTCGTCAATCGGCGGGAAAACCGCAATCGACTTTATGGGCGTGAAAAACGTTGTCGGCTCATTTTATCAGCCGAAAGCGGTCGTGGTCGACCCTCGCGTTTTAAGCACGCTTGACGACAGACAATTTTACGCAGGGCTTGCGGAGTCGATAAAAATGGCGGCGACGTCGGACGCATCGCTTTTTGAATTCATCGAAAACGCCGACGTGAAACGCGACGTGAAAGAAATCATCGAAAGGTCGATACTCATCAAAAAAGCCGTCGTGGAAAAGGACGAAAAAGAAGAGGGATTAAGAAAGGTTCTGAACTTCGGACATACCGTCGGACACGCAATCGAAAGCGCGGAGCAGGGTAGACTTTTGCACGGCGAATGCGTTGCGACCGGTATGCTGTACGCATGCTCCGACGGTGTAAAAACGCGCCTTGAAAACCTCATGACAAAGTTTGGTCTTCCCGTCAGAACCGAAAAAACGGCGGCGCAACTTCTGCCGTACATCACGCACGACAAAAAAGCGAGCGGCGGAAAAATCTCGACGGTGTACGTCGACGAAATCGGGAGTTTCAAATTTATCGACCGCACCGCGGAAGAAATACTTTTAATATCGGAGAAAAAGAAATGAAAAATACGTTCGGAAACAGCATTTCGCTTACAGTATTCGGCGAAAGTCACGGCGAATGCGTCGGCGCGGTTATCGACGGACTCGCGGCGGGAATCGCCGTTGACGAAAACCTGATAAGGGAAGACCTTAAAAGGCGCGCTCCATCGACAAGCATGGACACCACGCGCCGCGAAAACGACAATTTCAAAATAATGAGCGGCGTGAAGGGCGGCAGGACGACGGGCGCTCCGATTTGTGTGATTGTCCCAAACGAAAATACGAAAAGCGGCGACTACGATTACGGTATCGCGCGGCCGTCGCACGCCGATTACACGGCGTTTTGCAAATATCACGGATATGAAGATTACCGCGGCGGCGGACACTTCTCGGGGCGCGTAACGGCAGGTATAGTTGCTGCCGCTTCGATTGTAAAAAGCGCGCTGGAAAGTATCGGAATTAACATTGCGACGCACATCATTGAATGTGCGAACGTGCAGGATAAGCCGTTTAACGACATCAAAAACGAGATATTAACCATTAAATCCGCAACATTCCCCGTTATCGACAAGGCACAAGGGAAAAAGATGCAGGAAGAAATCGAAAAAGCGAAAGCCGACGGCGACAGCGTCGGCGGCGTCACCGAAACCGCAATAATCGGACTGCCCGAAGGCGTCGGCGAGCCGTGGTTCGACAGTGTTGAAAGCATACTCTCGCACGCGCTGTTTTCAATCGGCGGCATTAAGGGCGTGGAATTCGGCAACGGCTTTGAAATGACAAAAATGAGAGGAAGCGCCGCAAACGACGCGTTCGCTTTGAAAAACGGAAAAGTCATAACGATTACAAACAACAACGGCGGCGTAAACGGCGGAATCACCAACGGCATGCCCGTGATTTTCAAGTGCGCCGTAAAGCCCACGCCGTCCATTTACAAAACGCAAAAGACGGTCGATTTTCTGAAAAAAGAAGAGACCGAAATCAATATTCGCGGCAGACACGATCCCGCGATAATAAGAAGGATTTGTCCCGTTATCGACGCGGTAGCAGCGCTTGCCGTCGCCGATCTTCTGCAACAAAAATACGGCGCGGACGTCATGACAAAAGGTATCGGAAAATGAAATACGGGCTCATCGGAAAACCGCTCGGGCACAGTTTCTCGCGCGAAATACACGCACTCATTGCGGACTATGATTATCGTCTTTTTGAAATCGACGAGGACGAGTTGCCGCGCTTTTTTCAAGAACGCGATTTTTCGGGCATAAACGTTACGATTCCTTACAAGCAGGCGGTGATTCCGTTTCTGGACGAAGTATCCGACGAGGCGAAAAAAATCGGCGCGGTGAACACGATTGTCAAAAAGGAAGGGAAACTTTTCGGATTCAATACCGACTTTTTCGGCATGCGCGCGCTCATCAAAAGCACGGGGCTTGACCTTGAAAACAAAACCGTTCTGATACTCGGCACGGGCGGCACGTCGAAAACCGCCGTTGAGGTTTCAAAAAGCCTTGGCGCGACGGAAATCGTGAAAGTGTCAAGAAAAAAGTCTTTGGACACGGTGACATACGACGAAGCGTACGAAAAGTATTCGGGCGCGGACGTCATCATAAATACTACGCCTGTCGGAATGTTTCCAAATGCCGACAAAACGCCCGTCGATATTAAAAAATTCAAAAATTTGCAGGGCGTTATCGACGCGGTTTACAATCCCCTTCGCACAAATTTCGTGCTTGACGCCGAAAGTATCGGCGCGAAAGGGCGCGGCGGGCTGTATATGCTTGTGGCGCAGGCTGTTTATGCGTTGGCGTTGTTTCTGGATAAAACCGCAGACGAGAACGTCATCGACAAAACGTACGCCCGCATACTGAAAGAAAAGCGCAATATCGTGCTTTGCGGTATGCCGTCTTCCGGGAAAACGACCGTCGGGAAAGAAATTGCAAAAGTTTTTGGCAAAAAGTTTATCGACACCGACGACGTTGTGGTTGAAAAACGGAAGGAATCCATAAGCGATATTTTTGAAAAGTACGGCGAAGGAGAATTTCGGAAGGAAGAACGGCTTGCAATCGAGGAATTGTCAAAAGAAAACGGGCTTGTCATCGCAACGGGCGGCGGCGCGGTGCTGGACGAAAACAACGTCCGCGCGCTCAGACGAAACGGCGTAATTCTGTTTCTGGACAGAAGCCTTGAAAACCTTGTCGCAACTGCCGACAGACCATTGTCCAAGGACAAGGAAAAACTCAAAAATCTTTTTGAAAAAAGATACGACGTTTATAAGTCGTGCGCGGACGCGGTAATCCCCGCAGACGGCGAAATCGCCGACGTCGTCGAAAAAATAAAAGGAGTTTTATTATGAAATTTCTTATTCTGAACGGACCGAATATCAATATGCTGGGTATAAGAGAGCCTGAAATTTACGGAAGGGAAACGTATGATGCTCTTGTCGAAAAGGTCAGAGAGCACGCGGAAGAAATCGGCGTGGAGGTTGAGTTTTTCCAGTCGAACCACGAAGGCGCGCTCATCGACGAAATCCAGCACGCGTACTTTTCGCAAGTTGACGGCATCGTGTTCAATCCTGCGGGATATACGCATACGAGCGTTGCGCTTGCCGACGCCGTGAAAGCCGTGTCGATACCCACCGTCGAGGTGCATATTTCGTACGTCAGCGAAAGGGAAACGTACAGACAGATAAGTTTCGTCCGCGCGGTCGCAATCGACACCGTCGAAGGGCAAGGACTTAACGGCTACCTTATCGCGATGGACGCGCTCAAAAATCATCTTATAAATAATGAAGGTTAAAATTCTGCCGTCAAAAACGTCGGGCGAAGTTTCGGCGCCGCCGTCAAAAAGTTTTGCTCACCGATATCTTATCGGCAGCGTTTTGTCGCGCGGAAAGTGCGTGATAAAAAATATTGCGGACAGCGACGATATTTCGGCAACGCTTTCGTGCATCGAACAACTTGGCGGAAGCGTAACGAAAGACGGAAATATCGTGACCGTTATTCCGACAAACGAAAAGCAAATCGAAAACGCGGTTTTCGACTGCAAAGAAAGCGGCAGTACGCTGAGGTTTTTTATCCCCGTAGTGCTTGCGACAGGCGCGAAAAACTGCACGTTTTCAGGGAGCGAAAGACTGCTTGCGCGCGGGATAAAGGAATACGAAAAACTTTTTGAAAACAGCGACGTAATAATAAAATCCGACGAAAAATCAATCGAAATAAGCGGAAAACTAACGGCCGGGAATTACGAAATAAGCGGCGAGGTCAGCAGCCAATATACAACCGGAATGTTGTTTGCATTATCGGGGCTTTCAGGCAAAAGCACGCTTAAAATCACGGGAAATGCCGAAAGCCGCGCTTACGTCGATATGACGATAAAAGTTTTGAAAGACTTCGGCGCGGACATTGCGGAACCCGAAAAAAACTTTTTTGAAATAAACGGAAAAGGACGGCTTTCGCCCGGCGAATTTACCGTCGAGGGCGACTGGTCGAACGCCGCATTTTTAATTGCGCTTTCCCGCCTTTTGGGGACAATAAGCGTTTCGGGGCTTAACGAAAACAGCGTGCAGGGCGACAGATTTTCAAGCGTCGCATTTGACGCGCTGGACGGCGAAAACGCCGAAATCGACCTTAAAGACTGTCCCGACCTTGCGCCGATACTTTTTGCGTACGCCGCATATAAAAACGGCGGAAGGTTCACAAACACAAGGCGGTTAAGGGTGAAAGAAAGCGACCGCGCAAACGTTATGGCGGAAGAACTGAAAAAATTCGGCGCAAATGTTAAAGTGTACGAAAACAGTGTTGAGATTGAAAAAACACAACTTAAACCGCCGATTGTGCCGCTTTGCGGTCACAACGACCACCGCATCGTAATGGTGCTTTCGGTACTTGCGGCAGTGTTTGGCGCGGAAATCGACGGGGCGGAGGCAGTAAACAAAAGTTATCCCGATTTCTTCCGCGTCATAAAAAAAGCAGGAGTAAACGTATATGAAATTCGATAAAAACACAAAAATTCTGATCGTAGGGCTTGGGCTTATCGGCGGCAGTTACGCAAAGGCGTTGTCGGACGAAGGATACTTTGTCGGCGCAATCGACAAAAAGAAAAGTTCGGTCGAGTACGCGTTGAAAAACGGGCTTATACAGGTTGGCGAGACAAGCGTGAAAAAAGATTTCGTAAAAGACTTTGACCTTATCGTTTTTGCGCTGTATCCGCACGATTTCATAAACTGGATTAAGGAATATCAATCATCAATAAAGTCGGGCGCGCTTATCACCGACGTTACCGGTGTGAAGTCGTTCGTCGTCGAAAACGTGCAGAAAATTCTTCGTGGCGACCTGGAATTCGTCGGGGCGCATCCGATGGCAGGCAAAGAAGTCAGCGGCGTTGAAAACGCCGATCCGAAAATCTTCGTCGGGGCAAATTACATCGTGACGCCCACGAAAAAGAATACCGACGAAAACGTGCAGGCGGTGAAAGACCTCGGCCGCGCGCTCGGTTTTGAAAGGATATCGTCGCTTTCGCCCGAAGAGCACGACGAAACGGTGGGGTTTTTATCGCATCTGACGCATTGCATCGCCGTATCGCTGATGGTATCCAAAAAGTCGCACCATCTTGCCGAATACACGGGCGATTCCTTCCGCGACCTTACCCGCATAGCAAAAATCAACGACGAAATGTGGAGCGAACTTTTCCTTGCAAACAAGGACGAACTCTTAAAACAAATGGACCTGTTTGAAGAAAAATTCAACCAACTGAAAGAAGATATTAAAAACGATAATCGTGAAAAAATAAGAGAAACGCTGCGCGAATCCACGGCGCGCCGCAAAGTGTTTGACAAAGACGCAAAGGAGACAAAATAAATGAATCTCGAATTCAAAAGAAAACTGCCGACGTTGCAGGAAATCAAGGCGATGTATCCGCTTGACGACGCGCTTGCGGCACACAAAAAAGATACCGACGCCACACTCAAAAACATTTTTTCGGGGAAGGACAACCGCCTGCTTCTGGTAATCGGGCCGTGTTCCGCCGACAGAGAGGACGCCGTTCTCGACTATATTTCAAGGCTCAGGCGCGTGCAGGAAAAGGTCGCCGACAAAATCGTCATCGTGCCGCGCATTTATACCAACAAACCGCGCACGACCGGCGACGGTTACAAGGGAATGCTGCACCAGCCCGATCCCAACGCCGACGAAAATATGCTGAAAGGGCTGATCGCCATAAGGAAATTGCACATAAAGGCACTTAACGAAACGGGATTTTCCTGCGCGGACGAAATGCTTTATCCCGAAAACCATCTGTATCTGTCCGACGTGTTGTCGTACGTTGCGGTCGGCGCAAGGTCGGTTGAAAACCAATTCCACAGGCTCACGGCAAGCGGGCTCGATATTCCCGTCGGCATGAAAAACCCGACAAGCGGCGATTTGTCCGTTATGATGAATTCGATACGCGCGGCGCAGCACCCGCATACGTTCGTGTATTCGGGGTGGGAAGTGAACAGCGCGGGAAATACGCTCGCGCACGCGATTCTGCGCGGTTCGGTGGATAAAAACGGACAGGCGATCCCGAATTACCATTACGAAGACCTTATCAAACTTTGCGATCTGTACGCGAAAAGCGGGCTTGAAAACCCCGCCGTCATCGTCGATACCAACCACTCGAATTCGGCAAAAAAATTCGACGAGCAACCGCGCATCGCAAAAGAAGTGTTGCACAGCACGCGTTATTCCAAAGGTGTCGGAAAAATGGTGAAAGGGCTGATGATCGAATCGTATATCGAGGACGGCTCGCAACCGTCGGACGGCAAAATTTACGGGAAATCCATCACCGACGCATGCCTCGGGTGGGACAAAACCGAAAGGCTCATTTACGACATTGCGGATTTAAGATAAAATCTAACGATAAAGTCATTCTTCTTCAAAAAAACGAAAAATAAAAGCGCGGACAAAATGTCCGCGCTTTGTATTATACAACAATATTAAAAGAATCTTGCGACAAGGTCTTTGGAGTATTGCACCGTTTCTTCCATATCGCCGAAGCTCATGATTTCGCCGGCATAATATGTATTGAGCTGACCTTGCATACTTTCGACTTTTTCATACCAGCCGTCAGCGTAGTCTTTCTCAAACACGTGGGGGAAGTAATACCACTTTCTCTCATAGACGCATTTGTCGATGTCGATGCCGCAAAGTTTCATATCGTCCCAAGCCATCTTTTTCGCTTCTTCGTAGGTTTTGAGTTCCTTACCCTTGTAGTTGCGCAGGACGTAAGTTGTAAGAACCTGATTGGGTTCATTCTTCCATCTGTGATAGAACACCATAAGGTGACCGAGTCTTTCGGGAACCATGTTGTCGAAGAGATAGCCCGACATATCGGGATAATAAGTGCCTTTCTTGCAGGTGATTGCGGTGACGTCGTAGCGTTCGTAATCGATTTTCGAGAAGAGCGCTTTTTCCTGTTCGGTCGCGTCGAAGTAGGAAGGCAGATATTGCAGGGGAGCGGTAACGATGATTTTGTCGTATTCTTCCATTTCGTCGCCGATATAAACCTGAACTTTGCCGTTTTCACGCGTAACTTTCGTGATGTTGACGTTGAGGCGGGCAGGGTGTTGCAGTTTCTCGTTGACCGCTTCGTAAATGCTTTGCGTGCCGTCTTTCCACGTCCACAAATCTTTGTTTACGAAGTACATTGCGGTTGCGAAGTCAAGGTATTTCATGACGTATGCCGCGGGGATTTCGTCAAAGAAGCCGTATCCGAACGCGGTGTAAGGCCCGATCCAGATTTCCTGTGCAAGTTCAACCTTGTTGAGTTTGCAGAAATCCGTGAAATTCATGCACAAATCTTTGAGGTTGGGGTTTTCGCCGACAACGTGTTCGCCAGTGACCGGATCGTACCCGTCGTATTTACCCTCGGAAATTCCCTTGTGACCGGTGTATTGATATCCCTTGTACTTGGTCGCAAGAAGCGTGCCGAGTTTTTTGACCTGTGATTTCATCTTCAAAAGATGCGGGATAAGCAGGGGGTTTTTCTTCGGATTGAACGGATCGTACGGTTTGCCGTTCATTTTGCGATACGCACGTTCGAGCTTCGGTCCGTTGTGATCGACGCCGCCGAATAATTCAAGCTCATGCACGGCGTAATACGTCGGGCAACCCATAATCGCGCCCATTTCAAATCGCTTTCCGTCATGATACGGAGAGTGGCATTTTCCGCCGACGTGGTCTTCTTTTTCAAGAATCGAATAATCGGTATAACCGTTCTTTTCAAGATGGACTGCCGCGCTTAATCCCGCGGGACCGGCGCCGATGATACAAATCTTTTCATTCTTTGCCATAATAATCTCCTTGAACTGAGTAGGTCTTGCGACCTACAAATTATTTTTTATTACAAAATAATTATATCACCTTATTTTACATTGTAAATACTTTTGTTAAAATTTTGACGAAAAAAATCGAAAATTTGCGTTTAAGTATTCACAACGTAATTTCGGCGTGGTATAATAAGATTGATTTAAGAGGTGAAAAAATGAAATATACGTCTTTTGTTCAACTTTTGCACAGCGGCGCGACGAACTATCCCGACAACGTTGCGCTCTTGTACGACGAGGGCGGAACGACGGTCAAAAAAACGTACGCGCAGTTATACGCCGACGTCAAAGATCGCGTTCGCGCGCTTGAAAGTATGAAAGAAACCTGCGTGGGTATTCTCGAAGCGCCGTCGGAAAAATGGATTGTCGATATGTTCGCGTGCGTGATTGCCGGAAAGCAAACGGTGCTTCTTGACGCGATGTCGGACGCCGCGACGCTCCAAAAATGCGTTCTTGCAACCGACGTCGAAACTATTCTCACCGACAACCTGACCGCGCCGTATGCGACCGCGTTGACGTTTTGCCCGCATACGCTGAACAAGACGGACGGAGAAGGCGATATATTGTTTTTCACGTCGGGCACGACCGAGTCTTCAAAAGCGGTGGTGCTGACCTCGAAATCCCTTTGCGCCAGCGCCTGGAACGGACAGGAAAGATGCCCGTGCAACGAAAACGACAATCTGCTTTGCATCCTTCCGCTCACTCACGTTTTCGGGTTCGTATGTTCGATGCTGTGGCCGTTGTCGCAGGGCGCGTGCGTGTCGTTGACAAGGGGGCTTCGTTATCTCCCGTTCGACGCGAAATATTTCAATCCGACGATTATATCCGTCGTGCCGTCCGCGTTGAAATTTCTTTTGAACTTCAATGCGCTTAACGATAATTTGCGTATGGTTCTTGTCGGCGCGGGCCCCGCAAGCGAGCAGGTGCTGGAAGCCGTGAAAGCAAAGGGCGTCGAAATCCGCTTTGGCTACGGGCTGACCGAAACGTCAAGCGGCGTTGCCATAAGCACGGGCGAAAATCCGTTTGCGATGACGCCGTGTCCCGACGACGAAATCACGCTTTCGGGCGACGGCGAAATATTGATAAAATGCCCCGAATGTATTATGAAAGGGTATTACAAAAACAAAACCGCAACCGACGAAGTGCTGATAAACGGAGTGTTCCATACGGGCGATCTCGGCAAATTCGACAAAGACGGCAACCTTTATATCACGGGCAGGAAAAAAGATATTCTCGTCCTTGAAAACGGCACGAAAATTTATCTTGCCGAGTGGGAGGCGGAACTTCAAAAAGCCTTGAATATCGACGATATCGCACTCGCTCAAAAAGACGGCGTCGTGACGTTGTTCGTCGGCGACAAGGATGGCAATATCGACAAGGACGACGTGAAAAACAAAGTAAACGAATTCAACAAAACAAAATCTTTCGACCGACAAATCGGGGACGTTTGCATTATGCCGCACGCCCTTGAAAGGACGGCGACGGGCAAAATAAAACGCTGGGCTTTATAACGACGTATTCTGCATAAAGGAGTATAAAAATGCAAGTCACAAAACAAGAAATTCAGGACAACCTTACGAAACTGGTGAAACAATACGTTCCTTCTCTTCAAAACGAAGAAATCACGCGCGAAACCCCCATCAATTCAAAGGGGTACGAATCGCTCAATTACATATATATCGTATGCACGCTTGAAAGCGACTACAACGTTAAAATTCCCGATAAGGTGTGGATGAAACTACGCAGCGTCGGCGAAGTCGTGGACGCAGTTTACGATATGGCAACGAAAAAATAATTTTGCGAATTTCGCAAAACAGCCGTTTAATCATATCAAAAATATGGATAAAGTTAATGATTTAATATATACAGTCCATAAGAAGATGCTTGCCGACGACGTTACGATGTTTCGGAAATTGCGCCCGTCGGTGCTTTTAAGGCTCATTCAGGAAATATCCATCGCACACACCGAAGCACTTGGCGCAGGCAGGGCGAAAACGCTTGACAAAGGCGTTTTGTGGGTTGTCGCAAGAATGAAAATCGAAATAAACAGACTACCTTCTTACGACGAAACCGTTACCCTTGAAAGCTTTGCGGGCAAAACCTTGCGCGTGCTTTTCCCGCGGTATTACGAGATGCTGGACGAAAGCGGTAATACGCTTGTCAAGGCAAGCGCGGTATGGCTCCTGATGGACGAAAAAACAAGGCATATGGCGTTCCCCGAAGAGTACGGCGTGGAAATCCCGTCCCTTGAAAAAGATATCGGGATTGCTCTTCCGTGCGGCGTTTCGCCGGGCACTCAAAAGAGTAAGAAAAATTTTGTGGCGTCATACAGCAGGGTTGACATCAACGGACATATGAACAACAGTAAATACGTCGACGAAGCCGAAGACCTGCTTGGCGCGGAATACCTTGAAACTCACGAAATGAAGTCGCTTGAAATCGAGTTCAAGTCCGAGATAAAATACGGCGCGCACGTTCGTTTGGAATACACGATAAACGGTGACGAACTTACCATGGCGGGATACGTGAGAAAACGCCCGTGTTTTGCGCTCACGGCAAAGTTTGCGCGCACGGAAAAGAAGTAAAAATAATTTTGTGATTTTCGAGTACGCGATATTAAAAATATTTGACGATACCGCGCGATTATGATAAAATGCAGGCAAATAAGGGAGTAATCGGCACCCTTCACCCGGGGTGTAATAAAGCCGCTAACACGAGCTCAAACTCCGGTTTTATTTGAAATGATGAGACTTATCCGTAAGGATAGGTCTTTTTTTATTTTCCGAAAGCCGGAACAAAACGATATCGACCTTATGAACAAAACGTTACAAACAAAATTTTTAACGATAGATACAGGAGTTTTTATGAAACACTATCTTGAAAACATCGACGAAGTTTGTCGGGACGTGAAAACGGGCGTCGACGGCATAACTTCGCAAGAGGCGGAATCTCGTCTTGAATCAAACGGCAAAAACAAGCTTGCCGAGGGTAAAAAAGAGCCGATTATTCTGCGTTTGTTGAAGCAGTTTATCGAGCCGATGACGCTGATACTCATCGTCGCCGCGATAATTTCGGGTATTCTGACTGCGGTCAACAATTCTTCCGGCGGCAAAAAAGAGTTTCCGTCCGACGTCATCATTATAATGGCGGTCGTCATCATCAACGCGGTTCTCGGCGTCGTGCAGGAGAGCAAGGCGGGAAAAGCCATCGACGCGTTGCAAAAAATAGCCGCTGCCACGTCAAAGGTCATAAGGGACGGAAAACTCGTCGTCGTAAAAAGCGAAGACCTGGTCGTGGGCGACGTTATCGTCCTTGAAGCGGGCGACGCGGTTCCGGCGGACGCGCGAATTATCGAGTGCGCGAGTATGAAAGCCGAAGAAGCCGCGCTCACCGGCGAGTCCGTTCCCGTGCTTAAAACGTTGGACGCCATAAGCGCACAAAGCGGGGAAGTACCTCTCGGCGACAGAAAAAACATGGTATTTATGGGCAGCACTGTCGTTTACGGCAGAGGCAAGGCGATTGTCGTCGCAACGGGTATGGACACCGAAATGGGCAAAATCGCGACCGCTTTTTCCATTATTCCGATGGTAGAGTTGGTTAAGGCAATCGCACGCGCCGTCCGCAAAAAGAAAGGGATTGTCCTTTCCGCGTAATCGACAGCCAAAAACAGAATAATATCCAAAGTCGTTCCGGAACAAATAATATTTGTGTCAAAATTTGTGTCAAAGGGTGATTTTGGGTGACAAAAGAAGAAGTCCGATGAGCCTGTAACCCGGTGTTCATCGGACTTTTTCGTTTGGTGGAGATGAGGGGGGGGCGTAGCAAACAACGTTTGCGTAATAGCGAAGCAACGTCGCACACTGTGCTTTTGAAATCGCATTATCGGGGGCGATAATGCTCACTCTTTTGCTTGTGTGCTCCTTTTCCCCACGGGTACACAGTATCCCGCGGGGTCCCCAGAATATCGCATAAACGCAGCGCCAGCCCGAAGGGGTTCACGCCGCAGGCGGCACGGCATCGCCGCGCAGAGTCCCCGAAAAGAAAAAGAACCCGATAAAATCGGGTTCGTTTTTTTCAGCTGTGGTGGAGATGAGGGGGGTCGAACCCCTTACCTCTTGAATGCCATTCAAGCGCTCTACCAGTTGAGCTACACCCCCAAGGCGGATAACAAACGTAAATATACTATTTTTACGTCGTTTTGTCAACTGCATTTGAACAAGTGGGTGAAATGTTTCGGAACAAATTTTTTTTGTGTATTTGATACATTCGCGATTCGCGCGTGCACGCGCTGCGCGCATTTAATTAAAGATAAGCATTGTTTAATTACAATTATTTATTTTGTATACGGGCGTTTATTACATCCGTAAAGTTTTTTATGCATAAAAATATACGATTATGCCAAAATCGTGCATAAAATTCAAAAAAATAATCCATATTTGTTTTGATTTCTAAATCGCACGCTAATTAAAAGTAGCGTAATGTATAATTTCAATAACTATTTTATCAAAGTAGTGCTTTAATTGACTAAACTTTTTAGGAGGTAACAAAATGAAGCAAAAGAAATTACTTATGCTCATTGCGATGGTACTTGTCGTAGTGCTTTGCGCCTCTGTCCTTACTGCTTGCAAGAAGGATAAGGGCAACGGCGACGGAAATGTAACAAAGCCCGGCACAGGTTGGGAAGATCCCAAAATGTACACCATGCGTGAGTACACTTCTCAAATGCCGAGTCAGTGGTGCACGATTTTGTCAAGTGACAACGTCAACAACACGATGGAATCTTATTTCACGAGTGCATTCTATGAGTTCAACTACAAATTCGATGCAAACGGCAAGATCGTCCCCGGCGCATACACCGTTGAATATTCTGCGGCAACCAAACTTGAAGACGTAACGAAAAAATATGCGGGCAAATATGGTCTTGCTGCCGACGCGACAAAAGGTCAGGCTTTTGCAATGACGCTTCGCAACGATCTTAAATGGGATGACGGCACGCCTATCAAAGCTGCTGACTTCGTTTACACGATGAGCCAACAACTTTCGCCGAAGTACCTTTTTGCAACTGCGTCCAACTACTATTCGGGCAACTACGTAATTCACAATGCTCAAAACTACGTTAAACAAGGTCAAAAAGGAATGTTCCCTGCGTCTTCGGTTTTGTCGGTATACAATTCGAGCGACGACGCTAAGCTGATTTTCACATTAAACGGTCACGATTCATATGTTGCCGATTATCTCACATCCAATGGTGTAGATCCGCAAGCATATGTTGCACAAGCTGCCAAGGTTACCGTTGACGCATTGAAAGCGATTGAAGGGAAAAGTCTTGCTGAAATTAAAAATAACGAAACCATGTTGGCTACATGGACAGCTGTTTTGGGTTGGTGGAAAACTGAACCGAACGAGGAACTTCATTTCTTTAAAACGGAATATGAGTATCCCAAAATGGACTTCTCCGAAGTCGGTTATTTCGTCGGCGACAACGAGTATGAACTCGTTATGGTCATTGACGGAACGTTGAGACCTCTTGATGATGAAGGCAACCTGACTTATGAGGCAGGTTACTATTTCAGCGGATGGCCCCTTGTCAAGAAAGATTTGTGGGAAAGATGCGAAGACCAAAGCAAAACTCCGTATGCCAACAGCTACTGCACGACACAGGAAAAGAGCGCAAGCTGGGGTCCCTACAAACTCACGAATTATCAGGATCAAAAAACCTATACCGTTTCGCGCAATGACAAATGGTTTGGATATGGCCTTCCGCAATATGCGAACCAATATCAAACAGACGCTATCGTGACGGAAAAGATCGAAGAGTGGGATACCGCATGGCTGGCTTTCCAAAAGGGTAACCTTGACGGCATCGGTATGGACGTTAAGATTGCTGCGGATTACAGAACGTCGAAGCGTGCTTATTTCACGCCGGAAACCTGGACTTTCGACCTTAACATTCAATCGAATGCAACCAGCAGATCCGATAATAGAAACAACCTGCTTCTTAACTATGCAGATTTCAGAAAAGCAATTTCGCTTTCTCTTGATCGTGACGATTACTGCGCAAAGAACAATCCGAGCTCGCAAGCTGCACTCGGACTGCTCAACAGCATGTACTACTATGACGTAGAAAACGGCAAAGTTTATCGCGAAAGCATCCAGGCAAAAGAAGCGATTCTCAACGCATACGGCGCAGAAAAAGTCGAAGGCGGATGGAAAGTCGGCGAAACTACCTACACGGACATCGAAGAAGCTCTTGACGCAACGACCGGTTACAACCTTACACTTGCTCGTAAGCTTGTTAACGACGCTGTTGCGCAAGCGAAGAAGGACGGCAAATATAGCGATGGCGAAAATATTATTTTAACATACGGCATCGAAACGCAAACTGCTAATACCGATAGGATTAAAAACTGGTTCCAGGCTGCATTTGACAATATGACCAAAGGCACTTCAATCGAAGGAAAAGTTAAGATTGAATACTTTTTATTTTCTAGTGCGACATGGTCCGATCAATTTGCAAACGGCGAATATGATCTGTGCTTCGGCGCATGGGGACAAGCCGCATTCAACCCTGCTTATCTCCTTTGTGAAACTCAAATAAGCGCAGAAAACAGATATGCTAAAAATTGGGATCCGAAGACTGTCAGCGTTACGGTCAAGGCAACTCCCGATGACAAACACAAAGACGGCATTTATACCTACAACCTTGAACAATGGAGACTTATTCTTCAAGGCAAAGACGGTTGCCCGGTCAACTTCAAGGACTTCCCGATGGAAGATCAACTTGCAGCGCTTGGCGCAGTCGAAACTGCAATCCTGAAAGAATATTATTCCATTCCTGTTTTCAGCAGATATTCTGCAAGCTTGATGGGATATAAGGTCGATTACGTATCTTATGAATACAACACCTTCATGGGATATGGCGGAATCCGTTATATGACATTCAATTATGACGACACCGCATGGGCTGAATTTGTAGCTTCAAACAACAATATTCTGAACTACAAAAAATAATTACATTGTTGTGAAACAATAAGTCTTTAACAATCCGGAGTTGAGGGCAATGCATATTGTCCTCACTTCGCATTGTTTAAGGATAATTACATATAAGAGGATTTCTTATGTATATGTTCAAATACATACTCAAACGTATCGGACTAATGCTGTTCACTTTTTCGGTGATTATGCTTATCTGTTTCGTTTTGATAAAATCCCTTCCTATACCGCTTAATGACGGCTTAGGAAAGGACAAAGAATTGCTTGAAGCAAATTTACGCGCAAGGGGTTATTACGACCCGATTATGGTTCAATTGGGACGTTATATTGAGCGTATTTTTACAAAAGGCGACTTCGGCATTGGTACGACAATGTCCGGGTTTATAAACAAACCGGTGTGGGATTCGTTTATAAAATGCATGCCCCCCACAATACTTATAAATGTTTATTCGTCTATTATCGGTGTGCCGATCGGTCTGGCGCTTGGAATTTTTGCCGCGCTGAAAAAGAATAAGTGGCAAGATCAGTTTATTTCCACAGGCGTTATGGTGCTTATTTCGGTGCCATCGATTGTTTACGCTTTCTTAATTCAGTATTTACTGTGCTTTAAGGCGAATCTATTCCCGCTAACGATGGCAAGTGGAACAAATTACTTAACGTGGACAATGTTTCACAGTATGATGCCGGCGGTGCTTGCACTGTGTCTGGGTTCGATTGCGGGATATGCTCGTTATACTCGCGCGGAACTTACCGAAGTTTTGACAAACGAGTTCATGTTGCTTGCAAGGACAAAAGGTCTTACGAAAGGGCAGGCGATTGTGCGCCATGCGTTAAGAAATGCAATGGTGCCGATTTTCCCGATGATTTTGGGCGAATTTATTTCCGTTCTCAGCGGATCGCTTATCATTGAAAAGTTCTTCTCGATACCGGGCGTCGGCAGCTTATATTTGAACTCAATCAATGCACTCGACTATGACTTCTTTATGTTGCTTTCGGGCTTTTACACTCTGGTTGGTCTTCTTGCAGGTATCATTGTCGATATCAGCTATGGCTTGATCGATCCGAGAATCAGAATGGGGGCGAAGTAATATGGAAGATATCTATAAAAATATACCCGCAGAAAAATTCCAGTTTGTTGAAAAACAAGACTTGGTTCACGAAAAGGTGCTTGAAACAAAACCCCGCAGTTTCCTTGCGGACGCGTTTTCGCGGTTTTGCAAAAATAAGGGCTCAATCGTAGGAGCGGTCATTATTTTGATTTTGGTTTTGTATGCAATTTTAGGAACGGTGTTCTCGAAGTATCCTGTTTCCCACAGAGATACGTATTTACGTTACGCACGTCCGCGTAGCGAACTGTTTGCAAAAACAAATTTTTGGGACGGATGCGAGAAAAAGTCACTGTCCAGGGCAACGTTTTATTACTATTACTATATGGGAGAAGAAACGGGGCATTATGCAATCAAAAATCAAGAATTCACTGAAAACGGAGAATTCTACGACTTTCGTTTGGATTCGTATCAAAAAACCGGATGCGTTTATCTAAAAATGTCAAAAGAAGAATATAAAATCCTTCAACAATATCAAAACGAAACGGGTAAACAAGTAATATATCCTGCGCTCAGACTCTCGATGAAGAGAATGATTGACACTTATCAAATTAAGACGAAAGGAAACGTTTCCGTTGATACAGCCGCGAATTATTTCTACAAATTTAATGAAAACACAATGGAACCGGTGTTTAACGCAAAAGGCGAAATTGTGCCGGATTACAAAACGCATGCGGTCGGTCAAGTTTCAAATGACGATTACCAATCATTGCGTATTGCGGGCGACGGCGAAAACGGCATAGAATACGAATACGCTCGTCCAAACGACGCAGGCTATGAGGTGCGTGTAAATTATTACGAATATTATATTTTCAATCACTCGTACGTGCTTAAAGACGGCATAGAAAAACCGTCGTTCCTGTTTGGCGCAAACGAAGAAGGTCAGGACATTTTCACGTGTCTTGCCGCGGGCGCGTTATTCTCGTTCGGTTTCGCAATAGCCGTTGCGCTTGTCAACCTTATAGTCGGCGCAATCTACGGCGCGATCGAGGGCTATTACGGCGGCAAAGTCGACTTGTTTATGGAAAGATTTTCGGATATTTTGTCCGCAGTGCCGATGATGATTGTCGTCACTTTGCTTAAACTGCATATGGGCACTTCCGGCGCTGTTCTTGTTTTGTTCATTTCCTTCTTCCTGACAGGCTGGATAGGAATGGCGTCTACAACAAGAATGCAGTTTTATCGTTATAAAAATCAGGAATATGTTCTTGCAGCCCGCACGCTCGGCGCAAGCGACGCAAGGATTATAGTGAAACACATCTTCCCGAATGCCGTCGGCACACTCGTTACAAGTTGCGCGCTGGTGATCCCGTCGATGATTTATTCGGAAGTCAATCTGAGCTATCTCGGAATTATCAGCTTAACGTCGGGCAATCTTACAAGCGTCGGCACGCTTCTTTCAAGCGGGCAGAGCGCATTGTTAACCGCGCCGCACGTTGCTCTTATGCCGTCACTGTTCCTTGCATTATTATTGTTGAGTTTCAACTTGTTCGGCAACGGACTTCGCGACGCGTTCAACCCGTCGCTCAGAGGATCGGAGGAATGATATGGAAAAGAAACTTGAAGTTAAAAATCTGAGAATTTCGTTCCGTACCGACGCGGGCAAAGTTCAGGCAGTACGCGGCATCGACTTCGATTTGTACAAGGGAGAAACCTTGGCAATCGTCGGCGAGTCGGGCAGCGGCAAATCCGTCACGAACAAAGCAATAATCGGTATCTCCGCCCCCAACGCCATTGTCGAAAGCGGCGAGATTATCTATGACGGCATGGATCTTTTGCAGATCAACGAGGAAGAGTTCCATAAACTTCGCGGCGACAAAATCGCAATGATTTTCCAGGATCCGCTGTCGGCACTCGATCCCATCAACCGCATCGGTATGCAACTTACCGAAGCGATGATTCTGAAAAACCGCGCCAACCGCAGAGAGTCGAGGAAAGCGTTCAACACCCGCATGAAACTGCTGTGCGCCGCCATGAACGACGCAATGGGCGTTGACGAAAAGTCCCCGCGCGGCGTCGAAAACGCAAAACTCTGCAAGGATTTCGATACGTTTGAGTGCTTGCACCTTAAACTCGAAGGCGCATATAACGTCGCATACGAAAACGCCGAAAACGGCTTGGAAAGCGCGGACGACTTGCTTTTCCATATCGAAAAGAACGCCGTGTCCGAATTTGCCCGTTCCGTGCGCGAAATCGTTGCAAACGCCGAAAAATCGGTCAACGAATACGTTTCGGACAGCGACATCGTCGAATTCGCAAAAGCGTTCAGAATCGAGGCGGACAATGTAAGAAAAACAAGGGGCAAAGTAAAAGATTATTCAAAAGTCGTCGCTCCGCTTACCGCGCTTCGCGATAAGTTTAAGGAAGCGGTCGATAAGAAAATGCCCAACTTCTTTGCGTTTGCGTACTATAAAACGTTCGGTCACAACGAAATGCTCCCCGACGGCGATATCGACGAATTGAACGCGTTTTTGAGAAAATACCTTGACGATAACTTTATGCTTTCGTTCATCGAAGACGTCAAGAAAGGCGTCGTTTATTCGTTTGAAAAATCGATCGAGAAGAAAAAGGACGTCATAGAGCTCATCAGGGCGAACCGCGCGGCGTACGTCGAGGGCGAACCCGATAAAAAACTTTATAAAGCCACCGCAAAAGTGCTTTCGGAAGCCGTGAAAGACTCAATCGATAAGCTCGCTATCATAAAAGACAGCACCGCTTATACCTTCGAGCCGAGCCTTTACCGCGCAATCGACACATATTTTTCGGCAATCCCCAACAACGTTAAAGAACAAAAACGTTACGATAAGGAGTCGAAAAAGATCGATAAAATCACCGCTCGCGGAAAAACCCCGGATTATAAGGTTGTCCCGGCAAAAATCATCGATCTGGACCTTGCAAGGCAAAATATCGTCGCGATTCTGGACAAGATCGTCGAAAGCTACGAAAAAGCAATCGCAACTGCCGAAAACTTCGACGCCGAAAAGGAAACCATTGCAACCATCGATTTCTTGAAAGAAAAAGCACAGGCTGTCGCGTATCGCGTCACCAGAATGGTTGCGAAAAACAAGGCGTTGAAATTGATGGAAGAAGTCGGCATTCCCGAGCCGAGAAAGAGATATCGTCAATATCCGTTCCAGTTCTCGGGTGGTATGCGTCAGCGTATCGTCATTGCAATCGCACTTGCTGCAAACCCCGACATCCTTATCTGCGACGAACCTACGACCGCGTTGGACGTTACGATTCAGGCGCAGATACTCGAACTTATCAATAAACTTAAAAAGGAAAGAAACCTGTCCATTATCTTTATTACGCACGATCTCGGCGTCGTTGCGAATATGGCGGACAGAATCGCCGTCATGTATGCCGGCAAAATCGTCGAAACGGGCACAGCGGAAGATATTTTCTATTCGCCGGCGCACCCGTATACCTGGGCGTTGCTGTCTTCGATGCCCGACCTCGATACCGATGAAAAACTTGAAGCGATTCCCGGCACCCCGCCGAATATGATTTATCCGCCGAAGGGCGACGCTTTCGCCGCGCGAAACAAATACGCGATGAAAATCGACTTTGAATTACAACCGCCTATGTTTGAGATTTCGCCCACGCACAAAGCGGCAACGTGGCTGTTGCATCCCGATGCACCGAAAATCGATATGCCGAAGATTGTTGCGGACAGAATCGAAAGAATGAAAAATCTGGCAAAAGAAAAAGCGGAAGAAACCGAAAACGGCAACGAAGGAGGACAAAATGAGCAATAATTTTAACGATAAAGAAGTCCTTCTGAAAGTCGAGCATCTTTCGCAATATTTCAAGCTCGGTCAGTCCACGCTGAAAGCCGTCAACGACGTCAGTTTCGACATCAAAAAAGGCGAAGTTTTCGGGCTTGTCGGCGAGTCGGGTTGCGGCAAAACCACGACGGGAAGAAGTATTATCAAACTTTATAACTGCACCGACGGCAACGTTTATTTTGAAGGAAGACGTATCTGTGCGGGCACGTTGACGTACAAAAACGCAATTAAAGACGCGTGGAAAAAGTTTTTCAAAAACTTTTCAAAAAAGAATCCGCCCGAAGATAAAAAGGATTTCAAAGGCGCATTTTCGGAACTTACCGGCGTATTGAAAGTCGAAATCAAAAATATCAGAAGCGCGAAAAGCGACCAGAAACGTTGCGATAAAAAGTACGCAAAGGAAAAGGTCGGGGAAGTCAATGCGGAATATCTGCCGAAGCTTAAAGAGCTTGACAAGAAATCCCCCGAATTCAAGAAGCTGCTTTTGGAATATCTTGGAAAGCGCAGGCTTGCGAGAAAGGAAAGAATCGTCACGAAAATCCAGATGGTTTTCCAGGATCCCATTGCCTCGCTCGATCCCCGTATGACCGTCCGCGAAATCATTGCGGAAGGACTTAAAATCAGGGGCATCAGAAACAAGGAAGAAATCAACGAAAAAGTTTACGAAGTGCTTGAAAAAGTCGGGCTTGTCAAAGAACACGCGGGACGTTATCCGCATGAGTTTTCGGGCGGTCAGCGTCAGCGTATCGGCGTTGCAAGGGCAATCATTATGCGCCCCGAACTTATTATCGCGGACGAACCCATCTCGGCGCTCGACGTGTCCATTCAGGCGCAGGTTATTAACCTTCTCAACGATTTAAGAAAAGAGTTGGGGCTTACGATATTGTTTATCGCGCACGACCTGTCGGTTGTCAAGTATTTCTCGGACAGAATCGCAGTTATGTACTTTGGTAACATGGTCGAACTTGCCGATTCCGACGAACTTTTCAAGCATCCTTTACATCCTTACACCCGTTCGCTTTTGTCGGCAATTCCTTTGCCCGATCCCGTGTACGAGAAACAAAGAGTGCGTATCGTGTATAATCCGCTTGCCGATCACGATTATTCGGTGGACAAACCTACTCTTCGCGAAGTTTCAAAAGGGCATTTTGTGTCTTGCAACGACCAAGAAGAGGCGGAATACAAAAAACAACTCGGTCTGGATGTAGAAAACGCCGCGCAAGAGGAAAAGACGGTTGACTAAAAGGCACGTAACAGAAACGATTGTATCCCTGATAATAGGGATGACGCTGTTTTTTGTCATAACGGGAGTGAACGGGGTTTATGGCGGAAAACTTTCTAACGTCGAAGTCGCAAGGTTTTTGTGCGACGGGTTTTTCGTTGCCGGCGTAGTATTGCTTGGTTTCGCCGCGCTTTACTGGGCGTCCGATAAAGGCGCGTTCGACGGCTTGAAATTTTCGTTCACGTCGTTTTTCAGGCTACACTTTTCGACGCACCGCTATGACTGGAAAGAAAAGGAAAGTTTTCAGGAGTACAAAGAAAGGATACATTCCGACGAGAAGAAAAAGAAAAACGTATCGATAACGGCGATTATCGGCGGCGTGTTTATGATCGGCGCGATAATATGCCTGATAATTTATGAGACGATTTAATTTATCATTCGATATAAGAAAAACGCCCGACAATCGTCGGGCTTTTTTGATGCAAAAATCTTAAATATTCGTTACGTCCATTTCGCAGACAGACAACTGACCGCGCCTGTTGAGAAAACCTTTTTCTGCCGTTCCGACGTACCCGCCGTTCAGGTAATCCTTGATATTGCCAGTCACGCTGAGCGGGGGAAGTTTGCCGACGATTTCGCCGTTTTTTACAAGGAAAGCGAGATGCACGGGGCAGGCGTAATCGCCGCTTGACGTTGTGTCGCCGCCGCCGACCATCATGACGAACACCGCCGCGTCGTCCCCGATAAGTTCTTTTACGTCGGTTGCGGTTTCTTCAAACCTGAGACTGCCGAAACCCGTGGAAGGCACTCCGTCGTATGAAGCGGACGATGAAACGACGCGCGGTACGTTGTAAAGCGCAGCCGCGTTTTTGTTTGCGAAAAGTGCTTTCATCACCCCGTTTTCGATGAGATAAGATTTGCCGTTTTCGGCAACGTCGCCCTCGTCGTCAAAGAAAGAAACGTTTATTGCGTCATCGGTATAATCGGCGTAAATCGAAAGTTTATCGTTCAAAATCTTTTTATTAAGTCCGTCTTTGAACACTGTTGCGCCCGATGCGTACATATGCGCCATGAAGTTTCCGAGCGCGGTTTCTACAAATACCGCGGGCGACGCGATGACTTTATATTTGCCGTTTTCGATTGATGCGGGCGTGTTGAACGCGTCGTAAAGTTTTTTTACGTCCTGCACCGCTTTGTCTTCGTCGTAGTCGTTCGTTTCGCTGATATATGTCAAATCCATAAGGTTTGCCGTGGACTTATGCTTTATCGACAGGGCGATTACAAACTCGTTGCCTTTGTACGAAAGATTGCTGCCGCTGTCGTTGATATAATTTACTTCGTCCTCGTAATATTGAATCTTGTTGTTGAACAAAAAGTCGGGCGTTTCTTTTTCAAGCCTTGCAAGAAGGCGTTTCGAAACGTCGATGAAATTATCGGTGTCGACGATATTTTTTATCGTGTTTTCGCTTCTTACGATAACGGGCGAGGGGACGCAGGGATAAGGAATCTTGTTTTCAAGATTTTTTATTGCTTCCGCTTCGAGTTTTTTCATGTCGCAGTCGCCGATTTGTCCGGCAACGCCGATAAGCCCGTTGTCGTAAACACGGACGGTCGAGGTTGTTTCGACGACCTTTCTTAACGATTCGACTTTGCTTGCGGCAACGTTGACCGAAAGCGAGGAAGATTTTTTATAAATATATTCTTTATTCATATAGTTCTCCTTATTGCACGTTCATTTCTTTGACTCTGACGTACGGGCCGCCGTGTGCGACATGCAGGGGGAATTGTTCCATTTTCCCGCAACCGCCGGTAACGCTGTTGTTGATTTCAACGTCTTTCGTTACACCGTCGATGAGTCCGAGCGTTTCAAAAACGTTGCCCGTGATGACGGAAATTTTAACGGGCGCGCCGATTTTGCCGTCGACGATTTCATAAGCGATCGACGGGGCGATTGTAAACGTGCTCATGCCCGAGCCGTGGTTTACGCCTTTGATGAAATAACCTTTTTTAATGCCGGCGACAAGTTCTTCAAAGGTGTCGTTGCCGCCTTCGATATAGGTATTCGTCATTCTTACGATAGGCTCGAACTTGCAATCCATTGCGCGAGCGTTGCCCGTAAGTTCTTCGTTAAGCGCGGCGGCAGTCGTTGCGGAATGAAGCCTTCCCGTAAGGATACCGTTTTTAATGAGATAAGTCTTTTCACATTTTGTGCCTTCGTCGTCATAAGGGACGTATCCGCTTCCGAAATCCGCGCCGTAGTCGACAATCGACAGTAAATCGGAGCCGACTTTTTTGCCGAGTTTCCATTCTTTTGCCATGGTTTCGTCGCCAAGCATAAAGTCGGATTCCGATTTATGGCCGAAGGATTCGTGCGCGAAAATGCCTGCCGCAAGGGGAGATAATACGACGGGGAATTTGCCTTTTTCGCAAGGTTTTGCGTTTTTGACGAACTCCTGCGACTCCTTGATTACGTCTTTTAATCCGTCTTCCACGTCGTTGATTTCGTTGAAAAACGGACTTGTGTTGTAAAACATATTTTGCACAAAATCGTTTTCGGTCGCAAACGCGACAACCGCAACGACGCCGGCAAGCTGATAATCGTATTTAATATCCGCGCCTTTTGACGAATAAAACTCGTAAACGCTGTTGCTGTCGCTGTAAAGCGCAACCGACATCGCCGCGCCCGAGTCGTGAAGGAGAGGGAGCATACGATTTACCAAAGCCTGTTTTTCGTTAAGAGAAACGTTTCGGACAGAGTTGTTTTCAAACTTCATTAAAACGTCTTTGTTCACCTGAAATTTCTTTACTATCGGGTTGTCGAGAATGTTTTTTGAAGGGGTTGCCTGTTTGTAAAGGTTGTTGAGTTCCGTCTGGACGTTTTTAACCTCGCTTGTCGAAGCGTAGTACCAGATATTGCCGTCGAAAACTCTGATAAACGCGCGTTTTTCGTTGCGTGTTTTCGATGATTCGAGTATTCCGTTCCGATACATAGTGCCGGTTGAAAACCTGTCCTCGATGCGGACGTCGGCATAAAAACGATTGTCGAATTTATACATATTTGCTCCTTAATATTTTTATCAAAAATATTATATCACTTATAAACGGTATCTTCAATAATATATAGTTTTCTTTTCTGCAAATTTACTGTAAACCGCGAATAAAAATTTACATTTAGAAGATAATTTGGTAAAATTACATACAAAGAAACAGCTGAGGTGATTTATGAAAAAAAGTCAACTGCAAAAATATGCGAAACTTATCGCAAGAAAGGGCGTCAACGTGCAAAAAGGACAAGACGTCCGCGTGAGAGCGTGTCCCGACCAACTCGACTTTGTGAGAATGGTCGTGGAAGAATGTTATAAGGCGGGCGCGGGCAAGGTCACCGTCGAATGGGAATACAATCCCGTGACTAAAGCGACCTATAAATACTGCAAACTCGACGTGTTGTCCCGCACCGAAAAATGGGAAGAAGAGAAGTATAAACACTTTGTCGAAACCCGTCCCGCACGGATATTTATAGAGTCCGACGATCCCGACGCGTTGAAAGGCGTAAATCAGGAAAAAGTCGCGAAAGCGCAGCAGGCAAGGGCAATGGCGTTCAAGCCGTACCGCGACCGGCTTGACAACCATTATCAGTGGTGCATAGCGGCGGTGCCGGGCGTCGAATGGGCGAAAAAGGTGTTCCCCGATGACACGAAAAACAAGGCTGTCGAAAAGTTGTGGCAGGCGATTTTGTTCACGTCCCGCGCCGACGGCGAAAATCCCGTGGAAGCGTGGAACGAGCACAACAAGGACATTAAGGAACGCTGCGACTACTTAAACTCCCTGAAAATAAAAGAACTGAAATATAAATCGTCAAACGGCACCGATTTCAGAGTGGGGCTTATCGACGGCTGCAACTTCCTTGGCGGCAAAGAAGACACGCTTGAAGGAATCGAATACAACCCGAATATTCCAAGCGAGGAAGTGTTCACGTCGCCCATGCGCGGCAACGCCGACGGAAAAGTCGTCGCAACAAGACCGCTGTCTTATCGCGGGGAGCTTATCGAGAATTTCAGCGTGACTTTCAAGGACGGAAAAGTCGTTGACGTCAGTGCGGAAAAGAACGAAGATTTGTTGCGCTCCATGATTTCGATGGACGAAGGCGCGGCATATCTCGGCGAATGCGCGCTCGTGCCTTACGATTCGCCAATCAGAAACTCGGGCATCACTTTTTACAACACGCTGTTCGACGAAAACGCATGCTGCCATCTCGCGCTCGGCAGAGGCTTTAACGAATGTCTGGAAGGATACGCAAATCTTTCGTTTGACGAATGCAAGGAAAAGGGCATAAACGACTCGCTCATTCACGTCGACTTTATGATCGGCAGCGAAGATCTGGAAATCGAGGCGGTCACCCGCGACGGAAAAACCGTAAAAATCTTTGGAAAAGGGAATTGGGCGTTTTAGTAGTTATATTTGCTTCGCAAGTTATATTTGCTTCGCAAGTTTAATTTGCTTTGCAAGTTATATTTTGACTTCGTCAAAGTTAAGGTGGTTTTTGTTATATAATCTACGAAGTGAAATAAATAAAATTGACACGTAAAGGCGAAAGTGATATTATTTTCATATTCCAGGGAGATATTTGTATAATGACGATTGACGAAGTACACGTTAATCAAAGCGCGGTAATAACGAAAGTCGGGGGCGAAGGCGTTTTGCGCGGTCGTCTTCTTGACATGGGGCTTATTCCGAAAACCGCCGTTACGGTGATAAAATATGCGCCGATGGGCGATCCTATCGAGATTCGCCTGCGCGGATACGAACTGACAATCCGCAAAGACGACGCGAAAATGATTGAGGTAAACGCCTTATGAAATTCGCGCTTGTCGGCAATCAGAATTGCGGAAAAACCACGTTGTTCAATCAATTGACGGGGTCGAATCAGCACGTCGGCAATTTCCCGGGGGTTACGGTCGATTCAAAGTCGGGCGTTGTGAAAAAGCACGACGACTGCGTTATCGTCGATCTTCCGGGCATTTATTCGTTGCGCCCGTACACGACGGAAGAAATCGTCACGCGCGACTTTATTCTGAACGAAAAACCCGACGGCATAATAAACATTGTCGACGCCACCACGATCGAGCGAAATCTTTATCTCACGACGCAACTTATGACAATGGATATTCCTATGGTCATTGCGTTGAATATGATGGACGAAGTGCGCGGAAACGGCGGCACCGTCGATATTCAGAAAATGTCGGATATGATGGGCTGTCCCGTCGTGCCGATATCCGCCGCGAAAAACGAGGGCGTTGACGAACTTATCGACGTCGTTATCAAAACCGCCAAAGAACAGATTAAACCCAAAGTAAAAGATATTTGCGAAAGCGACAGTCCCGTGCACAGATGCCTGCACTCGGCAATCCACCTTATCGAAGACCACGCGAAAAGCGCGGGCATTTCGGGAAGATTTGCCGCGATGAACCTTATCACGACGGGCGGCGACTTCGACAAACGTCTGAACCTTGACGAAAACGAAAAGGAACTTCTGGAACACAGCGTCGTCGAGATGGAAAACGACACCGGGCTTGATCGCGACGCGGCGATGGCGTCGATGACGTACGACTTCATCGAAAAGGTCTCGCGTGAATGCGTCGTGAAACCGCACGAGTCGAAAGAACGCCTGAAAAGCGAAAAAATCGACAAAGTACTGACGAATAAATACGGCGCGATACCGCTGTTTATCCTTATTATGGCGGCGATTTACCTGCTCACGTTTCAGGTTATCGGCAAATATATCGGGCTCGGCATCGAGATGGGCATCGACGCGCTGGACAAAGTGGTCGTAAAAGGGCTCACGAAATTCGGCACGAATCCCGCGATTATCGACTTTCTGGACAAAGGTTTGTTCGGCGGGCTTGGCGCGGTCGTGTCGCTTTTGCCGTACATAGTCGTTATGTTTATGTTCCTGTCGCTCCTTGAAGACAGCGGATATATGGCGCGCGTTGCGTTTATTATGGATAAACCGCTCAGAAAACTGGGCTTATCGGGGCGCAGTTTCGTGCCTATCATCGTCGGATTCGGCTGTTCCGTCCCCGCGATTATGAGCACACGTACCCTTGCGTCCGAGCGCGACAGAAAAATGACGATCGGACTTATTCCGTTCATCAGTTGTTCGGCAAAGGCGGTCGTGTATTACGCGGTCGTAAATTGCGGCGTGTTCAAGTGGTGGCAGCAGTCGCTGATTATCGTCGGGCTGTACGTATTCGGCATCGTTTTGGGGATTCTGACGGCGTTTGTTTCCGGGAAGCTTATTTTCAAGGGAAAGCCCGTACCGTTCGTAATGGAACTTCCGAATTATCGTCTGCCGTCCGCAAAAAGCGTGCTTCTTCTTATGTGGGAGAAGTCGAAAGACTTTCTGACGCGCGCGTTTACGGTCATCTTCCTTGCCACGCTTGTCGTATGGTTTTTGCAGGCGTATAACAGCCGCATTATTTTCATCACCGACGGCGTTGAAGACAACGTGAGTCTGCTTGAACATATCGGCAATTTCCTTGCGCCGGTGTTTAAGCCGCTCGGTATGAACGATGGTAAAATCGTTTCCGCGCTCATTGCGGGATTTACGGCAAAAGAAGCGGTTGTAAGCACGATCGAGATGCTGGCGGGAAGCGGCGGAATGACGGCGTTGTTCACTTCGATCCCGGCGTTTTTGTCGTTTTTGACGTTCGTGCTTTTGTATACGCCGTGCGTCGCGACCGTCGCAACGATGCGAAAAGAGTTGGGTTCCGTATGGAAAACCGCCGTTGTCGTCGTTTATCAGTGCGCGCTTGCGTGGGTTTGCTCGTGCATAGTTTATCAGATCGCGGCGGCTTGCTGACATGAAAACGATTGATATAATTTTAATAGTCGCGCTTTCGTTGTGGGTTGTGTTTTCGATTGCGTACGTCGTCGTAAACCGTAAAAAAGGAAAGACGTCGTGCGGCTCAAAAATTTACTGCAACGGCGATTGCGAGGCTTGCAACAAAAAGAAAAAAGAAAAATAGTAACGAATTTTCAAGGTTTCCGCGGTTTTTCCAAGGAAACTTTTTGTTTTTTACCGTTTTTTACATTTGTTTGATAAAATTAACGATTAAATTATACAAAAAAGCAATTTTGTAACGAAATTTTATTACATTGAATTTTTATTGTAAAAAACAGTTTATACGTTTGACAAATTTTTTTTAACTTATTAAAATTGTTGTAGAATTATGAATAAACGTAATTACAACAAAGAAATGCAGGACGAGATTTCGTCGATAGGCTGTCGGAAACCGTCGATGCTGTTGCAGTGCTGTTGCGCGCCGTGCGCGACCGCCGTCATAAATCGTCTGAAAGATTTTGACGTTACTTTGTTTTATTACAACCCAAACACGTTTCCGGAAAGCGAATATCAGAAACGCTTTGAAACGCTGAAAGAGTACGTCGATAAGGCGAAACTCGGGCTTAATATCGTTGAAATCGGTTATCGCAACGAAGATTACCTTGCGGCGGTCTCGGGCTTTTCCGACACGACGGAAGGCGGCCCGCGCTGCGCCGTCTGCATAAGAACAAGGTTGACGAAAACCGCCGAATACGCAAAAGAACACGGCTTTGAATACTTTGCGTCCACGCTTTCCGTAAGTCCGATGAAAAACGCCGTCGTCATCAACGACATCGGCGAGGAACTTGCGAAAACGTACGGCGTGAAATATCTCGTCAACGACTTCAAAAAAGAAAACGGATTTCAGGAATCCGTGAATATATCAAAAGAATTCGGGCTTTACAGACAGGACTACTGCGGCTGCGAAGCGTCGAAAAACAGGAGAAATACTTAATTATGGGCAACTCGTTGAACACGAAAAAAATGATGGCAAACTCCCTGAAAGAACTTATTCAGGAAATGCCTTTCTCAAAAATCACAATCGACAAAATCGTCACAAACTGCGGCTATAACCGTCAGACCTTTTATTATCACTTCAAGGATATCAAGGAACTGTTCGAGTGGCTGTATAAGTTTGAAACGCAACAAGTCGTCGGCGACATAAGAAAACTTTCGACGTCCAACGCAATCGACGTTATCATGCGTTATCTTTACGACAACCGCGCGATGACGCTTTCGGCTTTCAACAGTCTTGGGCGCGAATATATCGAAAAGTTTATTTACGAGTCGATTTACGACGCCGTTCACGATCAGGTTATCCAGAAATCCGTGTACGTCATCATCGACAACGAGGATATTGAATTTATCGCAAACTACTTCACGATTACTTACGTCGCGCTGATGGTGCAATGGTTGCAGCACGGCATGACCGAAGAAATCGACAGTTTCATAAAACGAATCGGACGTATGATGCAGGGCGCGGTTGATGCCGCGGTGCAAAAAATGCGTAAAGAATAAAAAATACAAATTAAAACCCGACGCGCCGCGTCGGGTTTTTGTTTGCAAAAATTGTCGGGAAAATCATTCTTGTGTCAAAATAACAGTTTTTATGACAACAGGCTCGTTTGGAATATCGTCAAACCACGAGAAACTGTGAGTCGGGACTTTTGAAATGCTTTTCACGACCGCAAGACTTTCCTCGTCCGAAGTTTTCCCAAAGGCCGCATATTGTCCGTCCAGAAACGCACAATCGGCAGAGCAGATGAAAAACTGGCTGGACGCGCTGTCTTTGACGTTGGTGCGCGCCATCGAAATCACGCCTTCGCTGTGGTGCAGGTCGTTTTTCACGCCGTTTGACAAGAATTCGCCTTTTATCGTGTCCGCGCCGCCTTTTTCCTTAATCGCGCGACCGTCCGCGACGAAACCGCCGCCTTGAATCATAAAATCTTTTATCGTGCGGTGGAAACAAAGCCCGTCGAAGAAGTTTTCTTTGATGAGTTTTTTGAAGTTTTTGACCGTAATCGGCGCGACGTCTTCGTAAAGATCAAGGTTTATGTTTCTGCCGTCCGAAAGCTGAATCTGAATTTTTGACATAATACACCTCGTATGTTTTCTGTCGGAATTATACCATATTCAAACTATATTTTCAAGGCTATTAAAAAACTTATTGTATTTTTGCAACCTATATGATAAAATATAATAAAAGGTGGGTTATGGCACACAAGAAAGAACAACCGAGAGAACTTACGAAAGAAGAAAAAGTCGCTGAAATATTAAAGCGCGCAAACGTTTCGTACGACTTCAAAAAAGCGCAGGCAAACATTGCGCTCAACACCCGTTGCAAACGCTGCGGCAAGACTTTGTCGAGCCTTGAAAGGGTTGTTTTTGAAAACAAATGCCGCGACTGCATGGTGGAAGAAAGCAGAAAATCCCGCGATAAATTCGTCAGGAAATACATAATAATCGCTTTCTTGTTCATCGTTGCGCTTGTGTTCGGCGGGTATTGTGCAAACGCCGGTACGAAAGCGTGGCGTATCGTCGGCGTCGTCGTTTCGGCGATGTTCACGGGCGTGAGCCTCGGATACGTTTTTTATACGAATATGGACAAAATGATGCCCGGCGCGCAACCCAAAGTTCAGGTGTGGCTCGTGTTCGGGCTGGCACTCGGAATTGCGGCGATAATCGCGTTTCTGACGTACTTTTCAAAAAGCTGGATATTGTACGTCGTGCTTATGCTGCTGGTGCTGATTTACGTCGCGTACCTTGCCGTAAAGGAGTTCAATTCCTTAAAGGAAAAGGACAATCTTCTGGGCGTTTACGACAGGAAATCGCGCGACCACGAGTTTATCGACAGCATTACGGAATCCATCAAAGAACGCGCTTTACAGGATGAAAACGACAGCGTAAACGCCATTTCTGTCGAAAACACAGATTTTGTTCCGCCTGTCCCGCCTGAGACGGACGGCGAAATTGTCAAGGAAGAAATCATTGAGGTTTCCGACGAAAAAACAGAAACAGAAGAAGATATATCCGTGTCCGTAAAAACTACGGAACAAGCTGAAATCAAGGACGACGATAACCTTTCGTCCGCCGCGGAGAAGTCCGACGACAGCGGCGATTTCAGCATCTGAAAATGAAATTATTCAAAAAACTTTTTATCAAAGATTATGAAAACACTTCCGATCAGGAAGTGCGTTTTCGTTACGGGATCGTCGCGGGAATTTTCGGGATTATTTCCAACGTTATATTATGCGTTTTCAAAATTCTCGTCGGCGTATTTTCGGGTTCCGTCGCAATCGTTGCCGACGCAATCAACAACCTGTCCGACGCGGCGTCATCCGTCGTTACCGTTTTCGGGTTCAAACTTTCCAACAGACCTGCCGACAGGGAACACCCGTTCGGACACGCAAGGTACGAATACATCGCGGCGTTTATCATCGCGTTTGCGGTCGTGCTTATCGGCGTGTTGCTGTTGAAGCAGAGCATTGAAAAAATCATCACGCCCGAAAGCGTCAATATTTCGGCGTACACCTACGTCGTGCTTGCCGTTTCGATAGTCTTGAAGATTTTGCAGGGGCTGATTTACAGAAACTTCGGCAGAACAATCAATTCCGAGGCGTTGAAGGCGTCTGCCGCAGACAGCAGAAACGACGTGTTTACGACGATTGCCGTCCTGATTTCGACGATTGTCATCGACGTTACGGGCGTAAATATCGACGGATACGCGGGGCTTGTCGTGTCGGTGGTCATTATTATTTTCAGCATAAAACTTCTGAAAGAAACGATAAATCCGCTGCTCGGCACCGTGCCCGACAAGGAACTTGTCGCGAAAATCTCCGAAAAACTCAGGCAGTACGACGAGGTTCTGGGTTTCCACGACCTTATGATTCACAGTTACGGCCCGGCGATAACTTATGCGTCGGTTCACGTCGAGGTTGACGGCAGCAAAAACTTTATCGAAACTCATGACCAGATCGACAATATCGAAAGGGATTTTATGCGGGATATGAACGTGCATCTCGTCATACATATGGATCCGATTGCGGTGGGCGATCCCGAAACCGATCTTTTGAAAAAGGAAGTACAGGACGTCGTCCGCTCGATGAACGAAGATATCACCATTCACGATTTCAGGCTTGTGAAGGGCAACACGCACACAAACGTTTTGTTCGACGTCGTCGTGCCGTACGGGATGAAGCTCGGCGCGCGCGAAATTAGGCGCGAATTGAACGAAAAGATAAAGTCCGACAAAACTTATTATTACATAATAAACGTCGATAATAAGTACGTTTAAGGGTTTCTTACGCCGTCGCGCCCGAAAGGGCTTTCCGGGCAATTACAAACAAAAAAACGACAAAAAAATAAGCGGGTTAAGTCGGACTTAACCCGCTTTTCGTTGTGAAAAACTATTTCGCGATCTTTTCGATTTCGTCGAAAATTGCGATGATGACGTCTTCGGAAAGACCTTTCGTCGGGCAGAGAATACTTACCGAATTTACGCCGTCCGCGAATTTGTAGTAGTATTCCTTCGTATAGGCGGAAGCGTCGACGCCTTCGCATTCGCGCGTGAGATAGGTCGTCATATCCGCGTCGTTACCCTTTGAGAAAATCATCGTGAACTTCGGGAATTTCAGCACTTTTTCGCCCGCCTGGAACTTCGTGCGGATATCCTCGATATCGATATCGTAATCTTTCGCCGTTTTGATGGTGTCTTTGAGTTTATCCGTCTTGATTTGCTGGAATTGCGAAATCTGGCAGGACGTATCGACAAGCCATTTGCATACGCGCGGGGGCAGGTTTCTCAATTCGTTGAAGCAATACCACAACGGACCGCTGGGGAAGTTGCTGTCTTCAAGGGCTTTATAGACGTCGTTGATGCGTTGCGCGGCGTCGGGGTAGCACTTGATGGAAACCTTGTAACTGTCGTCGTTTTCGCGGATAATACCGAAAGATTTGCTGCTGTATTTGAACGTCCAGTCAAGCGCGCCGCGTTTTTTGATGGTGAAAACGTTGGGTTTGCTCATGAAATACGTCGCAAGTTCCTGCGAGGACAGGGTTTTCGTACGGGGCTGATTGAGAATCTCGTCGAATTTCGCACTGCCGACCATATTCACCGCGCACAATTCCATATCGGTTGCGCCCAAGGCGTTGAAAACTTTGACGCTGTCGTCGAATTTCGCGACCTGCATGTAGTATTTTCCGTTGATTTCTTCGATATTCTTCTTATAGAAGTTGTCAATCTGGAAGCTGGAAAGTTCCACCGTTCTTTTGGTCGTATTGAGCGCGACTTCGGGTTCAAGAAGGTGATCGCTGATTTCCTTGGAAATCTTTTCGTCCTTTTCCTTTTCTTTGACTTCCTGCTTAATCTGTATATTTTCTTTCAGCGCGGCGCCGATAGGTCTTCTCTTTGACGTGCCTGCCGTGAGTAACGTGATGAGAAGCAACAGAAGTTGCGCGATGAACGGGATTAACGGCACGATTTTCGCAATCGAGAAGGGCGTTGTCTTGTCGTAAATCACGAAAATATAAACGTATGCGGAGATGGCGGCGCAAATTACCGACAAAACGATGATGAGGATTTTCAGCAGACGGAAGTTCTTTTCGGGCGAAAGTTTCGCTCTCAACCTTTCGGAACGCTGCGCGAGCGTAAGTTCTTCCTTTTTGGGTTTTTCCGCTTTCGCGTCGGCGGCTTTATCCTTCGATTTTTTGTCGGGTTTGCCTTTTTTCGCGACGACTATTTTGTCTTCCGTCGCCGGCTGTTCTTCATTTTCGGTAACGGCTGCGGGCGTTTCTTCCGCGGGCGTTTCTTCCTGTTTATCTTCGGTTGCAGGTGCGGATTCTTCCGCCGCTTTTTTTGCCGTAGCGGCTTTTTTCTCGCGCGGTTTCGACGGTTTTTTCGCGGCTTGTTTTTCGGTTTTTTCAACCTTTTCAACAGGCGTTTCGCCGTCCGCAACGGGGCGTTCTTCCGACAAATCGGGCAGGGGGACTGCCTCGGATTCAACGTTTTCAGTCACTTCCGGGATCGCTTCGGGCGCGCTTTCTTCAACGGGAATCTCGGCTGTTTCGACAGGAGTTTCGGCTGTTTCGGCAGCGGGTTCCTCGGTGGGTTCCGCAGGGGTTTCCGACATCGTGATTTCGCCTTCGTCGAACATCGAAGGATCGAAAGTTGCCGCGCCGATTTCGGGCAATTCGTCCGCCGCAGGTTCCGGTTCGGACGGGCTGTCGCTTTCTTTTCCCGCCTTTTCTTCGGCGGCGAAAGACTCATACTGACCTGCCGCAAATTCAGCCGCGGCAAGGGCGTCTTCGAGACTCAGAGGCTGCTTTGCTTTTTCGGTTTCGTCAACGGTTTCGGGATTTACGGAAGGCGTTTCGTCCGCGGCGATTTCAGCATTTTCCGTCGTGCTTTCCGCCACGTTTTCGGTAACGTTTTCCGCATTTTCCGCCACGTTATCGGTAACGTTTTCCGTCACGTTTTCGGCCGTTTCCAAAGCGTCGTCGACATTGACTTTCTTTTTTGTTGCCATAATATATCTCCTTAAAATTTTGAGCGAAAATATTTGTTTTGTATCATAAATTATAATAAAGGAAAAAAATATTGTCAATGCTTTTTTCGGTCGCGTCGGAAAAAATAATGAATTTACACGGCGGAATTTTTTTTGACCGACACAAAAGCGACTTTATAATGCAAAAACGAACGATAAAGTATATTATTTTGCACATAAAAAATTGCGTATTTTTGACGAATTTTTACGAAAAAACGTCGGTTTTTTGAAAAATCCGGAAAGCAAACGCACGGCGGAATTTTATTGTACGACTGTATAATTTCGTACGAAAGTGTTGAAAACCCGTGCCAAAAAAATCAAAATAATTTTCCGAAAAATTTGAAAAATACCTTAAACCGCCGTAATTCCACCTGATTTTTTTATGTTTTTGCAATATTTTGCGCCGAAATTTTTTTTAATGTTGAATTTTAACAAGTCGTATGTTATAATAAATTAACAAAAGAATATTTTTTGTTTTGACAAAATAATTGCGAGGTAATATGTACAAGTATTCTTACAAGGCACTTTCGCCGGAAGGAAAACGCGTAAGCGGCACGATCACCGCCACGAGCGAAGACGACTTCAATCAGGTCATTTCGTCGCGCGGTCTGAAATGCTATTACGTCCATGCCACGGGAAAGGGCGACGCAAGCAAACTTTCAAAACTCGACACCGCGCTGGTGTTGCAGTTTTGCCGACAGCTCGCGTCGATGCTGAACGCCGGCTTGCCTCTTATTAAGTCGCTGGAAATGCTTTACGAACGCACCGAGAAACCGAAGCTCAAAAACGTGCTTGCCGCATTGTTTGAAGAGGTTCAGAAAGGTAACTCTCTTGCGGAGTCGATGGGTGCGCTTCCGGGCGTATTCCCCAACCTTCTCGTGAGCATGGTCAAGGCGGGCGAAATGAGCGGTAAACTGGAAGAGACTCTTATCCGAATGGCGGACTATTACGAAAAGGAAAAAAAGAGAAAAGGGCAAATCAAATCGGCAACGTCGTATCCGAAAATCGTTCTGGCGATTTGTCTTGTCGTCGTTGTGGTTTTGCTTATCTGGATTATGCCGAAGATGATTTCGATGGTGTCCGAAGATAAGTTGCCGGTTGTCACGAAAATCCTGCTGAAAATCAAGGACTTCATTATGAAGGACTACATTCTGATTATCGGCATCGTCGCCTCGCTTATCATTTTCGTCCCGATCGTTAAGCGAATCGAGGCGGTTGACCTTTTCGTTTCCAAAATGAAAGTCAAAATGCCGGGCATCGGAAAATTGCAAAAAATGATTTATACGTCGCGTTTTGCAAGTTCGCTTTGCACGCTGACGAGTTCGGGCGTACATCTTCTCGACGCGCTGACGATGGTGTCGGAGATGATGGACAACACTTACGTATCGCGACAGATCGACGACGCTGTCGAGGCAATCCGCAGGGGCGAGTCGATATCCGCCGCGTTGCAGACGGTCGACGCGTTCGATCCGCTGCTTACGACAATGATATTCGTCGGTGAAGAATCCGGTTCTCTGGACGAGGTTCTCGGGCAGACCGCCGCTTATTTCGAAGACGAAGCGGACACTGCAATCAAGAGTCTTACCGCAATGATAAACCCCGCCCTTATGGTTGTAATGGCGGTTGTCATCGGCGTAATACTTATCGCAATACTTATGCCTATGTTCTCGATGTACGACTCGATAGGCACGGATACCGAATAAAGGGCAGATTTGGAGCAAAATTATGATTTACTACTACTTGAACAACGACAAACTCAAAGCGATGTTTGCGACGGCGGGCGGAAAGAGAATCACCGTGAAAGAATTTTACGATATGGATTTCCCCAGTGAATTTCTGAACGACCCGAGCGCAACCAATATCGACCTTCAACTTACCGAAGCGATGCTCGATATGATCCGCAAAAACGATATCAAGTCGAAAGCGGCGAAATTCGTCCTTGAAAACAACAAGATACCGTTCCGCGAGATGATTTTGCCTTACGCAAAGCCGTCGATTCTGTATCCGATAATTTCGGCGGAACTTTTCACGGATAAAAAACTTGCGGAAAGCCACACCGTCGACTTTGTCGAGATCGACAGAAATATCGAAGATCCCGACGAAGAGATGCAGGAAGCCGCTCTGAACTCCCCCGAAGAGGGCGAGGAAGAACAGGAAGAGAAGAGCGAAAAGAAAAAGAAAGCGAAAAAGGCGCGTCTTATGATCACGTACATAGACAACCTTGTCATTGAAAACCTGAAAAAGTGCTGCCGCGAAGTCGGCATGAAACTTACGGCAATCGATATTTCGCAAAGCGCGCTGTCGAAACTCGTCGATTTTATGAAAGAAGACCTGCCGCAATATTTCGTGCTTGTCGACTATCGCATGACGTCGATTACGTCGTATCTTTTCGCGGATTACAAGCACGTCTTCTCGCTGTCGAAACCCATTTATTCGATGCCCAACGAAAACTATGCGAACGAAATGGCGTTTTTCATCAACGACTTTTCCGGCATCGTGAGCGAGGCGATTCAGTTCTTCCGCTCGAAATATACCGATTACAAATTCGACGACGTGTTCATCACGGGCGACCTTGATAGGTTCCAGTCGGTTGAAAGCGACCTTTACGGTTTCATGGGGCTTAACGTCAAGATGCTTCCCGTACCCGAAAGCGTATCGGGCGTCGAGCAGCTTGATTTCAACGCGCTTGCACCGCTTATCGGCACAATGCTCAAATAACGAGGTGGATTATGGCAAAGAGAAAGAGAAACATAGATTTTATCGCCGCGCAAAAGGCGATGGGAAAATCGGGGCAAAGCACCTCGTTTGAGTTTATTCTTGTCGTTACGGTCGTCGTGGTGGCATGCGCGATGGTCGGGTGGTATCTTGTGGCGCGTTCGCAGTACAACACTGCCGTGTCCGACCTTGAATCCGCCAAGACGGAACTCACCAATCAGAAAAACACGCTTGCCAAGAACGAAGACAAGTTCAAAAACTTCACGGTGATGCTTGACAAAAACGGCAACCCCGTGACGAAAGGCACCGACAAATACGGCAACACGATTTATCAATACGAGTCGTTGACGGAAGTCGCAACGCGCGTTGCAAACGCACTTGCGGGCGCGCAGGCGACGTCGAAAGAAGCCGACGCCGCGATAAACCTTACCGGCACGATTTTCGACATTATCTTCACAAGCGCGAAAAAGACGGAGTGCAAGGTGACGCAGTTCACTTTCACCAACGGCAGGATCACGTTAAAACTTACGGGCAAGGGTTCCCAGTCGATGCGAAACTACGTTTCGGCGATTAAGGAAAGCGGCAGCGGCTATATTCAGGGCGTCGAGCCGTCGATGGACACCGCCACCGATTTTTCGGTAAGTTTCGACGTCGTGAACGATAAACTTTTCGGCGGCAGCGACAAATAAGGAGGACGGGAAAATGACGATTAACAGAAAAGAAAAAATATTGATTTTCGTGCTTATCCTGTTCCTGCTTGTAGGCGGCACGTACACTCTTGGCATCATGCCGAAAAACAACGACAAAAAAACCGCTCAGGAAGAGTTGCAGACGGTCGAAGGCGACATCGCGAAGGTCAAAAAGCAAACCGACGCGGTGAGCCCGGCAAGGTACAACAAGCTCGTTGAAGAAATCAGACAAAACGAGGCGGCGTACAAGCAACTCACCAGCACCAAAAACAACCTTAACGAGGAACTTTTGCCCAGCAATATGCCCGGACATCAGGACTCTGTGGCGATTGCGGAAACGCTGTACAAGTTCTTTGGCGACCTTGGTTTCAACGTTGAGATAAGCCTTGGCAGGCCCGTCACGACGTCCACCAAAAAGGTTTACACCATATCGAGCGCATACAAGACGGACATGCAGACGCTTTACAAGGTGACGGACGCGATCGCGCGCGTGAAGTCGTTCAATCTGACGTATCTTTCGATGACGCCGGACGGAAACAACGTTTCGGGCACGTTCTCGATGACGATCACGTACATTCTGAACGAATAGTCGCACACTTCGCTTTTGAAATCACATTATCGCAAGCGATAATGCTCACTCTTTTGCTTGTGTGCTCCTTTTCCCCACGGGTACTCAGTATCCCGCGGGGGCCCCAAAAAATCCATCGCAATGACATAAAGTTCGTTGCACGGAATACAATATGCTTCTCGCAATGACATAAAGTGCGGTGCGGAAGCGGCACCTTACAATAAAGGATATTATATTATATAAAATATAACAACAAGTTACGAAAACGCGCGAAAGACAATAATGGTGGGTTTCCCTTCCGGGAGATTGCCACAGCATCGCAAACGATGCTTCGCAATGACATTATTTTCGAAAGCGCAGTCGCAAAGATAAGACGGGAAAAATAAAAAAGTACGATTGACGGAAGGAGGTCAATTATGCTGACGTTATTAAAAAATATAGAAAGGTTTAACAAGCGGTACAATAAAAAACGCGGCAGCGCGATGCTTATGGTACTTATGACTATGGCGATTATTATCGTCGTAGGCACTTCTATGCTCTTTGTGACGCTTTCCTCCTTCTCGAACAGCATTGCGGACACCCAGCAGGAACGCGCGTACAACGCCGCGCTCGTAATGACCGAAACGCTGAAAAGCTCCTCATATCTCGGCAAACTTATCGAAAGCAATACCTTTGAGCTTGAACAAGATACTCCCGTCAAACTCAAATTCGACAACGGCGATCTTGATGATGAACTTGACGATTTCACAATAATCAACGGTGTGAAAGTTTACATCACGCTTACAAACGCGTCAAAGGTAAAGACGTCGCTTGACAGCGTGCTTGTCGACGTAAGGGGCGTAAAAGGCTCGCAAGAAAGAACGGTGAGCTTTACTTATAACAAAGAAACGACAGTTAAAAACGTTACGCTCAAAGACACGTTCGGTAACGCCCTGGTAACGAACAACAGCCTGGGCGGAGAAAATAAACGCGACGACCTTGTTTTCAAGAGAATCGAGGGCGATATTTCCATAAACTGTTGGGATGAAGAAGTCGTGAACGGGCAAACCGTGAAGAAGATGACCACCCGATACTTCAACCCGATTATTCTTGAAGGTCTTACGGGCAGTATCTTTGCCAACGGCGACCTTATTATCGGCGCTGCCGACAACGTTATAAAAGTTCAGGGCAATATCTATTGCGACGGCAACCTTACAATACGCGGGCTTGACCTTGGCGTAAATCTTCCCGCGCTTTTCAAAAAAAAGTACAATAAAAAGTATATCAAATACAGCACGATCGGCAACAAGACTTTTGCGGGCTTCGATATCCTTGGCACCGGCGAATACATAGAGCGCGAACGCTCGGGCAAGGTGAACGAGGCGATGTATCTGAAATACAAAACGAAAAACGGCGACGACGACTTTTTGCCGTTGCAGGTTTATGACGAAGTCTCGCACTACACCCTTATGGATCGTGCGGACGAAAACGCCGAAACGTACACTTTCTGGACAAAAAACTGGGAGAAAGGCGGCGAGGTTGAAGAAGTCACGATAACGCTCAGGGTAAAAGTTAACGGCGAGTTGCAGGCGGTTGACGCGACGTACAATAATAAAAGCGGCGTAAATAACTCGCAATATCTCGGCGCGACGATGTATTCCACGCCCGAATGCAACCCCGAAGACATGATAATGCAGTATCCGAAGGGCGGCAACGTATATTGCAGCGGCGATGTTATCTTTGACAGGGTAAACTATGGATATAACTGGGTTTATGCGCCGGCAGCATTAAGCCACAGCTTCGAATACAAATATCACGACCTGGCGATTTATGACAGCACCGACAAAGGGACAATAACTGCTTCAAGCGAAAAAGATCGTGAAAAAGTTGAAAACGCCACCGTGTCTTACAATAAAACCAAGATGAGAGGCGATATATTCTGCATGGGACGCATGATTATTGCGCCCGAAAATCTTGCTCTCACGTCCAAAAGCACCGGTTATAAAGACGAAGCCTTGGTATTCACGAGAATGAACGGTTCAAACTTCAACCGTTATCTTGATAAAGATACAATAAATAATCAAATTTACAGCAATGGCAACGATTTCTTTACACGCCTGAAAGAGGTGTTTGGTTTCAACGGTAACAAATGGAACTATAACTTAAACAAAACCTACAACTATGACTATACCGGCGGGTATAGGTTATATAGCAATAACGGAAATATTGAAAACAGAGAGTATTACAAACCCGCGGAAAATTTCAAGAACGAAAACTTGAAACCGTTTATTGAGCAATTAAAAGGAAAGGACGGTCAAACCTATACCGACTTAAAAGACCTTTTCAAAAACATAATTAACAACGAAAAGGACAGTAATAGCGGGAAATTATATAACTCTGACTATATCTTAAAAGGCGACGGCTACTTGCCCGGTATGGGAACGGGAGACGGCGAGCATTATAGGCTTCATCCCGTAGAATTCAGCAAAACTTCCAACATTTATATCTATAACTGGAATTATGCGTCGCTTATTGAAAATACGGAAAATAAAGAAGGCTCGGAAGAAAAAGTAAAGATACAGCGCCAACTTAACAGCACTTCACTGGTGCAGGAGTCGCGCGTGGACAATACACTCGATAATACCTCGGTCAGCACGGTAAACGACGTAACTTACAAAGCCGCGCTCACTGTAAAATATCAGACTCTCAACGTAAACGAGATTTACGTAGGCAGCGGCAATATCGAGGCTGTCGGTATCGACGCGTTCGGTTATGAAAGAGACGCCGGCGTGAGTGCGAAAAAAATCGACACCCTTGGCGATATGATTTCAAGCGAATATCAGGAGCAGAGTCTTCTTGATATCATTATGAAAATTTATGGTTTGAACAAGGAACAGGCGCTTGAAAAACTGAAAAAAGATTATTGGAAAGTTGACGATAATTTTAATGCAGTTGCCGACTTGTCGATAAGCGTAAAAGATTATGAATATAAGGACAAGTTTTTTGGGGACGTTAAGCACGAAGGCATAATTTTAAGTTATACGGTGAATTATACCACAACGGTGGATTATGAATGCACAGATGTCAAGGAATGGAATTGGGGAGATTGGACAAGAAAAGCAACATGGACTAAAAAAGCGGCTATGCCCGAATACGGATATCAGGAAGGCGATAACGGCAACGTTCACATAAAATTTACCTATGAGATAGAGTACTTTATGTACGACGGGAAGTTCTATGACGGAAAAGGAGATAAGGTCAAGGACGAAAAGATAAAAGAAGTTTTCGGATGGGATAATGCAACCATCGAAAGATTCAAAAACAATGCTGCCAAATTTAGCGACGGACTGTTTTTAGACCTTAACAAAGTCGCATTTGAAAGTAGTATTAAAACAATCGTTAAAAATTACGTATTACAAGACACAAGTGCTTTTCCGACCACATATGAGACAAAGCATGCCTTAGGTCAGCAGCCTAATATTGGTGAACAGCAACAAAAAGAGAGCGAAAAAAAGACTTATGGCACGTATAGAGTGAAACCAACGACTTCGGAATGTGATACCGTTGAAACCGTTTTGAAATATGACAGCGTAAAAGACACGCTCAAAGATTTTGTCGAAGACGTCAAACAGCTGGCACTTTTAAGCAATAGCGACAAGAACAGTTTCAAGGCGATTACGGTCAAAGCCGACGACATTAAAAATACAAAGATTTTCGCCGACAAGAGAACCAAAGTCGGCGAAAGCGCATTCTTATCCGTGCGCGCGTTCAGCGACGAAGATCACGGAATGTATCTGCGCTCATCCAACGCGCGATATGCGAACGCGGACAAAAATTCAAGCGTTTCAGCGGTTTTCAGGGAAATTATCGACGAAGGGTTTGCAAAAGTCGCGATTCTTAAAACAACCAAGCTCACCGCAGAGTTAATGCGCAAAAACATCGACGAAGGCAAAATCACGGTCAACGAATACAACCAGGTAAGCGAAGTACAGGGCGACGCATCGCTGAACCCGTTAAGGGAGCTTAAACAAAACTGGTGTCATTTACAAGAATTGCAAGAAGGAAGTACTATTTATACTATCGATCAACTGAATGAATGGAAGAAAAACGGCGATCCAAGAGGAACCACCAACTTTTATACGGCTGATTCCTTGGCATCTGTCAGAGGTAAGACAAATTCCGGTCATTACAATAACGTTTGGACGTACGTCAGGCACAGCGTCGTCGGATCAGAGAAAACGTTTTATGCGATTTACAACAACGATAGCGTCGACAATAATGTGCGCGTTTTACGGTTCACAAACGGAGGCAAAAACGTCACGCCGTTGACTTGCGACAATACCTTCGGCTTGGATCCGCTGTATTGTACTTATGACGACAAAGGAAATCCCATTGGCGGAAATCAAGGCGGTGTATTTACCAACCTTTCGCTAACCGGAATACGTACACAGGTTGACTATACCATATCCGAAGACACGTATTTCAACTTCGGCGGCGAAGGCACAGGCGGTATAAATACCAAGTTGCAAGATCCCGTCATCTTTGGCGCGAGCAAAGATAACGGCATAATCGACTCGATTAACCAACTGAACAATACCAAACGTATGAATATTACAATCGACGCAACCGAAAAAGACGTTTACGTTTATATCAACGCGCCTTCGAAATATAAAGAAGTCGAAAGTGGGAAAGGTTCATACGTGAAAAACGGCGACGAGTACACGCTTGTCGGCGAAGGCAAGGGCGATTACGAACTTCAAGCGGGCATTGAGTTCAGAAAATGCAGCTGGCGCGTTAAGGGCAAACACAACGCCTATATAATGCTTGTCGGCGATACTTCCATCAATGCAAACGCATATAAACTCAGCGTCAACACGGGCGGCGGTGTTTTCGATAACTCGGCGGACAGAAGCGACTCGATGCTCGGCACGCATTTCTACTCGGGCTTCTACACCACCTATTCGGGTTCTTATTCGATGGACAAAGAAGGCGATAGCACCCTTAAACTTGCGGCAAAGGAAATCAGCACTGTCGAAAGCGGCAATCTGTGCATTATCGGGACGATGGGCAACCAGCTGCTTCTGGGACGTGGCGGTTATATCAACGGGTTTGTGTATCTTCCCAACGGTAAATACGTCAACAACTCCACAGGCTTTTTGGGAATCCTGCCCAACGCATATTCAAACAACAACCAGGCAACAATTGTCGCAAAAGATATTTCTGTCAAAGGCAGTAATATCGGAAACCTGGTCTTCCAGGCGTTTGACGTATCGTCAAGCGCGGGCGGAGCGGGCAGCGACATCGATATCGACTATATCGAATCAAGCGAAAAGATAACTTATACCAAATGGAATTTCGGCGGGTACTATTACGGCTAAAATGAGAAAGGTTTTGAAACGCTTAAAACTGAATAAAAAAGGCTTTACCTTTGCCGAATGTATCGTTGCAATCGCGTTGTTTGCGATCGTCGGCACGCTGGCGTTCACCATGTTTAACACGGCGACGCGCTATATGTCCAAGGCGAAAAAGGAAGAAGCCAAAAGGTCGCAGGCGCAGGAGCAGGCTCTTTTGAACACGTTTATGTACAAGGAAGGCGACGATGTACTAGGATATATCATTTATCCGAGCCGCGTTTTGCAGGTGTCGTACATCAACACGTCAAAAGGCAACGTGCCGCAGTACTCAGTGGTGCTTAATTACAACACCGATTACGGCTCGGTACCGTTTGCGGTTGCGGTCGAAAAAGTAGGCGCCCCCAAAGTGCCATATATCCACAGTATCACAAAATATCAGGTGACGTCGGACAAGGGCACAAAACGTATACTTTTTGTTTATGACGGCGATATCGATTACGACCTGAACGATCCGGAACAAGTCAAAAGTAATATTCTTACGCTTGACGAAGTAAAAACATACTTTAAAGATTAAAATGAGAAAACTCGCAAAAATCTTAAAAAATAAAAAAGGCTTCACCTTGGTCGAAGCGATCGCGGTCGTCGCCATTATGGGTATTCTCGCAACGGTTATCGGCGGGCTTGTCACGGCGGGCACGACGGCTTATATGCGCCAGAAAGAAAACGCCGCCGCAAAAGACCTTGGCACAATCGTCCAGAACGAGATCAAGCGGGCGGCAAGGTCGACGGTTGAAGTATATTTGCAGGACGGCGAACTTCCGAGAGATAGCAACATAATCGGGGTTGACAATAATCAGACCACGTATACAATGAAAAACGCGCCGACGGGCGAGTACAAGATGTTCTCGTCCGAAAAAGGCAGGCTTATGTATTCGACGGACAGCGGCAACACCACGCAGGAATACTTCACGTCAACTGACGCCGAAAAGCGCGCGTTTTACGGCAGTTTCACAATCAAGGTTTATTTCAAAGCGATTGTCAACATGTTTAATGAGATTACGTCCGTCAAGGTGTTCTGCGACGTCTATAACGCCAAAGGGCAAAAAAAATTCGACTCCCCGGGGCTTGAAATCGACTTTATCGAGGCGGATTACAGCCAGTCGACGGAAACCAAACGTTTCAAAGGCATTTTCAGTTTCGAGCAGGGCAATATCGGGACAATCACGGCCAGTTCAGACGTCTGGCAGTACAACAACATGCTGCTGGTTGAAAATTACAAGCCGGAAGGGTTCAAGAATTTTTATTTCCGAACCGTGACAGGCGGTTGATAAAATGGAACTTGGCCATCTGTTATTCACGATATTTTCCGCATTTTTCGGGCTTGCGGTCGGCAGTTTTCTGAACGTTTGCATTTACCGCATTCCCAAAGGCACGTTTTTCACCGAAAAACACAGTTATTGTCCGAAGTGCGGGCAGCCGCTGAAATGGTACGATATGGTGCCGGTTTTCAGTTGGATTTTTCTTGGCGGAAAGTGCAGGAATTGCAAGGAAAAAATCTCCGCAAGGTACCCGATTGTGGAGTCGCTCAACGCCGTATTGTGGACGTTGTCGGCATATTTTATCGGGCTTAACGCCAACGCGTTCATATACGACGCGCTGTTTTCGGCGCTCATCGTGATGACGTTCATAGACATCGACACGAAAGAGATCCCGAACGGCATCGTCGTGTTCATCATAATTTTGTCGATCCCGCTGTTTTTCACGGCGAAGGACGTCGTGTGGTGGCACAGGTTTGTTGGCGCGGTGGTTATCAGCGTGCCGCTTTACGTAATCGCGCTCGTGACGGGCGGCATCGGCGGCGGCGACATAAAACTTTATTTTGCGCTGGGGCTTGTGTTGGGGCTTTACCCGACGCTTGTGTCGGCGTTTATCGCGATAGTGTCGGCGGGGCTTATCGGCGGCGTACTTTTGCTGACGAAAAAGGTCAGAAAGGGGTACGAACTTCCGCTTGGTCCGTTTATCGCGCTTGGTGCGGTGGTCACGGTTTTTGCGGGCACGCCCATAATCGACGGCATAAAAAACTTATTCGGAATATAATATTTATATATCATAAGGAGAAGAGATGCAAAGAGGAGCAAGTTTAGGCGACATCCTGATAGAGAAAGGCTTTGTCAAGCAGGCGCAACTGGATGACGCAAAACGTTGGCAAAAAACCCATCCCAACGAAAAAATCAGCGCGATATTGTTGTCGCGCGGCATTATCACCGAGGACGCGATGCTCTCTGCGATGGCGGAGCGTTTCAACACGACCTATATAAATACGGAGCTTGTCGTCCGTCGTCCCGAAATTCTGAAAAACGTACCGGAGCAAATCGTCAAAAAGCACTGCATAATGCCGCTTGACGTGAAGGCGGGGCAGATCATCATCGCCACGCACGATCCGCACGACATCGGCGCGTTCGAGGACGTAAAGATGGTCACGCGTATGGACGTCGGTTTTGTCCTTGCGCCGCAGCGTATCATCGAAAGCGCGATTGAAAAGTACTACACCAACGCCGGCAACTTCTTCGTGTCGGACGAAGCGACGCAAAAGGTTGTCCAGCAGACTTCGGCGGCAACCCAGCAAAAGTTGTCCGAAATCGAAAGCCGCGTTGACAACACGCCTGTCGTCAAACTTATCAACAGCCTTATCACGCAGGCGTACATGCGCCGCGCGTCTGATATTCATATTGAGCCGTTTGAGGAGCAAATCCTTGTCCGCATGCGTATCGACGGCGAGCTTGTCGAATGTATGCGTTTGGACATTTCCACGCTTAACAGTATCGTTTCGCGTTGTAAAATCCTTGCGGGCATCAACATTGCGGAAAAGCGAATCCCGCAGGACGGCCGTATCGACTTCAACAACGGCGACATCAACATCGACCTTCGTGTCAACACGCTGCCCACGATTTACGGTGAAAAGGTCAACATGCGTCTTCTTGCAACCGAGGACGCCGCGCTCATCACGCTTCCCGACCTTGGCATGCCCGACAAACTGTTTGATCAGTTCTCCCGCATCATCAAAGCGCCGAACGGGATCATTCTTGTCACGGGGCCTACTGGTTCAGGTAAGTCGACGACGTTGTACGCCGTCCTTAGCGAACTCAACAAACCGAACGTCAATATAACGACGGTCGAAGACCCTGTCGAAAAGCAAATCTTCGGCGTCAATCAGGTGCAAACCAACGCAAAGGCGGGCTTAACGTTCGCAAGCGGACTTCGCGCAATCCTGCGTCAGGACCCGGACATCGTCATGATCGGTGAAATTCGTGATACCGAAACCGCCGAAATCGCAATCCGCGCCGCTATCACAGGGCACTTGGTTTTGTCCACGCTGCACACCAACGACGCCGCGTCAAGTATCGTCCGTCTTATCGACATGGGCGTTGCGTCATACATGGTCGCGTCGTCCGTGAACTGCGTTGTCGCGCAAAGGCTTGTCAAAAAACTTTGCCCGGAATGCAAGAGAAAACGCGAAATCAAGGCGGAAGAAGCCGCACTTCTGAAAGATCCGTCAATCACTCATATTTATGAGCCTGTCGGCTGCCCCCGCTGCGGCAACACCGGCTACAAGGGACGTACCGCAATTTACGAAATTATCGAAATCGACAGCGACCTTCGCCGCATGATATCCGAGGGCAGGACAACCGAGGAAATCCGCGACTTCGCAAAAGAGCACGGCGCAACGTTTTTGGAAGACAGTATCCGCACGCTCATCGGCAACGGCACGACGTCCATGTCCGAGTTTTACCGCCTTATTTACAGCATTTAATAAACGCACTTTATGTCATTGCGAGCGGAAATAAGGGGACCCCGCGGGATACTGTGTACCCGTGGGGAAAAGGAATAAACAAGCAAAAGACAAACAGTTGACGTTTACGGCGATTGTTTGGTCAAAAGTGCAGTTTATGACGTATCGCCCGGAAGGGAATCCATATGGAACAAACCAAAACAAAACTCTGCAACTTCTTGCAGAGTTTTTTAATAAAAAAAAGCGAGGCGTTTGCCTCGCTTTTGGGATAATTTATATCAAATTATTCACTCACAGTACCTTCTGCATCGATTTTATATGTTACACCCTTGCTTCCTTTTGGTGTATAGATTACTTTGATTTCAGTTCCTGAAACAGTAAGTGATATTTCACCTTTTCCCGTGCCTTTAATCAAACCAGGGAATTCAGCTTCAATAAACTTTTCTTTAAGATTATCTGCTGTTAAATCTTGCGCAGCGGTTGTGCCTTCAGCGGGAATTTGGAATTTTGCATCTGTTCCTTCGCCAACAACAACAATATCATTACCAATAATCAAAGAAGCAATTTGGTCAGCAACTTTCTTTGCTTGGGTTTTGTTTGCATTGTCGGTTTGTTTATTCAACTGCGATACGGTTACGCCTGCAATCGTGCCTGCAAGGACTGCCATGATTGCGATTACGACGATAAGTTCAACGAGCGTGAAGCCCTTTTTGTTTTTTCTAAGTTTTAACATTTATGTTAATCCTCCACTATAATTATTTCAAAATTTGAGCATACAGGGCAAAAAATCCTTATTTTGCGATTAGTAAGTCAAAAACCGCGCTTGAAATGTTGTTTTTTATCAAACTGTCAAAAGGACACTCTTGCTATCATATATAATAGGTGTGTTTTAATAAATATAAATACAAGTGCATATGATATGGAAATAAAGAGCGGTTGACTTTGGTATATAGGATAATAATTGATTGAAGTTTACATACGAATTGTATTGATATTTTAATTAGTTCTCTTTTATTCGATTTTAATAATGATATATTGATAAATAGTGGTGTTGATCAGGTGCGGAAGTTGGTGAAAGCGGATAAAATTGCGTTTATAGTTTTTGGTTTTGATAGACAGAACGGCACATATTTTGTAATCCACTTGTAATGACATAAGTGCGTTGCACCGAGTAAAACAAGTTATCGCATTACAATGGCAGGGTACTTGTACGGAAAGGACACAAAACAACATAATAATATAGTGGTTTTTATCAAACTGTCAAAAGGACACGCTTGCTATCATATATAATAGGTGTGATTTAATAAATATAAATACAAGAGAATATGATGTGAAAATATAGAGTGGTTGACTTTGGTATATAGGAAAAAAATTGATTGAAGTTTACAAACGAATTGTATTGATATTTTAATTAGTTCTTTTTTAAAGTAACGTAAAGTATCTTGCGTGGGTTTTTGGATATGATTCCCTTCCGCACGAAGTACTTTGTCATTGCGAGCGCAGCGTGGCAATCTCCCGGAAGGGAATCCGCATTGTAATGACCATTAAGTACTCCGTACCGAATGAGATAAGGTGACCGCATTGTGATGACAGGACACCCTGGCGTAAGCCGCACAGCGCGCCAATTACCCTGTATGAATTTTGGTAAATGTTAGTATTTGCTGGGAAAAATTTAAAAAAACGTATGAAAATATTTGAATATGTGCATTGAATGGGCGAAAGTTGCACAAAAATGGGACTTTTTTGGACTATTATACAATATAGTACTATTATAGTATTAAAGTATTTTCAAAAAAAGTATTGACGGGGCATATTTTATAAAGTATAATGATAGATGTAAAGGGAAACTATGACAATTTTTTATGCATTTTTCCCTGAACAAAAAAATATCGGACAAAACGTCGCAAAATAAGGATTTGTCGCAGCATTGCTTTGTTCAATGACAGTGTGCGATGCGTTGTCCAAATCAAGCATTGAAATAATTATAGTGGAGGATTAACATAAATGTTAAAACTTAGAAAAAACAAAAAGGGCTTTACGCTCGTTGAACTTATCGTCGTAATCGCAATCATGGCAGTCCTTGCAGGCGTTGTGGCTGGTGTTACGGTATCACAACTTAATAAACAAACCGACAAAACAGGTCAATCACAGGCAAACACTATCGCACAATTCCTTTCTCAATGCATATTAACCGGTGAAACGGTAGGGGTTGATAAAATTACCACTGAAACCACAGGCACGGATAATGTGACTACAACTGCATTTGTAACTATTGATCAGTTAAAGACTGTTCTTGATAAACAATATTCATCAGCTAGTATTCCAGTAGATCAAACTGGTGGCAGAGGAAAAATTGCCGTAACGTTCGTCCCTGATGACGCAACAGGACCCGATGCTGCTCATAAAGGTAGTATTAAAATTTATTATCAAGGCAAACAAAGCGGAACGGCCGGTAATGCAACATACTATGTCGCAATCGATGGGACAATTACGAAATGATAATAATTTACCAAATTAGCACATATAAACAAAAAGCGAGGCAAACGCCTCGCTTTAATTTTTTCTCGTTATGATATTTGCTTATTGAAATTTAATACGATGTGCGTTATAATATATGCAAGACGAAATAAGGGGTTTTAATATGGCAAAAAGTACTATAATTAAGCAACTTGTAAATAATGAAGTCTCGCTCACTGTTGTACTAAATCGCATATATGTTTTAGCTGATGATATAGGCAATCAGGAAGTCAAAGACTGGGTTTCACACGAACTAATGGGCTACCCTGATAAAAATCAACTACCAGATTATAGGGTTTTCACACATTGTTCTTTGCAATACACAGGACAAAACGGAACTTATGTTGTAAAGGATTATCCACTTCCGCTTGCATGTTTAAGTCAACAAACAATAAACAAAATTGAACAACATAGAATAAATACACCCTTGTTTGAGATTGAAAATAATGCAAAAGATGTTGATGGACTACGGGCTATTGATAGAACATATTTAGCTCATGAAGTGCATGAAAGATCAACTGACGGTATATTAAGCATTGACTGTTTGGCAATACGACAGGTAATCCCCTCTACAATGTTCGCAAGAATTGTAAACGCTATTTCAAGGATCGCACTAGATTTGCTTTTAGAATTAGAAAGTGTCTATGGAAAATTGGACGATTTGGATATTGGTTCTGAAATAATTAACAAAACCAAGAGAAAACAGCTGGACGAAAACTTGAATTGTATTATATCGTGCAAAAAAATTAATGTTACCAACTCAAACATAGGTAGCGGAAGTAATACAGCAACAAAGTCAACGGAACTCGATACAAATGTTAATGTTTCATTAAACGGCAATAAGAAAAAGTTTAGCTGGCTTTGTAAACTTTTTAAGAAAATAAAAGGTTGTTAAACCACAAATAGAAAACCTTTTTGCAAAACAAAAGCGAGGCGTTTGCCTCGCTTTTTTGTCGTTATTATTTTTGTTTATTAGTCTGCTAAAACTTCTCCATAAGTGTAATCTGCAAACGGGAATTGGTTTTTGCCATTACCTTTTTGTGAGCAGCAGAATCTTACCTTATAGTCGGCACCCGATTTATACACAGCTGCGTAGAATTTATGGTCACCTGCTTTAAAGTTGTCATTGCCATAAACTTCTGCTGTGATATCACTATTTTTCACAGGCGCTGTTCCATCTTCGGCGAGTGCTATAACTTTAATTTTGCCATCTTGGTTATTTTCATCAATAAAATCCTTAACCGCGTGGGCAAGCTTAGTAATAGAGTCTATTTTATCGCCGGCTGTCCAAGTCCCCTCGGTAGCATTGGCGGGAGCACTGAGTTTGTAATCAATCATAAAACTGTGTAAATCCGAAACAAGGGTTTGTGCTTCCGATTTTGCGGTGTTGTTGGTTTGTTTATTAAGTTGTGACACGGTAACGCCTGCAATCGTGCCTGCAAGGACTGCCATGATTGCGATTACGACGATAAGTTCAACGAGCGTGAAGCCCTTTTTGTTTTTTCTAAGTTTTAACATTTATGTTAATCCTCCACTATAATTATTTCAATGTTTGTGCATATCGAACGTGCCGTATTGTGTCATTATGCTTCGCAAATGTTTTATGTCATTCTGAGGAGCGAAGCGACGTGAGAATCTCCCGGAAGGGAATCCGCATTTATGAAGTATGCAATGCATTCTTTCATAAGGTGTCCGTTCCCGGCGATTGCCACGCTACGCTCGCAATGACATTAAGTGCTTCACACGCAGTGGAATAAGCGATGTTGCTTATTCAACGCTCTCTGTCATTGAACAAAGCAATGCTGCGACAAATCCTTATTTTGTGAACACGTCGTATGCTTCGTTTTTGACCAGTCAATCGTCGCAAGCGACAATCGCCTGTCTTATGCTTGCATACTCCTTTTCCCCAAAAGTACGAAAGTATCTTTTGGGGTCCCCGATTTTTCCCACGGGTACACAGTATCCCGCGGGGTCCCCGATTTCAATGATATAAGTTATAGTGAGTTGTATGAAAAATAATATATTGACACTGTACGCGCGAAGTAGTATAATTATATAAGTATGAAAAGGCGTGTTTTCAAAAATAAAAAGGGCTTTACGCTCGTTGAACTTATCGTGACCATTGCCATTATGGCGATTCTTGCCGCGGCGGTTACGCCTGCCGTTTACGTCACGACAAAACGCCGCCAGAAGAGCGCTGCCGAAACCGACACGCAGACCATGTACAGGAACGCGATCGCGGCGGTTACGTACCTTTCGGGGCAGTATATTTATCCCAACAAGACGGATCCGCGCAAAGAAGACGTGGACAACGGCACGAGCGGGTGGTACGTCAAGTATTCCGAAATGGTGTGCAAGCGCATTTATCAGACCGTCATAGGGCTGGATATTCCCGTCAAATACTACAATCCAACTGCGTCGGGGACGAAAAAGGTCCTTGTGCCGGACGGCTGCAACGCGGTGAAACGCAGTTCCTTTGTCAGTGCGGACAACAAAAATCCTTATATCGTCATTCAGGTTGTGGGCGTCACGGCGGCGGAGAATAGCGACGAAATCGAATATTACCTCATCGTCAGCTACCACAACGACAAAAATCAGTTTGCGGCGTTTGACGGTGCTAACGACGTTACGGACGTCACCAATAAAAAAGCAGAATACATACTAAGGTATCCCACCGCCGAAAACGATGCAGGCAAACAACTAAACCGCGCATATCAGAACAATAAGGGCAATCCCATCCGCTATACGTTCAAAATAAGAACAAAGTAATGCTATTATGAAATATATCTTGCAGTTTTTTTACCTGGTTTTACAGTTCACCTGGGGCGCGATTCAGAACGCATTGGGGTTTTTGCTTTTCCTGAAAAATATCAGGTGCGAGCACGCCTATTACCACGGCGCAATCCTGACCTTCCACGAGGGCGATTGGGGCGGCGTGTCGTTGGGCGCGTTTATCTTCATCAACGGCAAGCGCGGCGATGAGTACAAAAAAACCGTGTCCGTGCATGAGTACGGCCATACCATTCAGTCGCTGATTCTTGGGCCGCTGTATCTGTTTGTCGTCGGGATTCCGTCGTTTGTATGGTGCAACAACAAGAAGTGCATTGCATATAGAAAAGATAATAATAAGTCCTATTACGATCTGTATTGCGAAAGCTGGGCGAACAGGCTCGGCGAGGCGGTCACGCACGAGGAGGCCCCGCACAAGTGAAAGAAAAGTTCAACGGGGTGCTTTTGCATATAGGAAGTCTGCCGTCTGAATACGGCGTCGGCGCGCTGTCCGGGGGCGCGTTTTCTTTTGTCGATTTTTTGGCGGACGCGAAGGTCGATTTCTGGCAAACGCTGCCGTTATCGCCAACGTCTTTCGGCGACAGCCCGTATCAGTCGCCGTCGGCATTTGCGGGGAATCCGTACTTTATTGATATAAATACGCTTGTTAAACGCGGGCTTTTGACGGAAAACGAGGCAAAACGCGCCAAAACAAAATCACTTGACTACGCCGAAATTTTTAACTCGCGATACGACGTGCTGCGCTTGGCGTTCAAAAGATTTCAAAAAAATTCCGATTATTCAAAGTTTCTTGAAAATAACGAATATTGGCTGGACGACTTCGCGCTGTTTATGGCGCTCAAAGTCAAAAACGGGTTTTCGTCGTTCGATACGTGGGAAAAGGACGAAAGACGGCGCGATACGCTGTCCGACGAAAAAATCGCCGCGCTTCAAAACGAGTGCGATTTCTGGCGGTTTTTACAGTTCGAGTTCTATCGCGAATTAACCGCGCTTAAAGACTACGCAAAATCCAAAAACGTCGCGCTTATCGGCGATATCCCCATCTACGTCGCGTACGACAGCGCGGACGTCTGGGCGCACCCCGAAATTTTCAGGCTTGACAAAAATATGCGCCCGAAAGAGGTCGCCGGCGTGCCGCCCGATTACTTCTCCGCCGACGGGCAACTTTGGGGCAATCCGCTGTACGACTGGAAAAAACAGCAGGCGGACGGCTTTTTGTGGTGGCATCACCGCTTGCTGCATCAGCTGCAATTCTTCGACAAAATCCGCATCGACCACTTCCGTGCGTTTGAAAGCTACTACGCCGTGCCGTCAGACGCGAAAACCGCAAAAATCGGCAGGTGGGTGAAGGGCGTCGGCACGAAAATCTTCGACGGACTTGACCTCGACGGCAGAATCATCGCCGAGGACCTCGGAATTATCACCGACAAGGTGCGCCGCCTTGTGAAACGTACCGGTTTTCCCGGAATGAAAGTGTTTCAGTTCGCCTTCGACGGCAAGAGCGATAACGAGCATCTGCCGGAAAACGTAAGGTATAACACCGTCTATTACACCGGCACGCACGACAATGATACGCTGAAAGGTTGGTACGACGCGCTCGATGACGGCACAAAAGAGTACGTCAAAAAAACTCTCGGCGCAACCGACGAGGACGTCTTTGATAAAGTTTTCAAAAGGGTAATGCGCTCCCGCGCGAAATTCGTCATCGTGCCTATGCAGGACTATCTGTTGCAGGGCTCGGAGGCGAGAATGAATACCCCGGGGACGAACGACGGGAATTGGAAATACGTCCTGCCGAAAAATTACGCAAAGGTGAAAACCCGCATAAGAAAGTACGTTAAAAACAGATGTTCAGACAGCCGAGCCAAGAATAAATAAGGGATATTACAAAAAACGAAAACACCGAATTTCGGTGTTTTTCATTATGCTGTCAAAAGGACACTCTTGCTCTCATATATAACGACGGATTGAATAATGACGTATTGATAAATAGTGGTGTTGAACAGGTGCGGAAGTTGGTGAAAGCGGATAATAATGGAGTTTATAGTTTTGGGTTTTATGAAAAGGTGTCCCTTCCGGGAGATTGCCACGTCGCTATGCTCCTCGCAATGACAAAAAGTGCGTTGCACGCAATAGCATAAAGAGCGTATGTTAAATGTGCTATTACTTTTCAGTAAACAAAAAACTGTTCCATTCCGTACGAAGTACTGTGTCATTGCGAGCGTAGCGTGGCAATCTCCCGGAAGGGCAACCGCATTATAATGACAGAGGGCGTCGCCGAAAGGCAAATATAACTCGGATAAAGCGATAACATTTATCGCTTTATCGTTAAAATCCTGTGCCTTTTTCGGTGACGACGTTTTCACCGCTCAGGTAAATTTTGTAATATACTTCACGATATTCTTGCGACTTTCCCTTGTAATAAAGATAAATCGCTTTTTGCTCCGTGTTAAAATCGGCGGAAAAAGTCCCCTTTTTTTCGGGAACGCCGTACGAATCAGCCCATTTTAAGGACGAAAACCTGTTTTTCAAGGTATTGTAAGCGGCTTCCGAGTACGCATCCGTCCATATTGCGTCGATACTGCCATACAACAAAAGATCTGTCACGTCGATTTCGATCCCCGTAAGTTCGGTGAAGAACGCGGGGCGTTCAACGACTTCCTGCGCCCACGAAACGATTTGTGCAGAAATTTGCTTTCCGTTGTATATGTAGTTGACTTCGTCGGTTTTCTTGTTGAGAATGCCCACGGTTGCGCCAGAAACGACGCCGGCAAGCACCGCCATAATCGCAATTACGACGATAAGCTCCACAAGAGTGAAACCTTTTTTATCGGATTTCATAATTATATTATACAAAACCGCCGACGTTTTGTCAAAACCGACGTGTTTTCAGGGAGAAACGGAAAATCCGATTTTGGAAACCCGACGTTTTTCGTTTTGTTGAGTTCAAATTTTTTGAAGATTTTTTTGAAATTGAAAAACTTTGTATGTTGTGAATATTGACAGCATTCATTGTCATATTGACATAAAGTGTGTTGCACGGGATATTATAACAAGGATACCCTTCCGGGAGATTGCCACAACACCGCAAAGCGGTGTTTCGCAATGACATAGTACTTCGTACGCAGTAAAACAAGATTTTGTTTGCTCGCATGCAGCGAAACGATTAACGTTCTCTCTTTATACTATTCCGTGCAACGCACTTTGTGTCATTGCGAGCGCAGCGTGGCAATCTCCCGGAAGGGATACCGCATTGTAATAACATAAGGCGCGTTGCACAAAAAGGGTAACCCGCTTTATTTGTCGTTGCGTTTGTCGCAAAGTATGAGCGATATATCGTCGCGTACGATGCAAAGGAATTTCAAAAGACATTCCGTCTCGGACACGGTAAGGTCGCGCGTCAGTATCGTCGCAACGGACAGGGCAAGATTTGTGAGTTCAATGACGTTGAGCCGCGAAAGTTCCATAAGGCAGTTTATGCCGGCTAGGCGCACACTGTGCTTTTGAAATCGCATTATCGCAAGCGATAACACTCACTCTTTTGCTTGTGTGCGCCTTTTCCCCACGGGTACACAGTATCCCGCGGGGTCCCCGATAGCTGTGCTTTTGAAATCACATTATTGTAGACAATAATGCTCACTCTTTTGCTTGTGTGCGCCTTTTTCTCCACGCAAGTACAAAAGTATCTTGCGTGGGTTTTATGAAAAGGGTTCCCTTCCGGGAGATTGCCACGCTGCGCTCGCAATGACATAGAGTGCGTTGCACGGAAGATAACGAGTATACGATGTTTTGAAAGGGTAACGACGAAAACGGAACGTGCAAAATGGCGCGTCATAACGCAAAATAACTTGACATTTTAATGTAATATCTTGTATATTATATTTATAGCAATATCTTTTGGGCGCATTATGCCCAAAATTGCACATACTATGGCTATACCGCCGGGTTTTCCGGCGTATCGGAGGAGAGATATGAGAGCAAAAAAATCAAACAAAAACTTACTTCGTATCAGCGGACTTGCATTAGTGTTTATGCTTGCAGTCGCACTGCTTGTCAGCGCAATTTCTTTTACGCGCGTGGGCGCGGGTGAGATTAAAGAATCCAATGCAACAAAGACGGTTGCGCCGGACATAAGGTTTTTGGACATTGCCACGCCGGAAAAGTATCAGCCGTTTGTTATGAACGGTTCGTCTGCGAATAGTTATTTCGCACAGTTTTCATACAGTCCCGCAACTTACAAAAACTTTTTTGGTTTTATCGGCGGAATATATACCGGTATTTCAGGCTTCAATAAGAGCGACACGGCGGTTTCTATGGAGCCATCGGCTATTGGCAATGTAAGAGAAAGGCTGTATGCTTATTATAAATTGCCCGATGAACTTGTTTCGCTTGGCGCAGAAATCGAAATCAGCGCAAACCTTGACGAGGCGGTTAAGTTCACTGCAATGCAAAATACGTTGAAGTTCATTTCTTACGCTTCCGACGTTACTGAAATCAGCGAAAAAACCGACTACGTAAACGACACTTTTAACAAAGGTACGACCTGGACAGTTACGGCAGACAATCAATATATCCTTATGTATGCCGGCGGCGAAGAAGCCGGCGGTGAAAAAATCGAAATCAGCGGTCTTGCCATTAACATTAAAATCAAGAGCGTAAAGTCGGTCAGCGCATATGAAACAATTGCGGCAAAACTTGCGACGAACATTGCTCCCGTTACCAGATCATGGAACGGTACGACAAAGTATTCGGAAGATTTTAGCGAATTCAGGAAAATTGCGCAAGGCTATGAAACCAACCGTAACACGGTTGCCAACCTTGGAACATGGGGATTGCATGACGGCGATATGCTTGATCCTGCATCCAACACGTTGACTTCAATCCGCACCGACGGAACGCAAACAAAGCAGTTCTCCTTCCTGCTTTACGACAAATATTTAAGCCTTGACACAGCGGATATCAAAGGTTTTGATTTATTCCAAGCATATCGCGGCACGGGCGCAATTGTTGACGGCTCCGCAAAAACATACAAAAGAAGCGATTATACCGCAGAGCAACTGAAAACGTTGCATTATCCGGTAGGTTTGGAAAGCATAACGGTTGAACCGTTCGGAGCAAAAAACAATGACGCGTCGACGGGTTATTTCCGCGGGCTTTACGTTACGGTTGTTTACGACGGTTTGGGAAACCCGAAAATTGACGGCGAAACACCGAGTCCCCTTGAAGTCGACACTGCATATCGCGTACAATATGCAAACGTTAATAAAGTCAGCGGAAACACATTGACGGTATTCTGCGGCGGTATCGACTACACCCCGCCCGAGGCATTGAACAAAGTTGCTCTCCTTACCGAAAACGTTGTTAACGGCGACGTCACGTATTTTTATACCGACACCATAAAATTCAAACCTGTTCTCGATGACGACGACACTCGCGGCGACGTCAAGTATTTCTATACCCTTTACAAAAAGGTTGGCGACGAATACGTCGAAATCGAAGGGCAGACAGGCATAGCAATCAACAACCCCGGCTTTGACATCTTCACCCTTTCGGGACTTGAAAAGGGCGAATACGCAATCAAGTTCAAAGCAATCGATACGGTTGGACAATTCTACGAAAATCTTGTCAAAGATAAAACTCCCGAACAAATCGAAGGGCTGAACCTTAACGACGTACAAAAAAATTGGGCAAACCACGCCGTTTACAGCGATTATCACCATTTCACCATCGACGACATCAAGAACCCGCCCGAAAAATGGGAAAACGCAATTTACCTTGAAAACGGCGGCGCGTATAACGGCGAATGGACGAATCAGAACGTCGTTATCGAGTTCAACACGCTCTCTTCCATTAAGGACATAACCTATCAAATCAGTTATCGCACCCGTAAAAACGGCGTTTTCGTAGGTACACAAACCGAATGGGTGAGCATCAAAGACAAAATTATCGATAACAAATATACCATAGGTTATGACGAAACATCGCCCGAAGGATACGAACGCGTCTATTATCTCCGCGCGACTTATACTTCGTCAAATATCACGTATAACGTTGAAGTTCCCGTGAAATACGACAACTATAACGGATACAAGCCCGAAATTGCAAGGCTTCTTGACTTCAAGACAGACGACGCGTATGCCGACTTACTGCCCCTTCTTGTGAACCTTAACTACCAACAAGACGGGAAAGAAGGCTTCGTCAGCGAATTTTTGGGCAGCCCGATGACTCTTTATTACGCAATCACCCGTGACGGCGTCGAGGGCGCGGTAAAGGAACTTTCGCTTGACACAAACAACGTTTATATGGATTTGTTCGAGGGCAGAAACGTTTCGGGACGCACGCAAATTCAGGTCAGATTCTGGCTTGTCGACGAAGCGGGCAATACAAACGAGCAAACCATCTATAACGTCAACCTTGACAGGGCAAAGATCAACGTCAACTTCCACATCGATACGAATGCCCGAAGATACTTCAACAATACGACCGACGTAAGTACGTCGCTTGTTTCGTACACGTTGTCGAACAAGTTTGCAGGCACTATCCCGTCGGGGAAAATCGGCATTACTTTCGACGCGGCGTACGACGACGTCAATGCAGGCATAAGACAGGTGATTGTCAGCAACGTCCTGGCTTCCTACGTCGAAGGCTCGGCTTATACGGCTGCGCTCGTCGACGAATATGAAAAGGTTTTCTTTGACGTAAACGGCAACGTCATCACCCTCGTGGACGGCAGGTTCGTCGTCGGCACGCACGAAATAAGAAAAGCCCGCCTTACGATTGACAAGGACTACAAACACGCGCCGTTTGTTTATAACGGCACCATCAACTACGCAATGACCGACTACGTTTCGGGCGACGGCTCTTTATTGGTGCTCGATAAGGTTCTGGGCGACAAAGCGGACGAATGGAAAAATATCCAATGGAAAGGCACGATCCAACTTGACAGCATTGCCGTCAACAACAATCTTCGCGCGTCGCTTATAAATATCGAAATCGCGGGCGAACTCGGCAACAATTACCAGATAACAGACGCAGGCGGCAACGCAAGCGCACCCAAAACGTATATCGATATCCTACCCGCCAAACTCGGCAAAATCACGCTTATTGCGTCAAAGACCTATAACGGCGAAAATACGATTCTGACGAACTCGGTCAACTGCAAGTTCCAAATCGCCGGACTGCAAGGCACGGACAACATCACGCTCGAATACGGCACGATTACCCTTCCCGGCAAGGACGTCGGCACATATACCTTTAACGTCAACGATTTCAAACTCGTCGGCGCAAGGTTGGACTTCTACGATACGACAGACGTTACCGTCGAAGCGACGATTACCGTAACGCCCAAAACCATCACGGTTACGGTGCATAACGTCGATAAACCTTTCGACAACAAAACGGCGTTCCAAATCAGCAGTTATACGTTCCACGGCGTTGTATCGGGCGACGACGTGAAGTTGCTCACAAGCACGGGCAATACGGCAAATATCAACGTCGGCACTTATCCCGATTGTAAAGTCACGCTGGGTATTACCGGCAATGACAGCAAAAACTACGTCCTGAAAGATATCGAGGCGGTCGTTACGGTCACCATTTCTCCGCGCGAAATCGGCGGCGCGAAAATCACCGGTATTTACGCTGTCGATACGAACGGCAACTATTACTACATCAATGAAATCGGCGGAAACGTTGTGATTTATCAGAAAGACGGCGCAGGTTATATCGCATACAGCAAGGACGAAAACGGCAAGGCAAAGACCGAAAACGTTGACGTTTTGCCATTAGGTGCAACCGTATGGGTGCTCAATACGTTCGTCACGGGCGGCGTTTGCATCGTCAACGGTCACCGCTTCGAGCTGTCGCAAGACATCGTTTACGCAATCGAATACTATGAGGATACCGGACTCAAAAACAAACTCGACATCGGTGAAATCGATTTCACACAACGTCAGTATCAGCCCGTCGTCGTCGATCAGAACGGCAAAACATTCATTATCAACGTCGACATTAAGGACGGCGTTTACGACACCACTTCGGGCGCGTATAAATATACGTTGAAGATCGAAAGTTTCGGCGCGAAAAGCAACTTCAAGAAAATAACGGGCTTCAACGACACGGAAACCAAAGTCGTGTCCGTGCTTGACTTCTCGGACGTCAAGTTTGAAAAGAAAATGTTCAACGACAAAGGCAACGTCGATAAGTTCAGCGCACCGTACAACGCGTTGGCATACACGCTTAACGTAACAAGCCCGTCACAGTTGAATATTGAACTCGCGGAATACTTCAAGAAGGGCGCAGACGGCGTATGGATGCCCGTTGAAAAGGCAATCGACGCAGGGGAATACTACGGTAAGTTCACTGTATCGCGCTTGAATAACGAATACATTATTGAACAAACTTTCACGATTGAAAGAATCGGCACCGAAATTAAGATTAAAGACGCGTCCGTTATGTACGACGCAAAATACGGCGAAGACTTCGCGGAAAAAGTGCAAAAGGTCGACGACGCGTTCAATTACTACAAGACGACTTACGGTATGGTCATCGGCGCAAACGACATCGTTTACGAATATTCCTTTGACGAAGATTTCAAGACGCTTCTCGGCAGCGCTCCCGTCCGTCAGGGTGGCGGCGTATGCTACGTCCGCGTGAGATATAAGGGCAACGAAAACTTCATCGGCTCGGTCTCGCTCGCCCGCAAAATCAACGTCAACGGCGCAAAATTCAACCTTGTCGATATCACGGCAAACGTAGGCGAATCGTTCAATCTGCCCACGGTTGAAAATCTTATCGACAAAGACTCCGTCGGCGGCAACTACAAAGAAATCGCAAAAGACTTTGTCATCGTTTATCGCGTCGGCGACGCAAGTTACAAGGTCGTGAATAACGCCGCGGGACTTGTGGGCGAAGGCAGATATCCTTACAGAGTCGTTCATAAAGGACTTATCAAGGGCGGCGCCTGGACGGTCGACAGCAGCGCGGAATCCGAAAGATATACCCGTGCCGTGTCGGCGGACGGCATAATCGAAGCGACGATTTCCATCATCGAAAACGAACTTAACTCGGTATGGGGCGGCGACGTCAACGTCCCCGACGATAAAGTTCTGGAAGATAACGGCATCGGCACGATCTCGGGCAGCTGGACGCAGGCGGACAGCGGATACACCGTTTACTTCTGCATACTCGACAGAAACAACGCCGCAAGCCGCGATAACTTCACCAACGGTTTAAGACAAAATAAGGAAATCTTTGGCAAAGAGTACGCCGCGGGCAAGGTCTACTTCCTGTCGCTCAGCGAATATAAGAACAAAAGCGTCCTTATGAACGCCGACAAACAGCCCAGACTTATGAGCCCCGCAACCGTAACGATGCAAGTCAGCGCAAACGGCGCAAAACTCATCAGATACAACAACGGCGAATGGACGGAAGTAAACTACGTCGATAACGGCGACGGCACCATAACGTTTGAAACCGATAAGCTCGGCTACTTCATCTTTGCGGAAGACTACGTCGCGCCCAAGGCGAAAACAAACACGCTGGCAATCGGCATCGGCGCAGGCGTTGGCGGCGCGGCAGTGCTTATGGCAATCATCGTTGTTACGGTGGTCGTCATTAAGAAAAAACGCGCATAATCGTTAAACAAACGGCACGCGACGGCGTGCCGTTTCCATATTATAAAACATTATTATAAAACATTTATAAAGGAGAAGGAAAATGAATAAATACGCAGGTACGAAAACCGAAAAGAACCTCGAAACGGCTTTTTCGGGCGAATCACAGGCAAGAAACAAGTATACTTACTTTGCATCGGTTGCGAAAAAAGAGGGCTATGAACAAATCGCGTCCCTGTTTCTGAAAACCGCCGACAACGAAAAAGAACACGCCAAACTTTGGTTCAAGGAACTTAACGGCATCGGAAACACAACGGAAAACCTTGTTGCCGCGGCGGCGGGCGAAAACTACGAATGGACGGATATGTATGCGGGCTTTGCAAAAACAGCCGAAGAAGAAGGCTTCCCTGAGCTTGCGGCGAAATTCCGACTTGTCGCGGCGATCGAGAAGCACCACGAAGAAAGATATCGCGCGCTGTTGAAAAATATCGAAACGGCGGAAGTTTTCAAAAAATCCACGGTGAAAGTGTGGGAATGCAGAAACTGCGGTCATATCGTCGTCGGAGAGTGCGCGCCCGAGGTTTGCCCGACGTGCAATCATCCCCAAAGTTATTTTGAAATATCCGCGGACAACTATTGATTGTCGCAAAACACGCGGGAAACCGTTTTCAAAGCGTCGGGACACCCCGACGTTTTTTAATGTTTAATATTATATATTATATAGTTTATATAGTAAAAATAAAGGGCGGCGGGTAAATTTCGAAGGCGAGAAGAAGAGCGATATTTTCAAAAAAAATAATAATAAAAAAATTTTCTTTTCCTTCTTAAAAACGGTTTACAAAAAACGCCGCTTGTGTTATTATAACCCTAACAGAAATCTTTAATTATGTCCGGAGAGGCATACAAGGTTATCATACAATAAACAGGTGTATCATATCTTGCGTGTCTTGGCGCAAGATTTTTTTTGAGGTTTTATGGAAATTAAGGCAAACATTATGGATGATACGGCTGTCGCACGCGCGCTTAAAAGGGTATCGCACGAGATTATCGAAAGAAACGACTCCCTGGAAAACGTCGTGCTTATCGGCATTAAAAGCCGTGGTATCCCCCTTGCCGGAATAATTGCCGAAAACGTGAAAAAATACGAAGGCGTGTCGCTTGACGTGGGTGAACTCGATATAAGTCTTTATCGTGACGACCTTGCGGAAAAAAGCGAAACTCCCGTTATCGAAAAAATCAACGTTCCCTTTGAAGTAAGGGGACGAGACGTCGTCCTTGTTGACGACGTTTTGTTTACCGGAAGGACGGCGCGCGCCGCAATCGACGCCGTATTCACGCTGGGACGTCCGCGCACGATACAACTTGCCGTGCTTATCGACCGCGGCCATCGCGAACTTCCGATACGCGCGGACTACGTCGGCAAAAACCTGCCAACGTCCAAGCAGGAGGTCGTAAGGGTAATGATACCGCCCTATGACGAGAAAATCGCCGTTGACCTGTTTTCACTCTGATATATCAAAATATAAATAAATTTTAAAGGAGATTGTTACTTATGAAGATGATTTACAACGTTGAAGACAAGTTGTCCTTCAAACAAACGCTTGTGTACTCGCTTCAACAATTCTTGGCGGTCGTATGCGCGACGATTCTCGTGCCCCTTCTTGTAAATTTAAATGGTATAAGAAACCTCGAAATGAGCTCGGCAGCCGCACTTTTAGGCGCAGGTATCGCAACCCTGTTCTACGTATGGGTGACCAAGAAAAAGAGCCCGATCTTCATCGGAAGCTCGTTCGCATTTTTACCATCGTTATATGCGGCAACCGCATATGGCTGGTGGGGAATTATTCTCGGCGGCGTATTCGCAGGCGCTGTGTACTGCATACTTGCCTTCATCGTCAAAAAGAGAGGCACCGATTGGATCAACAAACTTATGCCTGCGGTCATCATCGGGCCCACGGTTGCTCTTATCGGCTTAGGTCTTTCGGGCAGCGCAATCAGCAACCTTACCGCAACAGGAGACGGGTTTGGCGGACAATCTTACAACCTTGTCGCAATCCTTTGCGGATTGTTTGCCTTCTTCGTAACGGTCTTCGTATCCTGCAAGGGCAGCAAAAAAATGCAACTTATGCCTTTCATCATCGGTATCGGCGCAGGTTACCTTCTCGCATCGTTCTTCTCCATCTTCGGATACGCATGCGACGTCGAATATCTCAAAATCGTCAACTGGACTCCGCTTGTCGAAAACTTCGTAAAAGACGGCAAATTCACGGGAGTCACCGCATTCCTCGATTATCCGCACTTTGCGCTTATCGAAGCCATTAAGGAATCGGTAAACGGCACTTCAACGCTCACCGGCGCGGGCGTCGGCGCAATCGCGCTTCTGTTCATCCCCGTATCGCTGGTTGTTTTCGCGGAACATATCGCGGACCACAAAAACATGAGCACCATCATCGAAAGAGACCTTCTTAAAGAACCCGGTCTCCATCGCACGCTCATCGGTGACGGCTTCGGAACAACCGTCGGCACTATCCTCGGTTGCTGTCCCAACACCACTTACGGCGAAAGCATCGGCTGTGTGGCAATCACCAAAAACGCCTCGATTTACACCATAATCGGCGCGGCTGTGTTCTCGATAGTAATCGCGTTTTTCAGCCCGTTCATCGCGTTTATCAAAACAATTCCCGTCTGCGTTTTGGGCGGCGTATGCCTGGCTCTCTACGGATTTATCGCAGTCAGCGGTCTTAAAATGCTGCAAAACGTTGACCTCGGCGAAAGCAAAAACCTCTTCGTCGTATCGGCAATCCTTGTCACGGGTATCGGCGGACTCGCTCTTAAATTCGGTCTTGCAACGAAGGGCAAAGCAATTGTCACCATCACCAACATCGCAACCGCTCTTATCGTAGGTATCCTTACCAACGTCATTCTTTCCATCAAAACCAAGAAAGAAAAACAGGGCGAAGTCAAAGACGGCGAAAGCATCGCGGTCGTGGGCGAAGGCGTAACGTATGACACGGACGACAAACTCCCCGGCGTCAGAAAAGACGCGGTCGTGGCAGACAGCGAAGCAGTCGACGAAGCAGTCGAAGAACTCGGACTCGAAGACGAAGACAAAACCGCGACGGTGGAATTCCGGGCGGTTGAAGAAGAGAAGGACGAATCGTCCGACAAGTAATAATCAACAAAATATCAAAAAGTCCTCATAGTTTTATGAGGACTTTTTTTATGTTTGAAATACAACTTTTTGCGTGGGCACCTTGTTGCCTTTGGCGCGATGAGCCAATCGGCAGTGATATGCCTACGGCGTGATATTGTCTTCGACAGTGATGAAACACTTTGCGACATCAAAAAGCCCTGACAAAAGTCAGGGCAATGCAATTATTCGTTCAATTATTGCGGATTATTTCGTACCGAAAATTCTGTCGCCGGCGTCGCCGAGGCCGGGGACGATGTAGCCGTTTTCGTTCAGGTGAGAGTCTTTGCAACCGACGAAGATGTGTACGTCGGGATGTTTTGCGTGGACCTTTTCAATTCCTTCGGGCGCGCCGATGATGCTCATAAACTTAATATTCTTGCAGCCTTTTGCCTTAATGAAGTCGATTGCCGCGATTGCGCTGCCGCCGGTTGCGAGCATCGGATCGAGAATGATGACTTCGCGGTTTGCGATATCGTCGGGAAGTTTGCAGTAGTACTCCTTGGGTTCAAGCGTTTCGTGGTCGCGATAAAGACCGACGTGTCCGATTTTTGCGGTGGGGACAAGAGCAAGGATACCGTTTACCATTCCGAGACCTGCGCGGAGAATAGGCACGAGTGCGATGTCATTTGCAATAACGCGGGTTTTAGTGACCGCAATCGGGGTTTTAACCTCAATTTCTTGCGTATTGATATCGCGGAGAGCCTCAAATGCCATAAGCATTGCGACTTCTTCCACAAGTTCGCGAAACTCTTTGCTGCCGGTACGTTCATCACGCATAATTGCAATTTTGTGTGTGATAAGAGGGTGATTGAAAATGGTTACGTTGTTCATAAAACACCTCACAATATTTACTTTTAACATAGTAACATTTCGGCGTTTTTTTTGCAAGCAAAATACGCATTGTTCGACATATTTTTTAAGGCATATCGCAATAAAAAAATTAGCAAAAAAACACGAATTTCGTCAAATTGATATTTTCAAAACCTTGATAACGTAAATTTATTGTGTTATAATATACACAGTATAGGTATTTTATCTAATTTATTTTCAGGGTTATATTATTAAAGAGGAGTTTGAAAAATGTTAGCAGCAGTTTCATCCAATGAAGTATGGCAGAAAATCGTCGATTTCTTTACCATCACGGTGAAAGACTTTTTCGTTGAATTATTGGCAGAAAATCCCCCGATTAAGTTCATATTGCTTGTTGCGGGCGCAGCGCTCGTACTCGTCGGCTTAATCGTTATTATCGCGGTTTGTGAAAAGAAGAATAAAGCGAAGAAAGCGGCAAAGAAGGCGGCAAGACAAAGCGTCAAAGACGCAAAGAAAGCAAGTAAGAGTGGCAAAGTCGCAGCCGAAGAAAAACCCGCTGTGAAAGAAACGCCCGTCGTACCCGCGACACCCGCACCCGCGCCCGTTGCGGCAGCGGCACCTGCACCCGCGCCTTATATCGAGGACGAGAAGAAGTTCGACGCCGACGCTTTCGATGACGAGCTGCCTCCGTTTGAAGACAAAAAACCCGCTCCGCAGGAACAAATCGACATGTCGAAGTTTATCGCGGAAGACAAAGTTTATGCTCCCGTGGAAGAAGAAAAACCCGTCGCGCCCGCGCCCGTTCCCGCATACGTTCAGCCGGAAGAACCCGCGCCCGTCGAGGAAAAGCACTATATCGAGCCGGAAAACAACGACAACTTCGTTGACGACAGCTGGGGCAAGGCAAAAATAAATCTGAAATCCAAAAAAGCGCAGAAAGAAGAAACGACGGAAGAACCCGAAGTCGCCGCGGAAGAACCCGCTCCCGCAAAGAAAAAAGCGACGAAGAAGAAGGCGGAAGTAACGGAAGAAGCCGCACCCGCAAAGAAAGCCCCCACAAAGAAAAAGGCGGCGGCAAAGGTTGAAGAACCCGTCGAGGAAAACGACGAAGCCGATAAACCCAAGGTCGTCGGCAAATATACGATCGAAGATACCGGCTATGCGTATCAGTTCCACCTTTACGCAAACAACGGGCAACTTCTGTACGAAAGCCGTGAATACGCAAGTCTGAACTCCTGCAAGGGCGGCATCGCGACCTTTAAGAAGAACGTCGCAGATTGCGAGTACCGCATCGACGTCGATAAGAACGGCGGTTACAAGTACATCTTCAAGAAGGGCAACAGCATTTACATCGGCGAAACGTACTCGACCGCAAAAGCGGCGGAACGCAGCGCGGAATCCGTGAAACGCTTTGCACAGGTTTCCGAAATCAGCGAATAAGTTTTTAATATAAAATAATAAAAGGGGTTATATCAATATGGCAAAAGAAGTAAAAAAAGCAGCAACAAAAGGGTCCGCACCCAAGAAAGCCGCGGCGAAAGAACCTGCAAAAAAAGTTGCGGCGAAAGAGCCCGCAAAGAAAGCGGCGGTTAAGGAAGTCGCCCCCGCAGAAACCGCAGCAAAAGGCGTTGTCGGAAAATATCGCGTAGATTGCGTTTACGGCGATCTTTATCAATTCTATCTTTATGCAAACAACGGTCAACTTCTTTACGAAAGCCGCGAATATGCGTCGAAGAAATCGTGCCTGGAAGGCATCGAAACCTTCAAGAAAAATATGCAGGACGCAGCAACGACCGTACGTGTGGATAAGGACAAAAACAACAGATATAAGTTCATTATCAAAAACCGCAACAGCATTTACGTCGGCGAAACTTACGACAATAAGAAACAAGCCGAAAGCAGCGCGGAATCGGTGAAACGCTTTGCAGTCGTATCGCAAGTCGTCGAATAAGAAAAAACGAAATTACGCACGGTGCAAACCGTGCGTTTTTTTATACGAAATTTGAGGCGGAAGAATATATCTTTGATATATTCTTTTTTTGCGGTTTTTTGCGCGGGATACGATCGTCAAAAATATCTTTTTACAAATTGCGACAAAATGCGTATATTTCGTTGACAAATATACGCTATTTTCATATAATCATATTCAGTCGTATGGTTTAGTAATTGTAAACTTTTTTCTTAAAATTACAAAACTCTCTAATTTTTAGGTTTAGAAATACTAAACAAACGGCGCGGAAACAGGAGGTTATATGGAAATCGGAACCAAACTGAAAAATCTGCGGCTTCGTTGCGGATTGACGCAGGAGGAACTTGCCGACAGGTGCGAACTCACGAAAGGCTACATAAGCCAACTCGAAAACGACCTGACCATGCCGACAATTTCCACTCTGAACGACCTTATGGTGGCACTCGGAAGCGATCTGAAAACCTTTTTCAGCGAAGACGAACCCGAACAAGTCGTGTTCACGAGCGACGACTTTTTTGAAAAGGAAGGCGACGGGCAAAAAATCGTATGGCTTGTGCCAAACAGTCAGAAGAACGAGATGGAGCCTGTTTATATCGAAATCGAGCCGAATACGACGCTTCAAAAAGATATGCCGCACGAGGGCGAAGAATTCGGATACGTCCTTGATGGCGAAATCGAAATCGTCATCGGCAACAACGTCTATAAGTGCAAAAAACGCAACAGCTTTTATTTCGTAAGCAACAAAGTACATTATATTAAAAATACAAAAAATACAACGGCTAAAATCATTTGGGTGTCAAGCCCGCCCACGTTTTAAGGAGAGTATATGTCATCTGCAAACATTATCGAAATCAAAAACGTATCCAAGGAATACGACGGCAAAGCAGTCGTCAAAAACGAAAGCATCGCGATAAAACGCGGCGAATTCGTGACAATTTTAGGACCTTCGGGCTGTGGCAAGACGACGACGCTTCGTATGATTGCCGGCTTTGAAAAACCGACCAGCGGACAAATCTTGTTCGACGGCGAAGATATTTCCAATCTGCCGCCGCATAAGCGCGCCGTGAACACGGTTTTCCAGAAATACGCGTTGTTCCCGCACCTTAACGTGTTCAACAACATCGCGTTCGGTCTGAAACTCAAAACCATTCCCGACGGCACGACGTACACCGACAGAAAGGGCAGGACTTTCGACAATATGAGAAAATATACGAAAGCCGAAATCGCCGAAAAAGTCAATCACGCGCTCAAAATGGTTGACCTTGAAGACTACGGTCACCGCGACGTGAACAGCCTTTCGGGCGGACAGCAACAGCGCGTCGCAATCGCAAGGGCAATCGTCAACGAGCCGAAGTTGCTGCTTCTTGACGAGCCGCTGGGCGCGCTTGACCTGAAAATGAGAAAGGATATGCAGATCGAACTGATGGATATGCATAAACGCCTTGGAATCACGTTCGTTTACGTCACGCACGATCAGGAAGAAGCGCTCACCATGAGCGACAAAATCATCGTTATGCGCGACGGCGAAGTGCAGCAAATCGGCACCCCCAAAAAGATTTACGACGAGCCCGCAAACGCATTCGTCGCCGACTTTATCGGCGAAAGCAACATTATGTCGGGCATTATGATCGACGACTATAAATGCAGTTTCTTCGGCACCGAGTTCGAGTGCGTCGACAAAGGCTTCAAACCCAACGAACCCGTCGATATCATCGTGCGCCCCGAAGACATTTATATCACGAAGGGCAAAAACGTCGAAAAGGGACAACTCACCGCAAAAGTAACGTCCTGCGTGTTCAAGGGCGACCACTACGAAATCCTTTGCGAAAGCGACGGAAACGAATTGCAGATCGTTGAAAATACCGAGTGCGCCGTCGGCGAAGAAATCGGTATCTTCATTCCGAAAGAAGAAATACACATCATGCACAAAGCGCGCATCATCAACGAGTACGAAACCGAAATGGGCGACAACGGCATCGTTAAAATTTGTGAAGCCGACTTTGAAACGAAAAGCGACTTGCCCGCAGGAACGAAAGTTAAAGTGTCGATTCCGTTTGATAAAGTCGACGTTACCGACGACGAAGCCGACGGAACGGTCAGCGCGGACGTCGTGTCGAGCATTTACAAGGGAAGTTACTATCAGGTCATTTTACGCACCGATTTCGACTATGACTTCTTTGTCGACACTCAGGACGAATGGCTCAAAGGCGACCGCGTAGGTATCAATATTAAACCCGAAGACATTAAGGTGGAGGCAATTTAATGAAAGAGAAAATTAAAAATTTCAGATTTACGCGAAAAGCCTTTGCTTATCCGTATATGCTGTTTTTGCTGGTTTTCGTCGTTACGCCGCTTGTGCTGATTCTTGCCAACGCGTTTATTTACGACGGGAAATTCAGTTTCAAAAACTTTGCGATTTTCTTCACCGAAAAGTCAAGTCTGGTGGTGCTTGGAAACTCCATTCTCGTCGGACTTCTGACGACGATTATCTGCATAGTTCTGGGATATCCCGCGGCGTACTTCCTTGCGAAATACAGCGCAAGCAAGATTTTCGTATTGCTGTTTATCCTGCCCATGTGGGTAAACTTCCTTATAAGGACGCTTGCAACGAAAGCGATTTTCGTGTCGATGAACATTCCTCTCGGAATGGGGACGGTCGTGTTCGGCATGGTGTACAACTATCTGCCGTTTATGATACTTCCTTTGCACACGGTGCTTTCGAGCATTGATAAAAACTATATCGAGGCGGCGGAAGATCTCGGGGCAGACAAGTTTCAGGTTTTCGCAAAAACGATATTGCCGTTGTCGGTGCCGGGGATTTTAAGCGGAATCACGATGGTGTTCATTCCCACGATTTCGACGTTCGCGATAAGCCAACTTTTGTCGGACAGCACGGTATTCTTGTTCGGCGACAGCATTCAGATGAAGTTTGATCAGGGCTTGTACGGCGTCGGCAGCGTCATGAGCCTTGTAATGATAATTCTCGTGCTTGTTTCCAACTTTTTAATGAACAGGTTTTCAAAAACGTCTGCGACGGGAGGAAGAAACTTATGGTAAAGAAATTTTTTGCAAAAGCATATCTTTATTTACTTCTCGCGCTGCTGTACGCGCCGATAGTGTTGATTATCGTGTTTTCGTTTTTCAACACGTCGATTTTCTCTTTTGATAACGGGTTCAGTTTCGAGTCGTACAAGTCGATATTCGCGTCCGACAAAACGCCCGAACTGCTTGCCGCGCTTAAAAACACGCTGATTATCGCCGCCGTATCGAGCGTTGTATCGACGCTTATCGGCACGTTTTCGGCAATCGGCATTTATTGTTTGAAACCGCGTGCGAGAAAGGTTGTGGAAAACGTCAACCAACTGCCCATCATCAACAGCGAAATCGTTATGGCGGTGTCGCTTATGATATTCTTCGTAACGTTCTCGTTCCCTGCGGGATATTTCCGCCTTATCATCGGACACATCAGTTTCTGCACGCCGTACGTCATTCTTTCGGTTCTGCCGAAACTCCAAACGATGGACAACAACGTTTACGAAGCCGCTCTCGACCTTGGCGCAAACCCGTTCAAAGCAATGGTAAAAGTCATTCTGCCCATACTTGCGCCCAGCATTATGTCGGGATTTATGATGGCGTTCACGCTGTCGATGGACGACTTTATTATCACGCAAATCAACAAAGGTGCGGCAACGGGCATCAACACTCTTTCGACGTACATCTATGCCGACGCAAGGGTACAAGGGCTTTCGCCGTTCTGGTTTGCGATATTCAGCATTATCTTCATCGTGGTGCTTACGACCATTCTCGTCGTCAACGTCGTTAAGGTCAAAAAAGCCAAAGCCGACAAGAAAAAGGAGGTTAAAGCATGAACAAGAAAGCAATTAAAATCCTTATCGTGTCGGTGATTATCGCGGCTATCGTCGGCGGTACGATTGCAGGCATCGTCGTCGTGAACCTTGACAGGAAAAAAGAAAAACTTGTCGTATATAACTGGGCGGACTATATCGATCCCGCCAACATCACGCTTTTTGAAGAGTATTACAAACAAAAAACAGGCAAGGAAATCGAGGTCGTTTACAGCACTTTCGATACAAACGAAACAATGATGACCGAAGTTACCAAGGGCGACAGCCAGATCGACCTCGTTTGCCCCAGCGAATACTCCATTCAGAAACTGAAAGAGAAAAACCTTTTGCAACCGCTCGATATGTCGGACGGCGACTACGAATTCATAAGTAACGAGTATCCCGCAATCCGCGACAGGGTGGAGTCGATTTTCGGCGCGGAAATGAACGGATATTTCGTGCCGTATATGTGGGGTACGCTCGGCATAATGTACAACGTCGAAAAGGTCAGGAAAGAAGACCTCGAAGCCGGCTGGGGTATCCTTTGGAATAAGGCGAACAACCCGGAACTTGAAGGGAAAATCCTTGTGAAAGACAGCGTCCGCGACGTCTATGCCGCAACCGTTTGTTACCTCAAAGAAGAAGGAAAACTCGACGGAACTCCGTACGCCGCGCTTTCAATCGAACAACTTATCAACACCGTCGACAACACGCTTTTGAAAATGTGTGAAACCGTGCTTCTGGAACAAAGAAAGCATATCAAAGGTTACGAAGTCGACTTTGGCAAGGACGATATGATCAACAAAATCGCATACGTCGACCTTGCCTGGTCGGGCGACGCAATGTACGCAATCGAGGAAAGTTACAACCCCGACAAAACTTTCAAAAACCTTGCAACCGGCGAAGAAACAAATTACCTTCTGGACTACTTCGTCCCGACAATTGAAATCGACGGCGAAGAAAAAGAGTTCGGCAACGTCTGGTTCGACGGCTGGGCAATCCCGAAAACCGCGCAAAACGTCCCGGCTGCAAAGGAATTCATCAACTTTATGTGCCGGCCCGACGTCGCGATGCGTAATATGATGGAAATCGGCTATACCTGCTCCTTCGATCCCGATAAATATATTGCGGGCGAAGACGAATTCACAATCGAAGCCGTCAACTGCCTTCTCGAAAACGAGTACGTTTGGGAAATTTCCGACGACGAAATTGCCGAGAATTATCCCGACGGCGACTGCATTATCAAGGAAATCGACGGCGTTAAGTACGACCTTACCGAGTTCTTCGGCGACCATAGAAGATACCCCGACTTTAAGAAATCGGAAGGCACTCTCGGTGTAATGCAGGACTTCGGCGCGCAAAACGACGCGGTCGTCAGTATGTGGGAAAGGGTAAAAGGTGGCGACGAATTCCCGTGGAAACTTATCGTCGCAATCGTTGCTTGCGTCGCGATTGTCGCAGGGGCGTTCGGGCTGTGCTTCCTGGTGCGCCACGTCAAATCGAAACGCCAGCCGCATATCGACGCGGATTCCGAACAACAAACCGCTTAAAACAAAAATTGAAAAACCAAACGAAACCAAAAAACCGATTGCAAACGCAATCGGTTTTTTAATCTGTAATACCCAAAAGATAATCCGCTGAAACGTCAAAAATTTTGCATAATGAAATAATAGTATCAAGCGGCGGTTCGTGCCTGCCGGTTTCCCAGTCGGCAACGGACGCGCGTGAAATGCCGACCAGATTTGCAAGGTCACATTGGCGCATACCCTTTTCAATTCGCAATTCTTTAATTCGTTCCGAAAATTTGTTCATAAAAATATTATGTGGTTTTTACCGACATTTTACTTGACGTGTGGGTAATAACCGCACATAATATTAGTATAATTTGTCCGGCGAGGGTGGTGTGAACGGATATGGCGCGCAATCAGGACATTGTAAGCCGACAAATTCAGGATAGACAATAGGGTAAGGGCGATACAAAATAACTGTCTATTCTATTATCGTCCTTATCTTGTAAAATAATTACCGATTGCAAATGCAATCGGTTTTTTTAATCGATAATTTTATTATTTATCCGCCGTTCTTGTTTTGTAAACCGCGTTTTTCAAAACAAGTGAAAAGGGAATAAGGATTAGCGGAGCGCAGGTTTCCTTATGGGAAAAACGGCACAAAAAAGGCATCTTTTTCAAGATGCCTTTGACTGTTGTTTGTCCCGTTTTCCAAAACGGCAATCTTTTCATTTGCCGTTTTGAGAGCGAAGCGACTTAGTACATGTCGCCGCCCATCGGAGCTTGCGGCATCGCCGGAGCCGGTTCGGGCTTGTCGGCAACGATGACCTCGGTGGTGAGCAACGTAGACGATACGCTTGCTGCGTTTTGAAGTGCCGAGCGCGTGACTTTGGTCGGATCGAGAATGCCTTTTTCGACCATATCGCAGAACTCGTTTTTAAGAGCGTCGTAACCGAAGTTCGCTTTCTTTGCGCGCAACACGTTATCTACGATAACGCCGCCGTCAACGCCCGCGTTTTCCGCGATTTGTTTAATGGGGGCGGTAAGGGCTTTCGCGATGATGAGTGCGCCCGTTTTTTCGTCGCCGCTGAAAGTATTTGCGTATGCGGTAACTTTGTCGCTGATGGACAGAAGGGCAATGCCGCCGCCGGGGACGATACCTTCTTCGACAGCCGCGCGGGTTGCCGCAAGAGCGTCTTCGATGCGGAGTTTTCTTTCTTTCATTTCGACTTCGGTTGCCGCGCCGACTCTGACGACTGCTACGCCGCCCGAAAGTTTTGCAAGGCGTTCTTGAAGTTTTTCTTTGTCGTAGTCGCTGGTGCTTTCCGCAATCTGGTGCTGGATTGCCGCAACGCGTTGTTTGATGAGAGCGGGATCGCCTGCGCCGTCAACGATTGTGGTGTTGTCTTTATCGACCTGAACCATTTTCGCGCTGCCCAGCATATCGAGGGTTGCGTCCTTGATTTCGTAGCCGAGATCGGACGAAATGACGGTTGCGCCTGTCAGGATTGCGATATCTTCAAGCATTGCTTTGCGTCTGTCGCCGTAACCGGGGGCTTTGACCGCAACGCATTTGATTGCGCCTTTGAGTTTGTTCAGGACAAGGGCGGTAAGAGCCTCGCCTTCGACTTCTTCTGCGATGATGAACAAGCCGCGGCCTGATTTTACAACCTGTTCGAGAACGGGCAGCAAATCCTGGAACACGCTGATTTTCTTATCGGTGATAAGGATAAGCGGATCTTCAAGGACGGCGTCCATTTTGTCGGGGTTGGTCATCATATAGGGGGAAGCGTAACCGCGGTCGAACTGCATGCCTTCGACGACGCTGAGTTCCGTCTTCATGGTTTTGCTTTCGTCGATGGTGATAACGCCGTCTTTGCCGACCTTTTCAAAAGCGTCGGAAAGCAGAGTGCCGATTTCTTCGTCGCCTGCCGACACGCTCGCGACCTGCGCGATAGCGGTTTTGCTTTCAATGGGTTTGCTGATTTTTTTGAGTTCTTCGACGGTATATTCGGTTGCTTTTGCGATACCTTTTTTCAGCACCATCGGGTTTGCGCCGGCGGCGATGTTTTTCATACCTTCGCGGATGATTGTCTGTGCGAGAAGGGCAGCCGTTGTGGTGCCGTCGCCCGCGACGTCGTTGGTTTTTACGGACACTTCTTTCACAAGTTGTGCGCCCATATTTTCAAAAGCGTCTTCGAGTTCGATTTCCTTGGCGATGGTTACGCCGTCGTTTGTGATGAGGGGTGCGCCGAACTTTTTGTCAAGAACGACGTTTCTGCCTTTCGGCCCCAAAGTGATTTTAACTGCGTCGGCAAGAGTGTCCACGCCCTTTTCAAGGGAGCGGCGCGCTTCTTCGCCGTATTTGAATTGTTTGCTCATATAAAAGCCTCCTTATTCGTTCACGATTGCGAGAATGTCGCTTTGGCGAAGGATGATAACTTCTTTGCCGTCAAGTTTGAACTCGCTTCCTGCGTATTTGCTGTACAAAACTTTATCGCCTACCTTGACTTGCATCGTGACTTCTTTGCCGTCGATAAGTCCGCCGGGACCGACCGCCACGACTTCTGCCATCTGGGGTTTTTCTTGTGCTGTGCCGGGAAGAAGGATGCCGCTTGCGGTCTTTTCTTCCGCTTCGATTGATTTAACGACAACTTTGTCAAACAAAGGTTTTATTGTCATATTTACCTCCGAAAATAATTGTTGAAAATTGATTTTGAAATTAGCACTCAAACGCCTTGATTGCTAATTCAATGGTAATTATACACGCAATATATCGCGATGTCAATAGTATTATGACAGAAAAAATTAAAAAATACCGCTAAAAAACGCGCATTTTCAAAAACGTCGTAAAGTCGCGCGTTACTAAGTAAAATACGGGCGCGCACGTATGCGCGCGAATTTGTTTACAACGGGCTGAAAAAGTGTTATTATTATCATATATTTATTTTCGAGGTCGCTATGATGGACAAATGGGATAAGAGGTTTATGGAAATGGCAAACGTCGTTTCGACGTGGTCAAGTTGTTATAGGACGGGGCGTCAGGTCGGCGCGGTCATCACAAAAAACAAAAGAATCCTCACAACCGGCTACAACGGCGCGCCGGAAGGCATCAGAAGTTGCGTTGAAAAGGGCGAATGTATGAGGGATATCATGAAAATCCCGTCGGGCACCCGCGCGGAACTTTGCTACGCCGTTCATGCGGAACAGAATGCCATCTGTCAGGCGGCAAAACTCGGTATTTCGCTGGAAGGCGCAACCCTTTATTGTACGCATCAGCCGTGCAGTATCTGCGCCAAAATCATCGTCAACAGCGGCATAAAACGCATCGTTTATCGCGAAGGCTACCCGGACGAATTCGCAATGAAAATCCTGAGCGAAGCCGACATTCTTGTCGAAAGATACGAAGAATAATAAGTCAATTTTCAGGATATAAAGAATACCCTTAATTATAAGGGTGTTTTTTTATGGAAAAAATCGACAACGTAAATTATGACGATTATAAGTATAAATCGTATATCTGGAAGGAAGACGGGCGGCACAAAAAACCCGAAAAAAGAAAGAAAACAAAACCGCAAAAACCCGAAAAAAGGCGCGTCGTAAAAGCCGATAAGCAGGCGGTTTTCGTCGTTTGTACGATACTTTTGTGCTTCTCGCTTACGTTCGCTCTCGCAACCATTTCCGGAAAAGGAAGCGTGATGAATTTCTTTCAAAAGAATAAAAACAACGACTGCGAAATGTATTACGTCGTGTGCTCCGACGTGTTTTCGGACGAAAGCCTTGCAAGAATTTCCGCCGACGAAGCGCGCACGTCGGGCGGGGCGGGCTATATAATTTACGATGAAAAATACTATCTCGCGCTTGCGTGTTACAAAAGCCGCGACGACGCGGAAAAAGTCCGAAAAAGAATGGCGGGGAGCAGTTCCTGCATCTATGAAATCTGTGTCAAGGCGCCCGCGCTTTCCTGGTGCGACAACGGAAAAAAAGACGCCGTAAAAAACGCGTTGAAGTACTCGGATACGGCGTTTTCCCGCCTTTACGAAATCACGACTTCGTTGGACAAAGGCAGCATCGGCGAAACAGAAGTAAAAAACAGATTAAAAGGTTTATTGAATGAAATCAATAAATTAAATGCCGATTTTGACAAAATTACAAAATCCGAAAATATGCCCGAATACATTAAAATCAGGGCGGAAATCAAGGCTGCCGCGGCTGTCGTCGGAAACGTCGCAAAGTCGGATTTTTCAGGCGCGACGCTTTCCGCGGCGTTAAGGTTTGCAACGATGAGCGTCGTATGCGGCTACAAAAATTTGGCGACGGAGTTGTAAACGGTTGCAAAATCCTATGTTTTAGTATATACTATATTACACTAATGTAAAGGTGAACAAATGGCACACATTTCTTTGTACAGAAGATACCGTCCGACTTCTTTCGACGAGGTCATCGGGCAGGGACATATCGTAAGGACGCTTGTCAATCAGATTAAAACGGACAACATTTCGCACGCATACCTTTTCACGGGGACTCGCGGCACGGGAAAAACCACCGTCGCGAGAATTTTTGCGCGCGCGATTAACTGCGAAAACCCCGTAAACGGCAATCCGTGCGGGAAATGCTCGGCTTGCGTTGAACTTCAAAAGCCCGGCAATATGGATATTCTGGAAATCGACGCCGCGTCCAACAGCACGGTGGACGAAATCCGCGACCTTCGCGAAAAGGTCAAGTATCCGCCCGTCATCGGAAAGTACAAAGTCTATATCATCGACGAAGTTCACATGCTTTCGACAAGCGCGTTCAACGCACTTCTGAAAACACTGGAAGAGCCGCCGTCACACGCCGTGTTCATTCTTGCGACGACCGACGTCCACAAACTGCCGCAGACGATTTTGTCAAGGTGCATGCGCTTTGACTTCAAATTGCTTTCGGTGAAAGATATTTCGGACAATCTGAAACGCATTTTCGACGACATCGGCAAAAAGTATTCGGAAGAAGCGATAAACCTTATCGCAACATCTGCCGAGGGCAGCGTGCGCGACAGTCTTTCGATTGCGGATATGTGCGCGTCGTATTCGGGCGACACGATAACTTACGACGACGTTCTGGAAGTTCTCGGCGCGTCCGATCCTCACATCGTTCTGGACCTTGTGCAGGCGGTGCTTTCGCACGAAGTCGCGCGTGCATTGTCCATCGTCGATAATTTGTCGAATTTCGGCAAAAACATCGCCGTTCTCAATAAGGACGTCGCAACGACGATAAGGAACGTCATTTACGTGAAAAACTGCAAGAATGCCGAGTCCGCCTTGAAACTCCCGAAAGATATTTACGAAAAACTTTTGGCGATTTCGGAATCGTCCGGCAACGTCGACCTTCTGAACGCGCTCGATTTGTTCAACGGTCTTTCGGGCGAGTTAAGATACAGTACCCAGCCCCGCATTATGTTTGAGGCGACGGTCGTAAGGGCTGCGCTTGAAAACGGCGAGGCGGAAATCGAAAAACGTCTGAAAAAACTGGAATCGGCAGTTTCGCAAGGCGCGGTAAACACCGCGTTTCAAAAAAAAAATGAGCTGAAAACAGATAATCCCGACGCGCTTTGGGACGCCTGCCGCACGGAAATCGTGGGGAAGGAAAGGTGCATGGCGCTGGGGATTGCGATGAATAAATACGTCGGGGTGGAAGAAAACGGGAACTTTTTCAAGGTGTCTTTCAAAACGAAGGCGGATGCGTCCGTCGTGAGTATCCCCGACAACCTTAAACTTATTGAATCAAAACTCGGCGCGCTTTCGGGCAAGCCGTATAAACTGACCGTAAAGGTCACCGACGACGACACGTCGGAAGACGTCCTGAAAAGGCTGAAAACGCTTTTCGGGGACGATTTCAAAATCACGAAATAACCGGAGGTATTTTTTATGGGCAAAGGCGGTTTTCCCGGCGGCGGATTCGGCGGCGGAAATATGCAACAAATTTTGAAACAGGCGCAAAAAATGCAAGCCGATATGCAGCGCGCTCAGGAGGAACTTAAAAATTCCGAAGTAACCGGCTCGGCGGCGGGCGGCATGGTTGAAATCACGATGACGGGCGACAAGGAAGTCACCGCCGTCAAAATCAAGCCCGAAGCGGTTGACCCCAGCGACATCGAAATGCTGGAAGACCTTATCGTCGCGTCCTTCAACGACGCCGTCAAAAAGGTTGACGAGTTGCAGGAAGAACTTATGGGACCGCTTGCAGGCGGTATGGGCGGTTTGTTCTGATGCCTTATATCGAGCCTCTTGCAAAACTTATTGCGGAATTCACGAAGTTCGAGGGCGTGGGCGAAAAGACGGCGGCAAGGTACGCTTATTCCATATTAAAGCGCAGCGACAGCGAAGTCGACGACCTTATCAACGCCTTGCGCGACGTCAAACAAAAGGTGAAATTCTGTAAAATTTGCGGCAACTATACCGACGACGCCGACGACGTTTGCGAAATTTGTCGTACGCGCGACAAGTCGGTTATCTGCGTCGTGAAAGAGCCGAAAGATATTCAGGCTTTTGAAAAGGTAAAGTCTTTTAAGGGCGTTTATCACGTTTTGCACGGCGTAATCAGCCCCATCGAGCACGTCGGCCCCGACGATATCGACATAAAAGGGCTGCTGAAAAGGCTTGACGGCGTGAAAGAAGTCATCGTTGCGACCAATCCCGACGTCGAAGGCGAGGCAACCGCATTGTATATCGCGCGACTTATAAAGCCGCTGGGGATAAAGGTTACGCGCATCGCGCGCGGTCTTCCCGAAGGCAGCGTTATCGAGTACGCCGACGAAATGACCTTATCCACCGCGCTTCGCACCCGCGTGGAGTTATAATAATAGATTGATACAAGCAGTTTTTCGGTGAGAAAAAAATTTCTTGACATATCAAAACTTAGTAATTAAAATTATCCGTAAAGGAATTGGAGTATGGCAAAAAAACAAGGCATATCGGAAGCGGTCATTAAACGTCTTCCGCGATATTACAGATACGTTAAACAGCTTGAACACGACGGCGTAAAGCGCGTTTCCAGTTCGGAACTTGCGAAAAACCTGTGCGTTACGGCGTCGCAGGTCAGACAGGATTTTTCAAATTTCGGCGAATTCGGTCAGCAGGGCTACGGGTACAGCGTGGGGAAACTTCGCAGTGAAATCGCGTCGATTCTCGGGCTCGATCAGCAGCACAACATTATTATTATCGGGTGCGGCAACATCGGAAAAGCGCTTGCGAGATACGTCGGGTTTTCAGACGACGGCTTTTACGTCCGTGCAATGTTCGACGTCGATCCGACGGTCATTCAGAAAGTTCCCGCCGGCGTCGAAGTCCTGAACGTCAATAAACTTGCGGAATACATAAACACGCACCCCGTCGACATCGCGGCGATTTGCGTACAAAAAGAATACGCGCGCGAAGTTGCCGAAAATCTCGTGCGGCTCGGCGTGAATAAATTCTGGAATTTCGCCCCCGTCGATTTGTCGAACGTCGCGGAAGGCGTCGTGTGCGAAAACATCAATATGAGCGACAGTCTGTTCGTGCTGTCTTACAAGATTAACGAACAACAATAATCGTTGCATAATAACTTTCCTCCTGCGGATACTACTGCGGGAGGTTTTTTTATGCAATACACAGGAATCACAAGAAGAATCGACGAGTTGGGACGCGTGGTTATCCCGAAAGAAATCCGCCGTACGATGCGCCTTCGCGAGGGCGAAGAAATGGAAATTTTCGTTGACGAAAACAGCCTTATCCTGAAAAAATACTCGTGCGTAAAGGGAATACAAAAGTTTTCGGAAGAGATTGCGGAAAGTTTGTTTTCGTCGACGGGGGACACTTCGCTTGTGACCGACCTTGACAAAATCGTCGCGGCGGCGGGCTTTGACAAAACCTTTTATTCGGACAAACTCTTATTGCAAAAAGTCGCGGATATTTTTCAGAAAAGGACGACGCGCACGGTGTTTTTGCCCGACGGATATGCGATAACGGGCGACGATACGAACGAATATAAAATGCAGATATTCGCGCCTGTCGTCGTCGCGGGCGACGTTACGGGCGGCGTTATTTTGCTGTCAAAATCCGAAAAAAACGTCGCCGAAAAAACCAAACTTGCCGAGTTTTCGGCAAAAATCTTGGCAAATTCACTGCAATGAAAAGGCGTACTATGGCGGGAAACGCCGCGCTGCTTTCGGTGTTTTCCATAATTGCAAAGGTAATAAGCGCGCTGTATCGAGTGCCGCTCACGTCTGTGCTCGGAGCGGAAGGAATGGGAATGTATCAACTTGTGTTTTCCATTTACGCGCTGATACTTGCGCTGACTACGGGCGGAATCCCCGTTGCGGTGTCAAGGCTCACGAGCGAGAATAACGCGTTGAAAAAGGACAGTAGGATAGTCCTTAAAAACGCACTTCTGAGCGTTGTCGGGACGTCGGTCGTGCTTGCCGCGCTTTTGTGCGTTTTGTCGGGGTTCGTGGCAAGAATTCAAGGAAACGAAGGCGTGAAAAGCGGATATTACGCCATCGCGCCGGCGGTTGTTTTCGTCGGTGCGTTGTCGATGTTCCGCGGCTGGTTTCAGGGGAACAACGACGTGATTCCGACGGCGGTATCGGGGCTTTTTGAACAGGTTTTCAAACTCGCGTTCGGGCTGACTCTTGCAAAAATTCTGTCAAAGTACGGCGTGATTTACGGCGTAATCGGCGCGCTGTCGGGAGTGATGATAAGCGAATTTGTCGCGCTTATTTATATTGTGATAACTTATTTTTCGCGCGGGAAGATTTACAAAATCAACGCGGCGGAAAGTTGCGACAAAGACGTGCGGAATGCCATTCTGAAAACGTCTGTCGTTTTTGCGATTGCCGGCTTTATCATACCGTTTTCGCAGTTTATCGACGGAATTTTAATCGTAAACATATTAAAAGCGTCGGGAGAGTCGATTTCTCTTGTGACGGCGAAGTACGGTTTGTATTCGGGCACGGTAATGAGCGTCGTGAATATGCCCGTCGTTTTAAGCGTTGCGTTGTCGGTTGCGATCGTGCCGGTTATTGCGTCGGCAACGGCAAAACGGGACATCGACGAAATCAGGAAAAAAGGAGCGACCGCCGTGAAACTCGCTTTTGTGATTTCAACGTTTGCCGCGGTTATGATGTTTGCGTTTTCCGACAAAATTATTGCGGTTTTATATCCGCGTCTTAATCGCGCGGAAACACAAACGGCGGTGCGGCTTTTAAGGATTATTTCGTTCACCGTGCCGATGGGCGCGCTTCGTGAAATTTACGCAAGTATGATAATGGCGATTGACAAAACCGGAAAAATCATCGTCAACAATTCCTTTTCGGTCGCGCTGAAAATTGCGGTGACGGCGATTTGCCTGTCATACTTCAACGTGTACGGCGCGGGATACGGTATGATTGCGTTTTCGGCGGTCGGCGTAATCTTAAACGCGCGCGATTTTTATATTCTCTCGGGAAAAAATCTTAAACTCGTGAAAAACGTTAGTACAATCGCGGCAATAAATGTTATAATGTTTTTACTTGCGTGGGCTTTTGATATTTATATCAAAAATCCGATTTTGTCGCTTGCGACAGGTTTTGTCGTCGCGTCGTTTGCGTACGTTGTCGCGGCGGCGTTTTCAGGCGTCTTTGACGGGGACGAACTTTCGGGCGTGCCGTTTTCAAGGGCGTATTACAAATTATCGCAAAAACTACGATTCTGGGAGAGTTGAATGATTACCGTAATTGGACTCGGGCTTTATAAGGACGATTTGAGTTTCCGCGCCGAAAAGTTTTTGAAAAAGGCAAAAAACATTTACGTCAAAACGGCAAAAACGCCGATGTACGATTTTTTTGAAAAAAACGGAATATCCGCAAAATCTTTCGACGACGCATACGACGCGGCGGAAGATTTTTCCGAACTTGACGAAAAAATCATAAAAACGCTTTTGTCGGAAAACGAGAAAGGCGACGTTGCGTTTTGCGTGAACGGCGGCGGTTTCGACGACGGCACGGTGCAAAAGCTGAAAAAACAAACGAACGATATTGAAATTATCGCAGGCGTGAGTTTTGCGGCGGATTTTGCCGGCGTTTGTCCCGACACGTCGGTGATGAGTTACAGCGCGTACGACGTCGCGTCCGACGTTTCGTTCATGCCGGACAAGCGGCATACCGTCGTCGTGAGAGAGATCGACAACCGACTTCTTGCGGGCGACGTAAAAATCAAACTGTCCGACGTTTACGGCGACGAAAAACTCGTTTATCTGATAAATAGTGTCAAAAAGACAGATAATTTGACATACATACCTCTTGCCGAAATCGACCACGGCAAGAAATTTTCGTATATCACGACTTTGGTGATTCCGCCCGATGATTTGTTGTCGGCAAAACGACACGATTCCCACGACCTTATCGAAATTATGGCAACGCTGTTGTCCGAAAACGGCTGTCCGTGGGACAGGGCGCAAACGCACGAAAGCATAAGGATAAATCTCATCGAGGAAGCGTACGAGCTTATCGACGCAATCGACAGAAACGACCTTGACGGCATGGTTGAAGAAACGGGCGACGTATTGTTGCAGGCGGTTTTCCACGCAATGATCGGAAACGCCGACGGCGAATATAATTTCAACGACGTCGTAAGCGGACTTTGCCATAAACTTATCACCCGACACACTCATATTTTCGGGCAGAACAAAGCGACGAACGCCGAAGACGCGCTGAATTACTGGAACGCGGCGAAAGCCGTCGAAAAGGAATATACGAGTTTCGGCGACAAAATGGACAAAATCCCCAAAAATCTGCCTGCGCTTTTGTACGCTTATAAAATACAGAAAGTCGCGGTGAAATGCGGGTTCGACTGGCCCGACATCGACGGCACTTACGATAAACTCAACGAAGAAATCCGCGAATTTAAAGAAGCGGACGGCGACGACGCCGTAATGGAGGCGGGCGATCTGCTGTTTTCTGCGATAAACCCGATGCGCTGGCGGCATATCGAGCCGGAAACCGCCCTTAAAGAGGCGTGCGACAAATTCGTGAAACGCTTTAAGTATATGGAAAGCGAAATACTGAAAGACGGAAAGGATTTGGGGAACGCCGAAATCCTGGACGAATACTGGAACAAGGCAAAGAAAATCTACAAATGAAAATCGGAAACGTACAACTTAAAAACGATTTGATTCTCGCGCCGATGGCGAATTATACCGACGCCGGAATGCGTTATCTTGCCTCGGTTTACGGCGCGGGGCTTACGGTAACGGAAATGGTGTCGGCAAAGGGGCTTTGTTTCAATAATCCCAACACAGCCGCGCTTCTGGAAACCCGCGAAAGGGGAAATTGTCCCGTCGCCGTGCAACTTTTCGGCGCGGATCCCGAATACATAAAAAAAGCGGTGGAACACCCCCTTTTCAAAGACTTTGACGTAATCGACATAAACATGGGTTGTCCCGTCGCGAAAGTCGTGAAAAACGGCGAAGGCAGCGCGCTTTTAAGAAATCCCGACCTTGTTTACAAAGTGGTGAAAGCGGCGGTATCCGCAACAAATCGTCCCGTAACCGTGAAAATCAGAGCGGGCTTTGAAAAGGACGAAATCACCGCGCCCGAAATCGCGAAGGTCATCGAAGAAGCGGGCGGCGCGGCGGTTGCCGTACACGCAAGGACAAGGGAACAGTTTTATTCCGGAAATGCCGACTGGAACGTCATAAAAAAAGTGAAAGAAAGCGTTGGTATTCCCGTTGTCGGAAACGGCGACGTGGAAAAGCGCGACGATTATTTAAGAATGAAAGAAACGACGGGTTGCGACGGCGTAATGGTTGGTCGCGCCGCGCTTGGAATGCCGTTTATATTTGCAAAACTGCAAGATAAAGAATACGAATTTAACGTTAAAGCCGCGATTATGAAACATATCGAAATTCTGGGCGAGTATCTGCCCGAACGCACGGTGATAAATCAGATGAAGGCGCAACTGTGTTTTTACGCCAAAAACACCCGCCACGCAAAGGACGTCCGCCGCGCTATTTCCGAACTCAGAACCCGCGACGATTTAATGAGAATTATCGACGAATTTTTTTAAGGAAAATACATTATGAACATTGTTTTGGTTGAACCGGAAATCCCGCAGAATACGGGCAACATAGTAAGGACGTGTGCCGCGACGCACACAGTTTTGCATCTTATCGAGCCGCTCGGATTCGAACTTTCGGACAAGTACTTAAAACGCGCGGGGCTTGACTATTGGAGCGACTGCGAGTTGCACGTATACAAAAACCTTGGGGAGTTTTTCGACAAAAATCCCGGCAAGTATTATTTCGCGTCGACAAAGGCGAAACACCGCTATGACGAGGTGAATTTCGAGGACGACGCATACATCTTTTTCGGAAAGGAAACGAAAGGTCTTCCCGAAGAACTTCTGCACGACAATTACGACCGCGCGATACGAATCCCGATGGGGCAGAACATAAGAAGTCTGAACCTGTCGAACAGCGTTGCTATCGTGTTGTACGAGGCGCTCCGTCAGCACGACTTCAAAGGGCTGCAAGAACAAGGACACCTTACGAAATACGACGACAAATAGGGCGGGCGCGCGGCGAAAATCAAACAAAGTATTTATAAGTAATTGCAATAAAACTTTTATTGTGTTATCATATTACTGCCTTAAAAATCCGGGGCATAAAACGAAAATAAAATCAGGAGATATTCTATGAACAAAAAGACAATCACCGATATTGACGTAAAAGGCAAAAAATGTCTCGTTCGCGTTGACTTCAACGTTCCTATGAAAGACGGCGTTATCACCGACGAAAACCGCATCATCGGCGCGCTTCCCACCATTAAATATCTGATGGAACACGGCGCGAAAGTCGTGCTTTGCTCGCACATGGGTAAACCCCACAACGTGTTTGACGACAAAATCAAACTCAATAAAAAGGAAAAGGCGAAAATCGAGGCTTTACCCGAAGAAGAACGCGCTACGGCAACCGCCGAAGCAATCGAAAAGGCGAAAAAAGACGTCAAAAAATTCAGTCTTGCTCCCGTTGCGGCGCGCCTGAACGAACTTCTTGACAACAAGGTAACGTTTGCAACCGACGTCATCGGCCCGGACGCGAAAGAAAAAGTCGCGGCTTTGAAGGACGGCGAATGCGTACTTCTTGAAAACCTGCGTTTCCACGCCGGCGAAGAAGGCAGGGACGAAAACTTCTGCAAGGCTCTTGCCGAATACGCGGACGTTTACGTCAACGACGCTTTCGGTACGGCGCACCGTTCGCACGCGTCGACCGCCGCTATCGTCGAATACGGCTTTGTAAAGACGGCTGTTTGCGGCTTCCTTATCGAAAAAGAACTGTCTGTCATGGCGGACAGCCTTGAACATCCCGTACACCCGTTCATCGCAATACTCGGCGGCGCGAAAATCGCCGACAAACTTAACGTAATCAACAACCTGCTTGACAAGTGCGACGCTCTTATCATCGGCGGCGGCATGGCTTATACCTTCCTGAAAGCGCAGGGCGGCAAAGAAGGTTTGTCTTTGGTCGACGACGAAAAACTCGAATATTGCGAAAACATGCTTGACAAAGCGGAAATCCTCGGCAAGGAAATTTATCTTCCCGTCGACAGCGCAATCGTTTCGGCGTTCCCCGATCCCATCGACGCACCCGTAACGGTCGAATACGTTGACAGCAAAAGCATTCCCGACGACAAAATGGGGCTCGATATCGGCGTTAAAACGCAGGAACTTTTCGCAAACGTCATCAAAGGCGCAAAGACGGTCATCTGGAACGGACCTATGGGCGTTTTTGAAAACCCGACTCTTGCAAAAGGCACATACGCGGTTGCGGAAGCGCTTGCGTCGCTTCACGGCACCGGCGCAACCACCATCATCGGCGGTGGCGACAGCGCGGCGGCTGTACAACAACTTGGCTTTGCGGACAAAATGACGCACATTTCAACGGGCGGCGGCGCGTCGCTTGAACTGTTTGAAGGCAAAGTGCTTCCCGGCATCGCCTGCCTTAACGACAAAGACTGAAATCACAACGACTTAATCTTATAAAGGAGAATTTATTATGCGTAAACCTATTATCGCAGGTAACTGGAAAATGAACAATACTATCGCCGAGACGAAGGCTCTCGTGACCGAACTTATTCCTTTGGTCAAAGACGCGAAAGCCGACGTCGTAATCTGCACGCCTTACACCGACCTCGCCACGGCGGTCGAAATGACGAAAGGCACGAACATTCACGTCGGCGCGGAAAACGTACACTGGGCAGAGAAAGGCGCGTTCACGGGCGAAGTTTCGGCGAATATGCTTGTCGAACTCGGCGTGGAATACGTCATCATCGGACACAGCGAACGCCGTCAGTATTTCGGCGAGACCGATCAGACCGTCAACGCACGCGTTAAGGCGGCACTTTCCAAGGGGCTGAAACCCATTATCTGCGTCGGCGAACTTCTGGAAGAGCGCGAAGCGGGCAAAACCGAAGAAGTCGTTGTCCGTCAGACCACCGAGGCTTTCAAAGATATCGACAAATCCGAACTTGAAAACATCGTCATCGCATACGAACCCGTATGGGCAATCGGCACCGGCAAAACCGCAACCGCCGACGACGCGAACGCAACCATCAAGGTTATCCGCGACACAATGGCGAACCTTTATTGCAGAAACTGCGCCGACAACAAAGTACGCATTCAGTACGGCGGCAGCATGAACACCAAAAACGTCGACGAACTTATGGCAATGCCCGAAATCGACGGCGGTCTTATCGGCGGTGCGTCGCTCAAAGCGCAAGACTTTGCACGCGTCGTAAATTTTGAGGAAAAATAATGTCAAGACAAGTCGTATTGGTCGTAATGGACGGCGTGGGCAAATCCACGACGGGACTCGGCGACGCCGTTACCGCGGCGCATACCCCGACTCTCGATAAACTCCTTGCAACCTGCAAAAACGTTTATATCAAAGCGCACGGCACGGCAGTCGGTCTTCCTTCCGACGAGGATATGGGCAACAGCGAAGTAGGACACAACGCACTCGGTTGCGGACAGGTCTATTCGCAGGGCGCAAAACTTGTGGAAGAAGCCATCGAAAGCGGCGAAATTTTCAATTCGTCCGCGTGGCAGGAACTCAAAAATAACTGCGTGGCACACGACAGCGCAATGCATTTTCTGGGGCTTTTGTCCGACGGCAACGTACACAGCAACATAAACCACCTTATCGCGCTTATCAAGGGCGCGAAAAGGGACGGCATCAAAAAAGTATTCGTACACGTCCTGCTTGACGGGCGCGACGTTCCCGCAACGAGCGCGCTTCAATACGTCGATATGCTTGAAAACGCGATGGCGGAACTGAACGACGATAGTTTCACGGCAAAAATCGCGTCGGGCGGTGGACGTATGACGATTACGATGGACAGATATTTCGCAAACTGGGATATGGTCAAGCGCGGCTTTTATACCCACGTCTACGGCGAAGGTCGCGGATTTGAGTCGGCAACCGCCGCAATCGAAACGTTCCGCGCCGAAACCCCCGGTATCATTGACCAGGATTTACCCGCGTTCGTCGTCGTCAAAGACGGAAAACCCGTCGGCGCGATGCACGACAACGACAGCGTGATTCTGTTCAACTTCCGCGGCGACCGCGCAATCGAAATTTCGATGGCTTTCGACGATAAGGAATTTTCGGGATTCGACCGCGGCAATATGCCAAAGGTGATGTATGCCGGTATGTTACAGTACGACGGCGATATGCACCTTCCCAAGCGTTTCCTTGTCGAGCCGCCCAAAATTAAGTATACTTTGTCCGAATATCTCGTGAACAAGGGCGTCAACGAATACGCCGTGTCCGAAACGCAAAAGTACGGTCACGTCACGTATTTCTGGAACGGCAACCGCAGTGAAAAATTCAGCGAAACGCTTGAAACCTGGGAAGAAGTACCTTCCGATATCGTGCCTTTCGACCAGCGTCCCTGGATGAAATCGGCGGAAGTCACCGATAAGGTCATCGAGGCGATTGAAAGCAAAAAGTACGGCTTTATTCGTTGCAATTATCCCAACGGCGATATGGTCGGACACACCGGCAATATGGACGCGACGATAATCGGCGTGGAGGCTGTTGACCTTGCGCTTGCAAGACTTATCCCCGTCGTCGAAAAGGAAAACGCGATTCTTGTCGTAACGGCAGACCACGGCAACGCCGACGAAATGCTTGAAAAGAACAAAAAGGGTGTCGTGTCCGTTCGTACGGCGCACAGCCTGAATCCCGTTCCGTTCATAATTTTCAACGCCGACGTCGAAATCGCAGACGGCAAATTCGGATTGTCCAACGTTGCGGCAACCGTTGCGAAACTTATGGGATTCGCTCCCGATCCGCATTGGGACGCACCTATTATCAAATAAGGTTATTTATTAAAAGCCCCCCCGAAAAACCGCGGGGGGATTTTTTATGCCAACAGATAATAATACGAACGTTGCCAAAACGCCGATATTTCAACGCTTTTATGAAAAATGCTCGCTTGTAGTACGAAAAGTACAACTGCGTTCGCCTTTTCCAAAAATCATCTGAAATCTCGGCGTTTTCGGTTGTGAACAAGTTTTCCGTCGTGTTTTTAGAATAAGACAAGGCACGCGAGCGGCTTAATACTTTATCGTATAAGCCGTGAGCGTAACGCAGTATTAGTCAAAAACACGGCGGGAAACCTAAGTTCGTATTACTATCCGTTGGCATGCCGTAAAAAACATAAAAATTGTTCTAAATTTCGGCAATAACAATACAAACAAGGGCAAAATGTCGCATTTATTGCGCCGTAATTGCGATATTATGCCGTCTTTTGTCCAAATAAGGCGAGTATATCAATATATATATTTGACTTAAAAAATATAAGGGGTATAATGGGAATTATTATGAAGAAAGCCAACAGAAACAAAACGCTTAAACTTGCATTTATCGGTATCATGTGCGCGCTCACGACGGTCGTTACGTGGGTGCTTCCCATCCCCATGCCCGCAACGGAAGGGTATATCAACTTCGGCGACGCCGTTATCTTTCTGACCGCGCTTTTTGCCGGCCCCGTGCCTGCAATGGTTGTCGGCGGCATCGGCAGTATGCTTGCGGACGTCATCGGCGGATATATGCACTGGGCGGGGTTTACGCTGCTCATAAAGGGACTTGAAGGTCTGATTTGCGGACTTATCGTGAAAAAGCTCAACAAAAAAGACAAGTTCTATATCGACATTCTCGGGCTTGTCGCGGCAGGCGTATGGATGGTTGTCGGCTACTATTTCGCCGGCGCGATTTTGTACGGTTGGGCGGGCTCGCTTGAAAGTTTGCCCGGCAACTGCATTCAGGGAGGCGTGTCGATTGTCGTCGCGTACATGCTGTACGCAATCCTTAAAAGAATGTACGCGGTGCAAGGTTTCATCGAAAGACTCAACGAGCCGATGTTCGTTAAAAAGCCCGGCGAAGCGACGGATGACAACGAGCAACCCGAAAGCATTGTCGATACCGGAAATACCGATGAAAACAATGCGGAGCAACCCGACGCCAAGTCGGACAATCCGTCGGACAAATAAGAAACAAAAAATAACCGTCCTTTTTCAGGGACGGTTTTTTAACCCGAATTTCGGACTGTGAGTTATTTGTTATTTTAATTAAAGCAAAATTTTGCATATATGTTGATTTTTATATATTAGTATGATAAAATTTACTCAGTAGCGTTAAGTCGCGAAAAATCTTTTTAGGTGGACTATTTATGAGAGATAACACGCTTATCAAATACCTCAAACTTGCTGAAAGAATCGACGCTTCCGACATTCACATCAAGTCCGGCAAATGTGCAATCGCAAGGGTTTCCGGGACGCTGAAACAAATCGACGACACGGTTCTCACAAAAGAGCAAGTTTTTTCTTTTATTCAGGACATTCTTACCGAAAAACAAATGACCGAATTCGACCTGTATTCCGACGTGGACAGTTCTTTTTCCGTCGGCGACAGAAGGTTCAGGTGCAACGTATACCGCGACTTCAACGGATTTTCGATATCCATTCGTCGCATAATCAATGAAATCGGCGACTTCCGCTCGCTGGGTATTCCCGAAGTTCTGAAAAATCTTGCGGTCAAAAAAAGCGGACTTATTCTTGTTACGGGACCTACGGGCAGCGGTAAAACGACAACGCTCGCAAGCATCGTCAATTATCTCAACCGCGTCATTACGGCGCACATCATCACAATCGAAGACCCTATCGAATATACTTATACGTCCAACCGTTGCGTGATCACGCAAAGGGAAATCGGGCGCGACGCAAGCGATTATCCGCGCGCACTCCGCGCCTCGCTTCGTCAGGACCCCGACGTAATTATGCTGGGCGAAATGCGCGACCTTGAAAGTATCCGCACCGCGCTCACCGCCGCAGAAACGGGACACCTTGTTTTGTCAACCCTGCATACGACGGGCGCGTGCAACTCGATTGACCGTATCATCGACGTGTTCCCTGCGGATCAGCAACAACAAATCCGCGTGCAGCTTTCAATGGTGCTTCTCGGCGTAGTGTCGCAGCAACTCGTCCCCAACGTGAAGGGCGGAAGGTCGCTTGCAACCGAGGTTATGATTTGCAACGGCGCAATCAAAAATATTATCCGCGAAGGGAAAAACTACCAACTTCAAAACACAATGATGACAAGCCGCAACGCCGGTATGTACAGCATGGAACAGTGTCTTGAAGCAATGTACCGTCAGGGTATCATCAGCGCGGAAAATTATCAGCTTTATACCCCCGCAAGCGCGGCAACCAACGTCAGATAATACAGGGCGTCGCCCTTAAAAGGATAAATAAGGATAAATTATGGGATTTGATTCAATAAGAGAAAACAAACGCGAAAGCGCAACCTTTATGGCAGGGCATATCGAGAAAGTCATCAAAACTTTCGGAAAACGCTCGGCGGGAAGCGAAGGCGAGAAAAAAGCCGCCGAATATATGGGCGAACTTTTGAAACCTTATGCCGACGACATCAGGCTTGAACCGTTTCCCGTGTATCCCGCCGCATTCATGGGCTGGATATACATCAGCGTGTCGCTGTATCTTATCGCGCTTGCGGCGTACTTTTTCCAACCCGTCGCGTCGCTGGTGCTTTTCGTCGTCGCGACCGCGCTTATGGTTGGCGAATTCGTAATGTACAAGCAGGTTGTCGACAAACTTTTCGTCAAAAAGACTTCGCACAATCTTTACGCCGTCAAACACCCGACGGGCGAAGTCCATCGCCGCATTATTTTCAGCGGACACGTTGACGCCGCGCACGAGTGGACTTTCAACTATCACCTTGGCGGAAAGGGCTATATCGCCCACGTCATCACGAGTTTTATCGGCGTGTTTTATTTCTTCATCGCGATTATTATTTGCATTGCGAACAAATATTCGCAGACGCCGTTTCTCGCGGCAAACGTCGCAAATATTCTGGGATACGTTTGTCTTGCGTTCGTTCCGCTTTGGATTGCAATGTACTTTATGTGGAACGAGAAAATCGTCGTCGACGGCGCAAACGACGACCTTACGGGTTGCTTTATGAGCATTGCCGTCTTAAAAGCGTTGAAAGATCAGAACGTAAACCTTGAAAATACCGAGGTCGGCGTGCTTATCACGGGCAGTGAAGAAGCGGGGCTTCGCGGCGCAAAGGCGTTTGCGAAATCGCACGCAAAGGAATTTGACGACGTCGAAACGCTGATTTTTGCAATCGACACTATCCGCGACGCAAAGTTTTTGGGCGTCAACGTCAACGACCTTAACAATACGGTGCCGTCCGATCCGCACGCAATCGACTTGTTCTTCAATGCCGGTGCGGAACTTGGAATTCCCGTGCAGAAAATCGGCGTACCGTTCGGCGCGACCGACAGCGCGGCGTTCAATCAGGGCGGTATGAAAGCTGTCGGAATCACCGCAATGAACCATAACCTTGAAGATTATTATCACACCCGCAAGGACACCTTTGACAATCTTGACGAAGAAAGTCTTGCGACGTGTTTCGAGGTGGCGGTTAAGGCGTTGGAAAACTTCGATTCCGGGCTGTAAGACGTACGGCACGCACCTTTTCGGCTACGTGGTTGACTTTTCGTCAGTTACGTACGCTAAAAGTACGCGCCTTCCTCAAATCAACCCAGTTGCCGAAAATCTACGCACCGTACGCCTTACACTCGCATACCCATCTGCGTTATCGGCAAAACCATATTAAGGGCGTGAGTGTCGTCGGGTTCGTACGGGAAGTACGCACTTGCGGCTTAACGACTTATCGACATAAGGCGCAAGATAGTAGGAATACGTTACATTGTTTCTAAACAATTAGTGTTTAGTATAAATTATAAGAGGTGAATTATGAGTACGCAAATCGAAGTAAAAGAGCCGATTAAACTTTTGAATAAAGACGGCTCGCTGACTCAGCCCGGCTGGGCAAGACGCAATATTATCGAGTACAACCGCGAAGACATCAGAGCGTCGAAATGGACGGTGAAAGAGTGGGACTTTTATCAGGTCGGTTGCAAAGATTTTATCGTGCAGCTTAACTTTTTCAATATTTCGCTGGCGTCTGCCGCGACAATCGGTTACGTCAACCTGAAAACCGGCGAAGTCGTCAACGACATGATTCTGGACCTTGCGACGGCAAACAAATTCCCCGTCAACAGGAACGGCGAAGAGCCTTATACGTTTGAACGCAAAAAGGGCAAAAAGGTTTTAAGGTTCGAGGTTACAAAGGAAAAACGTCATCTTTACTGGAAGAGCCCGAAAATCGAGTGCGACTTCTGGGCGGACAACTACACGGGCGAGAGTATCGTCATTATGAATCCGTTTGAAAAGCACGCAAATCACTTCTTCTTTACCGAAAAAATCAACTGCATGCCCACGCGCGGATTTGTGAAAATCGGCAGCGAAGTCATCGACGGTAACCGCGACGATTTGTTCACGGTGCTTGATTGGGGACGCGGTGTATGGGATCATAAAAACTACTGGTTCTGGGGCAACGGCACGACGTATATCGACGGCAAGTTGTTCGGCTTTGAAATCACCTGGGGCATCGGCGCGCCCGAAAAAGGACGCGAAACCGCGCTCATGTACGACGGCAAGTGCCATAAACTCGGCGAAGTATATCTTGAATATCAGCCCGACAAACGCTGGATGGATCCGTGGAAATTCCACGAAGAAAACGGCAGGTTCGAGTTGACCATGACGCCGTTTTACGACAATCACAACGGCGTAATGCTTCCCAACGTCGGAATGCTTAGTCATCAGGTGCACGGGCTTTGGAACGGCACGGTTACGCTTGACGACGGCACGGTGCTTGAAATCAAAGATATGTACGCATTCTGCGAAAAAGTTTACAATAAGTGGTGATAATTTAATATGCCGAAAGCGACAGCGTTTTTGCTGTCGCTTTTTAGGCTTAGGAAAGTATGGTTAAATGGAAGGGCGCACTGTTTATAATCGTGACGGTAATCGTCGCGCTTTTGTTATCCGTCGGCGCGGACGTGCTTTACGGATACGTCGCCACGACCAAAATCGAGCCGCCGACCGTCGCGCACGCGAACTTTGAATATAAGGCGGAAAACGAGTATCTCGGCAACAAGATATACGACGAAGACGGCGTGTTGAAATCTGCTTTCGACGTAAGGAAGATTTTGTCGCTGACGGCAGAAGATGACCTTAAAGTGTCGATAAACGGCGTTTCAAACGGCGATTTTGTCGATTTTGCGGACGTGGACGCGTCGGAAGTCACGATAAGCGTGAACGGAAGAAACGTGCGGCTTGTCGACGGCGTCAACGTGAGAAGCGCGGCGGATTTTTTGTATGACAAAAGCAAGTATTCTTATTTGTCGAACAACCTTGTGCTGCAAAACGATATTGACCTTAATTTACTTCCCGAAGAATCGAGGGAGGTCACTTTCAAAATGAAGCACGATATTTTCGGCAACGGCAAAAGCATAATTTCGGCAAAACGGACGGGTGAAAAAGCCAGGTACTTCGGCGTAAGCATAAGGTTTATCGGATACGGGCAGAACGTTGTCGACACGCGCTTTTCGGGAAAAACGGTAAGTGCCGGCGAAGAAGTCGTACTTGACGATTTTTTGTACTGCGGCATACCCGTCGAGATCGGCAACGGCAAAAAAAGCGACGCGAAATTTGTCGAAAAAACAAAAGCGACTTTCACGAATTGCGTGTTTGAAAATTCTTATCGCAACGTGGCGATCAGTCGCTCCGATGTCGAATTCGTGAGATGCGTTTTCAACAACGCCGCCGAAGCGAACGTGTCGCTCAAAACCACGACGGGCAACAATTCGACGCTGACGTTCAAAGATTCCGTCATCGCAAACTCCAACGTTTCCGGCATTATGAACTGGTGCGACGAAATCGTGGAAGAATCGTCATATTGCACGATAAATATCCTCAACACAAAGTTTTATTGCTGGAAATCGTCCGACAACGCGCGCGTTATGGTGGAAGACGGCAACGGCGACTTTTACAAAACCGTAAACTCGGTTTTCCAGGCGGTAATTAACAACGGTAATGCCAAGAAAAATCTTGTCGAATGCAACGGAAAATACTACTTTTCGTCGTCGATTTTCGTGATTTGCTCAAAAAGCGGCGGGAAAAACACGGCGAAACTCAACGGGCTTTACGAAAACCACCTGCAAAAAATCACGGTACCCGAAAACAGCATCGTTTCGGCGTTTTTGTCGGTTGCAAACGTTTACGGATACGCCGACGCTTCGTTCATTGCGCCCGACGAAAAACCGCAATATCGTCATTGACGCAAAAATTTGCGTCTTTTTTTAACGTCGCTTTCAAAACAGCCCCTTAAAACTTGCGGAAAAATTAAAAATATTATATACTTACATTTGTTAAAATTTACGAGGTGCTTAAATTGAATAATCAAACGGTTCTCGTCCTCGATTTCGGGGGACAATATAAGGAATTGATTGCCCGCAGTATCAGGGATGCAAAAGTGTATTCTCTTGTGAAATCGGGCAGCATCGGCGCGGAAGAAGTCAGAAAAATCAACCCCATCGGCATTATTCTGACCGGCGGGCCGAACAGCGTTTACGGCGAAAGCGCGCAGGATTTCGACGCGGAAATTTTGTCGCTCGGCGTGCCTGTCCTTGGCATTTGCTACGGTATGCAACTTATGTGCCATACCTTAAAGGGCAAGGTTGTCAGTTGCAAGACAAGCGAATTCGGCGTGACGAAAGCAAACCTTGACGTGAAAGCGGAAATTTTCGACGGCGTGAGCGCGACCACCAAAGTATTGATGAGCCACAGCGACCGCGTGGAAACCGTGCCGGAAGGGTTCAAAGTCATCGGACACACGGCAAAATGCCCGATTTGCGCCTTTGAAAATCCCGAAAAGAAATTGTACGGCGTGCAATTCCATCCCGAGGTCGAGCTTTCGGTCGAGGGACAAAAGGTGTTGCAAAACTTCCTTTTCAAAATCTGCAAAGCGAACGCCGACTACGACCTTGGCGATTATATCGAAAGAAAAATCAAGGAAGTGCGCGAAACCGTCGGCACGGACACCGTGATCCTGGGGCTTTCGGGCGGCGTTGATAGCAGCGTTGCCGCAACCCTTTTAAGCCGCGCAATCGGCAAGCAACTCATTTGCATTTTCGTCGATCACGGATTTATGCGTCAGGACGAAGGCGACGAAATCGAGAGCATTTTCTCAAAGATGGATTTGCATTTCGTACGCGTCGACGCGGAAGCAAGATTTTTGAAAAAACTGGAAGGCGTCACCGACCCGGAACGCAAGCGTAAAATCATCGGCGCGGAATTCGCTCACGTGTTTGAAGAAGAAGCGAGGAAGTTTGAAAACGCGCGTTATCTTGCACAAGGCACGATATATCCCGACATTATCGAGTCGGGAGGAAAGCACAATGCGGTCATAAAATCGCACCACAACGTCGGCGGACTTCCCGAAAAACTCAATTTCAAGGGCGTTGTCGAGCCATTGAACGGGCTTTTCAAAAACGAAGTCCGTATCGTTGGCAAGAAATTGGGGCTTCCCGACTTCCTTATCAACCGTCAGCCGTTCCCCGGTCCCGGACTTGCCGTCAGGGTAATGGGTGAGGTCACCAAGGAAAAATGCGACATTTTGAGAAAAGCCGACAAAATTTATCGTGACGAAATCGAAAAATCGAAAGTCAAAACCTCGCAATACTTTGCGGTGCTCACGGGCGTCAAAACCGTAGGCGTTATGGGCGATTACAGGACGTACGATTATCTTGTCGCGCTGCGCGCGGTCAACACAAGCGACTTCATGACGGCACAATATACGCCGATACCGCACAGGCTCCTTGCAAAAATTTCGTCAAGGATCGTCAACGAAGTGAAAGGTATCAACCGCGTATGTTACGACATCACAAGTAAGCCCCCATCAACAATCGAGTGGGAATAGTATAATAAAGCCCAGAAGCCTTATAAATCAAAGGTTCTGGGCTTTGTGCATAGTCTTTCCTAATGATTCCTAATACTGATAGAACGTACAGTTGAAATACGATGATGAAATATGATAAAATTGACAAAGCGGAATTATTAAGGAGATAGATATAAAATGACCTTCCAATTAGTTTGTATAGAACCAAATGAATTAACGCAATACAAGTCGGATATGCAGGAAGCATTTCAGAAAGGTTTTGAAGATGCTTTCGGGAAAACAGATGCTGTTATTCTGCCTGAAAAGGACATTGACCAGTCGCTGAATGCGGAGGGTTCTGCTGTCTATAAAGCTGTTGTCGATGGAGAAATGGTGGGTGGTGCCGTTGTTGTTATCAATGAGAGTACACAGCACAACCATCTTGACCTGCTTTTTGTAAAGAACGGAGTTCAGGGCAAGGGTATCGGTAAGAAGATATGGTTTGAATTGGAACGAATATATCCGAACACGAAAGTATGGGAAACCTGTACGCCGTACTTTGATAAGCGCAACATTCATTTTTATGTGAATGTTTGCGGCTTTCATATTACAGAATTTTTTAATGAAAAACATCCTATGCCGGATACACCGGACGATTTTGTCGGTGATGGCAAAGAGGGAATGTTTGAGTTTAAGAAGCAAATGCGTTTATGAAATCCTAGTTTTTTTAACGGGATAAATCGAAATTTGCGGAGTTGATATGCATAGCAAAACACGAGTTTGGAATTATTATGGATGCTCCTTAGCAGGGCAAACGATATGATGAGTATGAGCCGTGGAAATAGAACGCTGCGTCATTGAAAACAAGTGACAATCTATGCACAATTAAACTTGTGCTTGCAATATGCCTGCAAAAAACTTAAATAATGCATATTTTAGAGACAATGTAGAAAATGATGATATAAAACTCTGGATTTAACTTGTTTTTATTTTAAGATACAATTGTAAAAATCGAGTGGGAATAATATTAAAAGCCACCAACCGCCCAAACGGGCGGTTTTTCATTGCGAAAAACAGGTATTGCAAAATATAAACATTTGTTGTATAATGTATATATGAATAATTAATGCATAGGAGGGGCATTATGAGAAAAAAAGTATTATTTTATTTGTTGGTTTTTGTATTTTTATTTACTTGTATAGTTTCCATGCAGGTAACAAACAGAACATTTGATGAAAAAAATGCTTCTGCTCGAACAAATTTTAATAATCAAAAGGAGGTAGGCGAAGAATATTTAAAAACAATAAACAATGAAGATAATGTAGAAACAAGTGTTAGTAGCACCAAATTGTTAAAAGATTTAAATGATAAAGAATATACATTGTTTGAGTGTGAACCAACAGGGTATATGATTTTGTGCAACGATTCAAACTCGTTGGTCGAATATTCATTATATAGTTTATCACCGTATTTAAATCATAGTAATAACTTATATTATTTTGGACCCGCAGAGTTTTACATCTTAGACGGTGATAATTTTGTCCATTTATTATCTAACCAAATTATACCGAGAAACTCGCATAAAACGATAGATAGTATTAAAAATTATACAAATAAAATGTATAATTCTTTATTAAATGAGTTTAAAAATACTGTTGAAACAAAAGGTATAAAACACAATACAGTTAGAAGCAGTTGGACCTATGTCAACAACCATAGATTTTTTACAACCAAAACATCAGGAGCTTCATTTAGTTATTATTCTATTAGTAACGGAGTGTGTGGATATATAGCTGCTTCAATTTTATTGGGTTATTATGATCAATATGTAAAACGGTGCGTACCAGATAATTATATGCAATTTAATAATCATGGTTATAAAGAATACAAATATAACAATGTAATTGGAAGTGGAGAATTCACGCAGCATCTTCTAACATTTAGGAACAACCAGAATAATTATAGTTCAACATCAACGACCATTAGAACTTGCTTAACTAACTACTTCAACCACTATAATTATACAGATATGGGAATTTATGATATGATAACGCCGTTTTTCAGCAGCCTAACCATGAAGAACTTAATTAATAAAAGCACCCCGGTTATCTTATTTGGTTTAATTGCCGATCCTGCGACATCAATAAATAATTCTCCGGATGGTGATGATGGACATGCAGTAGTAGTTTACGGGTATAAGAAAAAATCAGGCGGCGGATATGAATTTATGGTTCATTATGGTTGGCCGGGTTATTCGCAAGTGGCAATCAACAATAATGCATGCGCCGCCACTTTTGGATCAATGTTAAGATTGAAAACGGTTAATTAATTATTATAAAAAAGGAGATAACAACAATGAAAAAGAGAAAAAGTCTTTTTGTTTGTTTTTTGGCGTTGCTGATTATTTTCCCGTTTGTTTTTTCCGGTTGCGCCTCAAAAAGCAACATGATTTATTGTGACGATTTTACAACGACGTATAGGGTAAATTTGATGTTGAACGTTAAAAACCGCACAAGATTTGCCCCGACGGAAGGTAAACAGGCTTTTTGTTACAAGGGCGATTTGCAAACGCTTTGCGACGATATTAACGACAGAAACCATATGCAGTCTGTCATCGTAAACGACAGAATCGTTATTGACGTAAAAAAGTTGCCGTTGTCATTGACTTTCAGTTTCGTTATATACAAGGAAAACGACGAAACCGTAAAAGTGCCCAAAAATTACACCCGATACGTTATCGATTCAATGGGCTGTCGGCTTAAAAGCGGAGAAACGTCAAAAGAAGTGTTTTTCCCCGAGCACTTATTAACCGGCAAGATTGACAGTTCCAAGGATATAGCCGACGTTACTTACATGTGTTCGCTCACGATTGAAGAACTGAAAGAATATTATAAGCTGCGCGGATATAAAACGGAAATCAGCGATAACGTTTTAAGCGTAACGTCGTTAAAAACCTATCCCGAAAAAAACTCCAGCGATAAGACATTGGGCGTGAAAATCAAATATCTGAACGAAAAGGAATTGCAATTCGTCGGTTTTATTGAAGAATATGATTTTTAATAAAAACAGGCAATTTGCAACAGTGGAATTTTGACAGCGAAGTCGTAAAAATCGACACAATTCGACTTTGTAATAATTTTGTAATGAATTTGTCACGCAGATGTAATTATTTTATCGTATATTATAATTACAAATCAGCAACAAACCTATAAACTTGTAATAAAATTCCTCTTTATGTAAGGCGCCCGAAATTCGGGCGCTTTGCATTTATATAAGAATTTTTTGCGCCCGAAATCAGGGCTTTTTCTTTTGTTGAAAATTGTAATTAAATTGTAATATTTTTGTCACCGCACGGTAATATGACAGATTTATCATATTAACATATATAAAATAAGAAGGGATTTATGGGAATTACCGTTGCGCTCACAGGATCAAGCGGAAATATGGGCAGAGAAACTCTGCCTGCGCTTTTGTCGCTTCCTTTTGTCGATAAAATCAAACTTTTATACCTAAACAACAATAACGAAAGAAAACTCGCGCGGAAAATCAAGAAAAAGTACGGCGACAGAGTCGAGCAAATCTTTGGCGACGTCGCAAACTATTCCGATTGCGAAAGCCTTGTGAAAGACGCCGACTACGTCGTCAATCTTGCCGCGGTCATTCCGCCCGATTCCGACCACGCGCCCGAACTTACGCGCGCCTGCAACGTTACGGGCGTTCAGAACCTTGTGAAAGCCGTGGAATCCATGCAAAAACAGCCGAAATTTATCCATACTTCGACTGTCGCGGTTTACGGAAACAGGAATTATCTGCACCCGTGGGGAAGGGTAGGCGATCCGCTTTTGCCAAGCGTTTACGACGTCTATGCCGAAACGAAGGTAAAAGGCGAGTGGATCGTGCTTGAAAGCGAAATCGAAAACTTTGTAATTTTAAGACAAACCGCGATACTTCATTACCGTATGCTTACCAACAATATGAAAGACGGGCTGATGTTTCACACCTGTTTCAACGTGCCGCTTGAATGGGTGACGGCGCGCGACAGCGGACTTCTGATTAAAAACATTATTAAGCGCGACTATGAAGAAAACGGCGTCAAAAATTTCTGGAAACGCTGTTTCAACATCGGCGGCGGCGCAAGAAACCGCGTGACCGGCTACGACACTTTCAACGAAGGGTTTGAAATTATCGGCGGCAGCACCGAAAAGTTTATGAAACCGGGGTGGAACAGCATCCGAAACTTCCACGGACTGTGGTTTTCGGACAGCGACGAACTGCAAAATATGTTCGATTTCCAGCGCGAAACCGTCAAGGACTACTGGCAGGAAATTTTGAAACGGCATCCGTATTACAAACTTGCGAAATTCTTCCCGTCAAGGGTGATAAGGAAATTTGCAATCGAAAGGCTTTTGAAAGACGAAAACAGCCCGACGCACTGGATAAGAAACAAGGACGAAGGGAAAGTCCGCGCGTATTTCGGCAGCCGCGAAAATCTGGAATGTATGCCAAAAAGTTGGGACGATTACGCCGTGCTTGCAAAGGGCGAATTGCCCGACGGCGACGTCGATTACCTGGAAATGAAAAACATAAATCACTTAAAGCGGAACGGCTACGTTCTGTCGCACGGCTATGACGAAACGAAATCCGAAAACGAACTCGATATAAACGATATGAAGGACGCCGCGGAATTCAGAGGCGGCGCAGTTTTAAGCGAGTCAATGAAAAAGGGCGATTTATATACGAAACTTTTGTGGCGCACTCACGACGGACAGGAGTTTTACGCAAGACCTTACACGATACTGAAAGCGGGGCACTGGTGCATCGACAATGCGCCCGAACCGTGGGACTTCGACAGGCAGGCAAAGTTTACTCCGTTTTATCAGACGATATGGTACGATTCGCACGCAAAGGGCGAGGACGCCGTATATTTCTTTGACGCGGAAGGTCATGCAAAATACAAAAGATTATGATGAAAAAGATATTGATGTGCGTGTTTTCAGGCACGGGCAACACAAGAAAAATCGCAAACCTGTTTGCGGACGAGTTCATAAAAAACGGCGTTGAAACGACGATTGTCGACATTAAAAAAGGCGCGCGCATTAAGTGCGTCGACGACTTTGACGCGGTGGGCGTGTGTTATCCGATACACGGCTTCAACGCGCCGTACAATGTGCTGGAATTTGCACATGATATGCCAAAAACGCACGATAAACCATTGTTTGTGCTGAAATCGTCGGGAGAACCGCTGGCGCTTAATAACGTTTCGTCGTACAAACTCGTGAGTATTTTGAAGGAAAAGGGATACGATTATTTTGCGGAATATCACTACGTTATGCCGTACAATATGATATTCCGTCACGACGACGCGACGGCATACAAAATGTGGCGTGCCGCAAAAAAGCTCGCCCCCGTCGAAGCGCGTGAGATTTTAAGCCTTACGCCGCATAAACTCAAAAAAATACCGTTTGGGCACCTTATCGCATTTTTGTTCAGAATCGAGCATCCCGCAATGAAAGTCAACGGAAGATTTTTCAAAGTCGACACGGAAAAGTGCGTGAATTGCGGACTTTGCGTGAAAAACTGTCCCGAAGAAAACATAAAAATCGTGGACGGAAAATTCGTATTCGGCGGCGATTGCGCGTGCTGCGTCAGGTGCAGTTTCAACTGTCCGAAAGACGCGTTCGATATCGCTCTTCTGAACGGGTGGCGCGTCAACGGAAAATATAATTTCGAAAACGCGGGGGCTTTGCCTTCCGGCAGGCACGCAAGATATTGCAGAAAATCTTACGAGAAATATTTTATGAACGCCGACGAAGAAATCTCAAATGCCGCTTTATCTTTATATATAAAGACTTGAAAATATAAGAATTTCAAAGTATAATAAGATAATAAAGACCAAAAAAAGGACAATATAATGCAAAGACGTATTTTGATTGCAGAAGATAACCTGGAAATTTCGGACACTATGCGGAATTATCTTATCCGCGCCGGCTACGTCGTGTCGCAGGCATTTGACGGCGGGGACGCAATCGAGCAAGCGCGCAGGCTCTCGCCCGATCTTATTTTACTGGACATAATGATGCCCGTCGCCGACGGATACGAGGTTTGCGAAAGCATCAGGCGCGACATGAACATACCCATCATCGTCGTTTCGGCGAAGGTTGCGGAAGAAGACAAGATACGCCTTTTTGAACTCGGCGCGGACGACTATATCACGAAGCCGTTCTCGTTCAAGGAAATGGTGTGCAGGGTAAACGCTCAGATAAGGCGTTATTACGACCTTAACCGTCCCGCGGCAAACGCGGACAGACACTTCGGCGCGCTTATGATCTCGTCCGAAAGGTTTGAGGCGAAAGTCAACGGCGAGCCGCTCAATCTCACCGCAAAAGAGTTCAAAATTCTGGACTTTCTGACGCTCAATCAGAATCAGATTTTCAGCAAGCAAAAACTTATCGACGCGGTGTGGGGCATTGACGAATACATCGACGAAAACACCGTGGTCGTAACAATCGCGCGACTTCGCGAAAAACTTGAAAAAGCCGGGGTAAACAATATCGTTACGATCTGGGGGCTTGGCTATAAGTGGCAGGATTGACCTAATTGAAAAGAAAAACGAGAAGAAGCGTTTACGACGCCATCGCACAACTTAATCGACTGGATATCGACACCCCGATTTCGATTGAGGGCGACGTTTTCGAGCGCCGTATTTTCAAACAACTTGAAACCCTGCGCCGAAGCATGCGCGACGCGCGCGACAAAAATAAAGCCGACGACGAAAAACGCAAGGTGATGATTGCCTCGGTCGCGCACGACCTGAAAACGCCCCTTGCCGTTATTTCCGGTTACGCCGAAAGTCTGTCGGACGGCATGGACGATAAGGATTATACCGCGCTTATTCTTCAAAAAACCGAGGAAATGAACAGTCAGGTGCTGACTCTTGTGGAGTCGTCAAGAAACGAAATCCAGTCAATCGGCAGCATAAAAGAGAGCGTGCTTTTCGGCGAATTTTTCAAAACGGAAGCGTTGAAATACGAAAAACTCGCGCAATCCAAAAAACTCACGTTCATCGTTAAGGGCGCGCCGTACGTCACCGTTTACGCAAACCGCCAGCAACTTGCGCGCGTTTTACAGAACCTTATCAGCAACGCCATAAAATATACGCCAAGCGGCGGCAAAATCGTCGTAAAAGCCAAAAAAGTCGGCAAGGAAGTCCGCGTTATCGTCCGCGACAACGGCTCGGGCATTTCGGGCGAAAGTCTGCCGTTTATCTTTGATAAATTTTATATGGAAGATAAGTCCAGAACGGTTTCGGGAAGCAACGGGCTGGGACTTTATATCACGAAAGAAATCGTCGACGATTTAAGCGGCGTTATCGAGGTCAAAAGCAAGAAAGAAAAGGGCAGCCGTTTCGTCGTGCGTATCCCCATCGAAGAAGGCAAAATCCGCCGCACCATTACCGAAGCGTTCGACGCGCTGCCGCACAACGTGAAGACGTTTTTATATCTTTTCTTCGGCGGGATACTTTGCAGTTTATATCGTTTTCAGAAGTTTTACGAAACGCGTCACAGGGCGACGCTTATTGCGGGAATATTGCTGATACCGCTGTTTTTGCTTGGCTGGGCAGCCGACTTTTTCAGTCTTGTGGTGTGCGACAGAATCACGCTTGTCGCAGACTAAAAAGTGATATTGCTTCGCAGTGATATTTGGCGTTGCCAAGTTATAGATTTTTCAAAAAAAACAAAAGTAAACGGCACTCACGTGAGTGCCGTTTTTGCTTGAAAAATGTAATTTTTATTATTTGTTCATACCTTCTTGTACTGCAACAGCACAAGCAACGGTTGCGCCAACCATGGGGTTATTACCCATACCGATAAGTCCCATCATTTCGACGTGAGCGGGAACGGAACTGCTTCCTGCGAACTGTGCGTCGCTGTGCATACGTCCCATCGTATCGGTCATGCCGTAAGACGCGGGGCCTGCCGCCATGTTATCGGGGTGCAGGGTACGTCCCGTGCCGCCGCCCGACGCAACGGAGAAGTATTTTTTGCCGTTATCCCAGCACCATTTCTTGTAAGTGCCTGCAACGGGATGTTGGAAACGGGTGGGGTTGGTGCTGTTGCCGGTGATGGAAACGTCGACGCTTTCGTGGCGCATGATAGCAACGCCTTCGTTCACGTCGTTTGCGCCGTAGCAACGAACCTTTGCGCGTTCGCCGTCGCTGTAAGCGGTGGTTTTGACGACTTTAAGGGTATCGGTGTACTGGTCGTAATCGGTTTGTACGTAGGTGAAACCGTTGATGCGGCTGATGATGAAAGCGGCGTCTTTTCCAAGTCCGTTCAGAATGACTTGCAAGGGCTCTTTACGAACCTTGTTTGCCGAGCGCGCGATACCGATTGCGCCTTCTGCCGCCGCGAAACTTTCGTGACCTGCAAGGAAAGCGAAGCATTTGGTTTCGTCGCGAAGGAGCATTGCGGCGAGGTTGCCGTGACCGAGGCCGACTTTGCGGTTTTCCGCGACCGAGCCCGGAATGCAGAACGATTGCAGACCGATACCGATTGCTTCGGCGGCGTCCGCGGCTTTTTTGCAGTTTTTCTTGATTGCGATTGCACAGCCTACGGTATAAGCCCAGACGGCGTTGTCGAACGCGATGGGTTGGATACCTTTTACGATTGCGTCGCAGTCAACGCCTTTGTCCAGGCAGATTTTCTGCGCGTCTTCAAGGGAAGCGATGCCGTATTCTTTAAGGACACCCATGATTTTATCAATACGTCTTTCATAACCTTCGAATTTGATCATTGCAGTATCCTCCTATTACTCTTTGCGGGGGTCGATGTATTTTGCGGCGGTTGCGAAACGGCCGTAACTTCCCGTACATTTTTTGAGCGCTTCGTCGGCGGAAACGCCTTTTTTGATCATTTCCATCATTTTTCCGAGGTGGACGAATTCGTAACCGATGACTTCGCCTTCTTCGTCAAGACCGACGCGGGTGACGTAGCCTTCTGCCATTTCAAGGTAGCGTACGCCTTTTGCCTTTGTGGAGAACATCGTGCCGACCTGGCTTCTCAGACCTTTTCCGAGGTCTTCGAGGGACGCGCCGATAACAAGACCGTCGTCCGAGAAAGCGGACTGGGAACGACCGTAAACGATTTGCAGGAACAGTTCGCGCATTGCGGTGTTGATTGCGTCGCATACAAGGTCGGTATTGAGCGCTTCGAGAATGGTTTTGCCGGTAAGAATTTCGGCAGCCATAGCCGCAGAGTGAGTCATACCGCTGCAACCGATCGTTTCGACAAGGGCTTCTTCGATAACGCCGTTTTTGACGTTAAGGGAAAGTTTGCACGCGCCTTGTTGGGGAGCGCACCAGCCTACGCCGTGAGTGAAACCGCTGATGTCCTTAATTTCTTTTGCCTGAATCCATTTGCCTTCCTCGGGAATGGGGGAGGGACCGTGGTTGGGACCTTTTTTGACACAGCACATTTCAACAACTTCATTTGAGTATTGCATTTGTCATATACCTCCGAAAGAGTTTGTTATTATTTTAACTTTCAACAGTATATCATAAACGTCGGAAAAATAAAAGCGTTATCGCCAAATTGACAAAAAAAATAAGCAATGTCGTTTTTTGTGGCGAATATCCTTTGCAGTTTACGCGACTTGTGTGGTATAATATCCGAAATGTTTATGAAATATCGGTAAAATAATGGAATATCAATTTTCAGACAGATTAAAAAATTTGAAGGGCAACGCAATTCGTGAGATTTTCAAACTTTTGTCAACCCCGGGGATAATAAGTTTCGCGGGAGGATTTCCCGCAAAGGAAACTTTGCCCGTTGACGAAATCAGGGAAATCGCCGACAAAGTTTTGTCGGAAAACGGCGCGGAAATTCTGCAATACGGCGGCACGGAAGGGTATCGTCCGCTTATCGAATCGGCAGGGGAATACGTCCGTCGCGACGGCGTTACCGCCACGCCGGAATCGACGCTTATCGTGTCGGGCGGACAACAGGGCATCGACCTTACATTCAAGGCGTTTATCAACAAAGGCGACAGGGTGCTTGTCGAAAATCCGACTTATCTTGCAGCGCTCCATATCCTTAAAACGTACGAGGGCGAGGCAATCGGCGTCGACAGCGACGACGACGGGATAAATATCCTTGACCTTGCGAAAAAAATCGTGTTTTACGCGCCGAAAATTTTGTATCTCGTGCCGAATTTCAGCAATCCTTCGGGCAAAACGCTGTCAAAGGAAAAACGAGAAGCGATTTATGCAATCTGCAAAAAACACGGCGTGATAATCCTTGAAGACAACCCTTACGGTGAAATAAGGTTTTCGGGCGAAAGAGTACCGTCGATTAAGTCGTACGATACGGACGGCGTCGTGATTTATCAGACGAGTTTTTCAAAGGTGATTTCGCCGGGGCTTCGTACGGGAGTTGTCGTTGCGGCACCCGAAATCATAAGGAAACTGACAATCGGGAAACAGGCGTCCGACGTGCACACTTCGTCGCTGTCGCAGGCGATAATCGACAGATATATAAGGGAAGGTCGGCTCGACGCCCATATCGACGAAATCATTCCCGTTTACAAGGCGAAAAAGGACGCGATGTACGCGGCGATTCAAAAATATATGCCAAAAGGCATAAGGTTCACGAATCCCGACGGCGGGCTGTTCATATTTGCGGAATTTGCAAGAAAGGGCATAAACACCGACGATATTTTCAAGGACGTCGTCGAAAAAACGGGCTGCGCCTACGTGCCTGGAAGTTCGTTCTTTGCGGACGACAAAACTTTCAACACTTTCCGCCTTAACTATTCCAACGCAACGGAAGAACAAATCGAAAAAGGGATAAAATCCCTTGCGGAATACTTTACGAAATTATTGGAGGACTAAGATAAATGGAAAACGTATTCGATACTCTTAAAGCGCGCGGTTTTATTAAGCAAACCGTTTACGAAGAAGATTTATATAAAAAGCTCGGCTCGGAGCACATGTCGTTTTATATCGGCTTCGATCCGACGGCGGACAGCCTGCACGTCGGACACTTCATTCAGCTTATCGTCATGAGATGGATGCAGAAAGCGGGGCATCGTCCCATTATCCTTATCGGCGGAGGCACGGGTATGATCGGCGATCCGTCGGGAAGAAGCGATTTGAGAAAGGTCATGACAGCCGAAACCGTGCAACATAACTGCGATTGCTTTAAGGAACAAATGAGTAAATTTTTGTCGTTCGAGGGCGAAAACGCCGCGATTATGGTCAACAACGCCGACTGGCTGAAAGACCTGAACTACATCGACTTTTTGCGTGAAATCGGCAGCGTGTTTTCCGTCAACAAAATGCTTACGGCGGAATGTTATAAACAACGCCTTGAAAAAGGTCTTACCTTTTTGGAATTCAACTATATGCTGATGCAGGCGTACGACTTTCTTGTTCTCAACAGAAAGTACGGGTGCGAGCTCGAATGCGGCGGCGACGATCAGTGGTCGAATATGCTTGCCGGCGTCGACCTTATAAGGCGCAAAGAGGGCAAGGACGCGTTTGCGATGACGTCCGCGCTTCTCACGACTTCCGAAGGCAAGAAAATGGGCAAAACCCAGAAAGGCGCGGTCTGGCTCGACCGCGAAAAAACCTCGCCTTACGAATTCTTCCAGTACTGGCGCAATATCGACGACGCCGATGTCGAAAAATGCCTGAAACTCCTCACCGAAATCGACCTTGACGAAATCGCGGAACTTTGCAGATACAAAGACGAACGTATGAACCGCGCGAAAGAAGTGCTTGCCTATGAACTCACCAAACTCGTCCACGGAAAAGACGACGCGGATCTTTCCTTGAAACAGTCGAAAGGCGCGTTCGGCGACGGCGCGGAAATGCCCGAAAAAACAATTGAAGAAGGCACGACGAAAGTCATCGATATCCTTGTCGCAATCGGCGTCGCTCCGAGCAAAAGCGAGGCTCGTCGTCTTATCGAAGGCGGCGGTATCCGCGTGAACGACGACAAGGTAACGGACGTCAACGCGGAAGTTACAAGCCGCGAATTCATCATTCACAAGGGCAAAAAAGTTCACTTCAAGGTGAGCGTGAAATAATGGATTTTTATCTTTCGGCAACGGGCGAAACGACGCACGAAATCGTCATTCAAAGAAGCAGGTTTATCTGCACTTTGAAAAGAATCGACGGTTTCGACGACGCTTTGTCGTTTGTGAAAAGCGTGAAGAAAAAATATTCCGACGCAACCCACAACTGCTATGCTTTCATAAGTAACGCACAGGGCACGGAACAACGCTTTTCCGACGACGGAGAGCCGCAGGGCACGGCGGGACAGCCCATGCTGGAAGTGTTGAAAAAGAAAGGAATTTTCATGACGGCTGCGGTCGTCACGAGATATTTCGGCGGCGTGAAACTGGGCGCGGGCGGGCTTGTTTCCGCATATACTCGCGTTGTTGCCGAGACCGTCGAAAATGCAAAAATAGTTAAGAACGTCGTCGGCGTTTCGCTGGAAATCAAGTGCGGGTATGAAATGTACAACGCGCTGTTACAGGCACTTAAAGACAAGGTTTTTGCAACTTTAAGCACCGATTTTGCCGACAACGTCAAAATGACGATTGCGGTGCCGAAGGAAGACGCGGACAATATCGAAAAGGATATTACGTGCGCGCTTTTGGGGCAGGTTTCGGTCTTGAAAGGCGCAACCGCTTATTACGTTTTTGAATAAAATTTGAGGTATAGATATGAAAATCACTTTGACTGAAAACTTGAAGCAAAAACCCGATTTCAAAAACCTCGGGTTCGGAAAATACTTCACCGACCACATGCTTTATATGGAGTACGTCGACGGCAAATGGGGAGAGGTCGAAATCAGACCTTTTTCTGACATCGCGGTGAACCCGGCAAGCGTCGTTTTCCATTACGGTCAGGAAATTTTCGAAGGCATGAAAGCCTATAAAAACACCGACGGAAAAATCACGATGTTCCGTCCGCGCGACAACATCCTTCGTATGAACAGAAGCGCGAAACGTCTGTGCATGGCGGAACTTCCCGTGGACGAAGTGCTGGAAGGTATTTTTGAACTTGTCCGCATCGAAAAGGACTGGATCCCGACAGACCCCGGCACCAGCCTTTATATCCGTCCGACGATGATCGCAAACGAAAACTTCCTTGGCGTGCACCCCAGCAAGAAATACATTTTCTTTGTTATTTTAAGTCCTGTCGGCAGTTATTACGCTCACGGGCTCGAACCCACGCGTATTTACGTCGAAGACGTGTTCAACCGCGCGGCTCTCGGCGGCACGGGCGAGTGCAAATGCGGCGGCAACTATGCGGCAAGTCTGCTTGCGGCGGAAGTCGCGAAACAGAAAGGGTACGAGCAGGTTTTGTGGATGGACGCGAAAGAGAAAAAGTACGTCGGCGAAGTCGGCAGCATGAATATGTTCTTTGTTCTGGACGGAAAAGTCGTTACGCCGTGGCTTGACGGCACGATACTCCCCGGTATCACCCGCGACAGCGCAATCAAAGTCCTGAAACACGCGGGATACACCGTCGAAGAACGCGCGGTTTCCATCGACGAACTTGAAAAGGATTATAAGGAAGGGAAATTTAACGAGGCGTTCGGCACGGGTACGGCGGCGGTTATTTCTCCCGTCGGCACAATCGGCTACAAGGACGACGTGATGACCATAAACGACGGCAAAATGGGCAAAATCACCGGCTGGCTTTACGACACTCTCACCGGGATTCAGTACGGCAGAATCAAGGACGAATTCGGCTGGGTAGTAAGACTTAACTGAAAACCGTTGACAAAGTTTTTGCGATTTAATATTATTATTTCGTAATAGGGAGTAGCCGTCGTCTTTATAAGACGAGATTAAGTCAATAACACGAATTTTTATTCTGGTTTAATCACAATTGGCAAGACTGTTCAGCAGTCTTGCCATATTTTTTCGGAGGATTTATGGAATTTTTGTACGAAACCATAGCAGCCGTTACCTGGCAACAGGTAATAATGTGGTGTCTCGGCGCGCTGTTGATTTTCCTTGCAATCAAAAAGGATATGGAACCCGCGCTGTTGTTGCCGATGGGATTCGGTGCGATTCTTATCAACATTCCGTTTTCGGGCGCGGAGGGCGTAATGAGCAGTCTTTTCGCAATCGGAATCGAAATGAACGAGATTATGCCGCTTGTACTCTTTATCGGTATCGGCGCGATGATCGATTTCGGGCCGCTGCTTTCAAACCCGAAGTTGTTCTTGTTCGGCGGGGCGGCGCAATTCGGCATATTTTTGACGATTTTGCTTGCCGCGGCTTGCGGATTCAGCATCGAAGACGCTGCGTCGATCGGTATTATCGGGGCGGCGGACGGACCTACGTCGATTGTCGTCGCGCAAACCTTAAAAAGCAATTACGTCGGACCAATTATGGTCGTCGCGTATTCGTATATGGCGCTCGTGCCGATCATTCAGCCCGCGGTCATCAAACTCACGACAACCAAAAAAGAACGGCTGATCCGTATGGAATACAAGCCCGCTTCGGTTTCGAAACGCACGAAAATTCTGTTCCCCATTCTCGTAACGATCGTGTCGGGGCTTATCGCGCCCGCGTCGTTGTCGCTTGTCGGCATGCTTATGTTCGGCAACCTCATAAGAGAGTGCGGCGTGCTGAATTACCTTACCGACACCGCAAAAGACGTGCTGACAAACCTTGTAACGCTGTTTTTGGGCATCACCATCGCGTTTACGATGAAAGCCGAAAACTTCATAACCGTCCAGACTCTTATGATTATGGGGCTGGGACTTTGTGCATTCATTTTCGACACGTTCTCGGGCGTGATGCTTGCAAAAGTCATGAACTTGTTCCTGAAAGAAAAAATCAATCCCATGATCGGCGCGGCAGGTATCTCCGCATTCCCCATGAGCGCGCGAATAGTGCAGAAAATGGGAATTAAGGAAGATCCTACAAATCACCTTCTGATGCACGCTGTCGGCGCAAACGTTTCGGGACAAATCGCGTCCGCAATCGTCGGCGGCCTTATCATCGGTCTTGTTTTATAAGGAGGCGAAACTATGTTATACGCAGTATCGGCAGTCAAAGAAAACGTAATGAAATCCCTGGAAATCATGGGATACGGCGTGCTTGCGGTGTTTATCGTGATCGCAATCCTTATTATCCTTGTCAAACTTATGCAGTATATCGAAAAAAGAATTGCGAAAAACAAGGAAAAGGAAGGCTATAAACCCCTTAAAGACAAGTTGAAAGAAAAATACGAGGCGAAAAAAGCGGCGCGCGCCGAAAAAAGAATCCAGACCATCGACGACAATAAGCCCGAATAAAAAGACTTTATCAAATAAAATACCCCGGTATTTCGGGGTTTTTTATTGCACAAAAAATCCCTTGAATATCTTTTTCGCGCGTGGTATAATATAAGGTATGAAAAGAAATATTGTCGCATTGATTTACGATTTTGACAAAACGCTCACGGACAAGGATATGCAGGACTACGGCTTTATCCCGAGCCTTGGCATGACGCCCGAAGACTTTTGGCGCGATTGCAACAACATGGCGCACGAAAAGAAAATGGACGGTATCCTTGCAATGATGTATTTTATGATCGAGCGGGCAAGGGGAAAGTCGGTGCTGACCGCGGACACCCTGAAAGAACTCGGCAAAGACGTCAATTACTATCCCGGCGTGACGGAGTGGTTCGACGCCGTCAACGAATACGGCAAGAGCAAAGGCGTCGTTATCGAGCATTACATCATCAGCAGCGGTCTGAAAAAAATCATCGAGGGCACGGAAATCGCAAAGAATTTCTGTGAAATTTTCGCAAGCGAGTTCGTTTACGACGAATACGGCGTGCCGTACTGGCCTGCGGTCGCGCTGAATTACACAAGTAAAATCCAGTTTTTGTACCGCATAAACAAGGGTATTTTCGACGTGTCGGACGACAAAAACCTGAACGATTCGATGGAAGAAAGAAACCGTCGCATTCCGTTTTGCAATATGATTTATATCGGCGACGGGCTGACCGACGTCCCGAGCATGAAGGTAACAAGGCTCAACGGCGGGCACAGCATCGGCGTTTACGCAGACGAGCAGGAAAACGCGCGCAAAATGATGAAAGCGGGGCGCATCAACTTTATGGCGAAAGCCGATTATACAAAAGATTCCGAACTTATGCGCATCGTAAAACGCATTGTCGATATGCTTGCCGCCGAAAACGACCTTATGGAACTGAGCCTTTCGCAATACGACAAATCGAAAGAAAACTTCTGATATTTCAGGATACCGCGCCGACGAAAGTCGGCGTTTTTTTATGAATTTTTCAAATTCGACAAAACCCGAAACAAACTTAACGGAAGCGGTATAAACGCAAGGATTTTCTTAAAAAAAGAAGAATTGTGCGAAAATTACGCGTCGTTTTCGATAATTTTTGACGTTTATTTACTTTTGTATATAAAAAAAGTGTGAAAAAACGTTAAAATCCGCATTTTTGCACATATGCCAAAAATTATTAAATAACACGATGTATGTCAAAATATTTGTCAATAAATTGATTTATTTCGTTTTCACTTTTTCGTACAAAGTAGTAAAATATAAACATATTAATGATTTCGGAGGAAGTTATATTTATGGCAAATTCAACATTCAGGCAGTACGCACGCGAGGCAAAATCGAGAATGCTTAAAAACGGCAATTTTCCGACGTTTGTCGGCGTTATTCCTTTGAGAAAGTACGACGTTCTTCTTAAACTTGTCGGAAACAACGATACGCTTTGCAAAATGTGTTCGATTATCGAAAGCGGCAACGACAGAAATCCCATAACGTGCCTTATCGATCAGGACAGGTTTGAAAAGATGACGTCGGTCGAGCGACAGCGTTACATATTCCGTCTTGCGGAAGCCTATAAATGTGTGAAGCAACTTTATCGTGAAATGAATGCCGATAAGAAAGTTTACGGATAAGAATTATTGGGGGAATGGAAGAAGACGTCCGCCGCGAAAGCGACGGCGTTTTTTGTTGTTCGTATTATTCTTGCTCGGCATGCCGACAGATAATAATACGAACTTAGGTTTTCCGCCGTGTTTTTGACTAATACTGCGTTACGCTCACGGCTTATACGGTAAAGTATTAAGCCGCTCGCGTGCCTTGTCTTATTCTAAAAACACGACGGAAAACTTGTTCACAACCGAAAACGCCGAGATTTCAGATGATTTTTGGAAAAGGCGAACGC